>Ga0308160_10001935_pt1 | contig 26832 bp, 36 predicted proteins | sample PhyFR1_FD_201036 | JGI IMG/M metagenome (GOLD analysis project Ga0308160, IMG submission 201036) | Phyllosphere microbial communities from UC Gill Tract Community Farm, Albany, California, United States - DLSLF.R1 | ecosystem: Host-associated > Plants > Phyllosphere > Unclassified | place: USA... | reverse complement strand
GAGGAAGACAGATGGGTAGCCATGATTCGAGTCCGGGTTCGGTTAAGGGCGAAGTACGTTGATCGTCATTATCTTCATCTTCGTCGTGATATCGGTTATGGGTTGTGTCATTGGGGTTATCGAGCTGGTTGCGCGATCGAGGCGAGGAAGAATAGACGGTCGAAAGGAGTAGGTGAAGATCTGTAGGATGAATCGAATGTTTCTTCGGTCTCAAAAGAGTCACTAGTCGACCTCGAGCGAGTAGTAGGACGTAGAGTAGATCGAGTCTCTGCGAGGAATAGTGTCCGTCAGCTTTTAGCTGAGACGGAGGAAGGAAAGGAATTTGAGCGCACTCTAGCGACTTCTCGACCTGGATCCAACGCTTTCGCAATATCCATTCGAACATTCGGATCTATTCGATAGACTTCTATCGAAGAGGTCAAGATTGGAATCGAGGTTGGTAAAGATCTGACAAGGGAATGAAAGAATGGTTCGGTTCCTGTCGAATTCCTCGTGTTCCATCAGCTTTGGTGGTCTGAGCCGAAGAGGACAGATGAGCGCTCACCTTCCATCATTCTACGAAGATCGAAATTGCTTCGCCGGGAAAAGATTGATTGAAGTTGAGTCAGAGTGACGACGCTCAGAACTTGCAAGTACAAATAATCGAGGTGTGTTCTCAGCTGCGTCGGAGCGTCAAAGTCAGTGGGAGGCTGTCAATGACAGACAGGCACCGAACACGTACAACAGATTCAGGTTCACCCCATGTGCTCGATACGACGAGGTAAAGAGGCGATTTGAGGAGGAAAGTAATTCGAGCATCGCCAACATCGACACACCTATAACAATCGAGCGTTCCAGTATCAGCTTCATTTGCTCTGCGAGGTAAAAGAGGAGTAGGGCAACTTTACCGAATCTTGTCCCCTTCATCTGCGAAAATCGAAACGATAGCTTGCATCACACCGACCAATCCACTGGCCATATCTTCATCAGAGTCTCTGCGAAATGACTCAATAACATCAGCCTAATCCAGGAGGGAGAGGCTGAAGAGATTAGAGTAAGCTCACGAGGTGTAAACCAATTTCCCAGCAGTCGACAGAATGAAATATCTCCTTCTCTCCAACCGCTTCATTCCCATCTCACCCATCTCACCCGCTCCCACACTCTTACTGCTCATACCCGAAACCGTTCTGTTCATAGCCACTCGTCTCTCGACCTCTTTCTCGATCTCCCTTTGATCCCCTCTCCCACTCCCAGCTTTCGCCAATTGAGCTCTCAACATTTCGCGTGGATCAGGATGTGATTCAGATCGATCCACAAGTGCTCCTTCTTCCTCTTCGTCCTCTTCTTCTTCTTCGTCACCAGCGGAGGAGGAGGAGGAAGTGGTAGAATCGTTATCGGAGAGATTGGAGTGAGGAGGGGAAAAAGAGGAGATTGCGGTCGTTTCCGGGTCTTGTGAGGGAGTATCTTCGAAGGAGGAGGAGGAGTTAATTTTGATTGCTGGTGGTGGATCGATGTCGGGGAGGAGAGAGGAATGGGTCGAGAGTTGAGCAGAGGCGAAGGGGGAGGTGGTCGTCAAGGGGAGTGGAGGATCGTCGAGGGAGGGAGTCGAGATACGTGTCGTTCGTCCTGGAGTTGAATCGACTTCTCCGGTTGATAACGAGATGGTAGGAATCGACGTTTGTTTCTCGGGTTTAGTAGAGGCACTCGGCTCAGTTTCATTTGATGGATCTTCCTTCTTGCCTTCCCCATCGACCTGCACTCGAATCGTTCCATCCTTGTTGGCCTTTCCACTCCCTCTCCCTTTCCGAGCTCCGTGTAGTCTCGCTGTCAATCCTTCGAGACTCGAATCCGAACTCGCTCTCGACCTTCCAGCGCTACTTTCCTCTGTCTCGTCTCCTGCAGTACTAACTTGAGAGGTCTGGGAAAGCGTCGTCGATAACACAGGGCGCTCGTGAGAAGCAGAGCGAGGATTCGTCGTAGAAGTGGGGGATTCTTTCCTTGCTCCTCCTGGTGGACCTGATACTACTCTCCTCCTCCTCGCGTGAGATGTGTTCCTTGTACTAGATGCTATCGAGTGTGAGTCATCGCTTGATAGAGTTGAAGTTGAGGGAGAATCGAGAGAGAGTGAAGCGGTCGAACGAGATGTAGAAGTCAAGTTACGGAGGAGGGAAGGGAGTGCCGATGCTGGCATACAAGCAGACTGACCCCTTCAAGTCGATCAATGAGTCAAGAGTCAGCGGGAGAGTCATCGTCTTTCTCTCTTTCTCTCTTTCTCATCACTCGATTCCATTACAACTCGCTTGAACTACTCAAGAGTCTCATTGGACTACTCAAGAAATTCTCTCGATACTCGGTGCATGCTCGTAAGTCTCTCCCCAAGCTCTCGATCCCTAAATGTCGGCTCAACAATTCTCCTCCTCCCTCAGATCCGACGCTGTCCCACTCTAGCTCTACCTTTCCTACGGTCCACCCTTTCTCTCCCTCAGTACCACCTCCACACCTCACCTCTCATCATGTCTTCGAACCCATCCAAACTCCAAACCGTTCAAAACCACGAAACCTACATTTCCCAAGGAATCCCTTCCTCGTCCTCACTCGACCCGAACCCTTTAACCCAATTCTCAACTTGGTTCGAACTCGCCCAATCTAAACCCGATCAAGTACCCGAACCGGAAGCGATGTCGATCAGTACTTGTTCATCTCGATCGATTCCTTCGACTCGAGTAGTACTCCTCAAACAAGTAGACGAGAGGGGATTCGTTTTCTATACAAACTATGCCAGTCGTAAAGGGAAAGAATTGTTTTCTGATGGATACGAAGGGGATGAGGGGGGAGTGATCAAAGGTGGTTATGCGTCCATCGCGTTTTATTGGAGAGCTTTACATCTTTCAGTGAGAGTTGTAGGGAGGGCCGAGAAGGTCGATCGAGAAACTACTAAGGAATACTTTGATGGACGACCTGTTGGGAGTCGGATTGGGGCGTGGGCGAGCGCTCAGAGTGAGGTATTGAAGGGAGGGAGAGAGGAACTGGAGGAGAAAGTTAGGGAATTGGAGAGGAAGTTTGGGGTACCCGAAGGAACCGCTACTGGTACAGCTTCGAGTGTCGAGGCGGGACCTGATGGGGAAGGGAAGAAGATGGAATCGACGGAACAAGAGAACAAGGAGAAGAATGTAGAGATTCCGGTACCTCCGTTTTGGGGTGGTGTCAGGATCGTTCCTTTCGAGGTCGAGTTCTGGGCGGGGAGACCTTCGAGGTTGCATGATAGGTTTAGGTACACGAGGGAGGAGGGGGACGAGGTTGCAGAATGGAAGATTGAGAGATTGAGCCCATGAGGTGGGAATAGATGGTCGACGGAGTATCTTGGGTACGCTTTTACTGCTGTTATGCACTGTCATGCTTATTCTCGAGGTCATAAAGTAGCTTGTTTCGCTTATTGCAGAGACGTTGAGAAGGCTGAGTTGGAAGAGGGAGAGGGAGAGAGAGGAAAAGAAAGAGAATCTTTTGTGCGTAAGAGCAACTCTCGAATGGTCGAGGATGATAGAGAGGGACGTCTGGTCGTCTATTGAATCGATGGTGATCTCAGGGACTTTCGAGTAACGCTGAGAACGAGTCGACAAGCAAGCGAGGGTAACGGGGAAAGCACGCTTTGACTCGCCCAACTCGCAGTTGAGTGACCACTATTAGTCGAGGTGGATAGCCACGTTGAGGGTGTCGTGCTGAGGTTGAAGTTGATCTCAAACAATGAGTTGACGATCAAGTGTTGTCGATCCTTTGTTCTGAAAATTTATCGCGAGGTCAAACCTGTTTCTCAGGCCTGCCTGTCCCCATCGCCTGCCTGTCCCCATCGCTTGTCGTCGTTGCTCACGTCGTCGAAAGCTGCTCGTTCCCTCTGCGATCAACAGAGGAAGCCAAAAAAACATGACCGAGTCGAGGTTGCCTCGCAAAGTAGAAATCCAAACTAGCGAACTCTCTTGCATCCAACCTCTCGGATCTTTTCCTAGACAGCCGACTACTCTTTAATCTACGGCCTCTATCAACTGAAACGACAAACTAGACTCCGCCGAAAAGAAGGGGACTTGTAGTCAAATTTACTCTACTCCTTCCCGCAACCTCTCCAGTTTCTCCAGTTTCTCCACCACAACTTGTCGACACCCTTAGAACTCGACAACCTAATAGATACTCTACCGCAACAGTGTTGCACAGTCATTTAGATATGGAGGGAGCTCCTCCACCGATACCGCCTCCTAGTGGAATTCCTCCTCATTCAGCAGCGAATCCACCACAACTAGACGCTAATGGAATGACACCAGCAGGTGTTACTGCTGCTTCATTAACTCCTGACAAGTCTATGATCCCTCGGTCAGTCTCTCTCTCTCCCTCTCTCTCATCGCTCTCTCTTATCTTCAAACAATCGGTCTCGCTCCCTCACCTCGATCAATTCGATTCATTCGACTTCTATGGCTGTCGATGACTGAATTCAAGAGCATACACGAGTTCGAAATGTACTGATCAGTTGGCTTTGTTCGTCTCGCAGTCCCTACAAATGTCCTCTTTGTCCGAGGGCATTCTATCGATTAGAACATCAAACAAGACACATTCGAACTCATACGGGAGAGAAACCTCATGCTTGTACCCATCCAGGGTGAGTTGACCACTTTCCTTCTGTCCCCCGAATCCGACTTAGCGTTGGAAATGGCGTCAACAATTGTTTGCCGACCGAGAAAAAGGTCAAGAAAGATTGCTTTGATTGGGCAAGGCCTCACCCGCGAACCATGATCACTACATCCCGCTCGCCTGGAAGAACTCTACTGACTCGGGAGTTTGCATTGTCGGATTATAGATGCGAGAAACGTTTCTCTCGTTCAGACGAACTTACTCGACACGTTCGAATTCATTCAAGTGATCGTGGGAGGAAGAAGACGGCTCAACAACAAGCTGCTGCCGCCGCCGCAGCTGCAGCAGCCGCGAACGGTCAACCACCTCCGCCAACAGGGAAGAAAGGTTCGAAAGCTGCGAGAGAAAGTAGACAACCTAGTCCAGCTGTTGAAGTGATTGATGTGAGTTCACACTCTTCCTTTCGACGATTCAGTCATCTGCTCGTTCGATGGCGAAAGACGAGCGGGAGAGAAAGCGAGCAACGGCGAACTGACTGTCTTTCTCTTCAAATCAGGATGGATCGGAACTCGCTCGTCAAGCAAGTAATGCTCAAGCAAACTACGGTCAACCTATGATGGGATACGTAAGACTCGAATCGTTCGCCTTACTTTTTCGAGATCAAACTGATTTTTCTCTCATTGTAGCCTTACTACCCTCCACCTCCTCCTGGTTATCCCGGTTACCCTTATCCTTCGATGCCCATGTTTCCTTACGCCTACCCTGGTGTACCTCCCACAACCTCCTATCCCGGCGCTCCTCCCTCTGCTCCTCCGAATTCGACCTATCCTCCCGCTTTCGCTTCTTACACTCCTTACGGCTACGCTACTTTACCCCAAGTCCCCACTCAACAAGTACAGCAACAACAATCTTCCTCTGCTTCGGCTCAACAACAAGCCCTGGCTAGTCAAGTTGCAGCTGCTGCCGTCGCCGCTTCTCAACAGCAACATCAACAAGGGCAAATGCAAGGACAAGTTAGAAATGGACAGCAGCAACAGCAACAACCTCAGTCGGGAGCAGATGGTCAACCTTTGAGTGCTTTGGCGTTGGCAGCGGCTAGCGGATTACACGAGATGGAGCAGGAAAGAGAGAAGCAGGAACAGGAGAGGAGGAATCAATCGAATTCGGGACCGAACAGTGCGACCAACTCTCCATATGGATCGTTCGATCAGGGAGGAGGATACTGGCCGAATCCTTACGCTCAACTGGCTGGACCTCAAGGAGGTATGGTTCAACCTCCAACTTATGGCATGAACCTTCCTCTTGGAATGCCTGTACCTCCTACACCTCAGCAACAGCAACAACAAGAGGATGCGCTCAAACAACGAGCAGCTCAAGCGTCCGCTGCTGCAAGTCGTCGTCAGTCTCACGCTGCCCCTTCAGCTCAAACTTTCCTCGGAGCTCCCGACGATGCTATCTCCCGTCATTCTCACTCTCACGACCCTTCTCATCCCGGTCATCATCTCTCACTCAACCGACATCAACATCGACACGCTTTCTCTCCTTACGGTTACCCTTCCTCTTCCGCCGATCAATCTCTCGTCAACTCTCCCGCTTCGAGTCCAGGTCGATCCGACGTTCACGCAGACGAAGATCATCACAATCTTCATTCGCATCACACTTCTGGTCAGAACTCGCCCTTCCCTCCTATCCCTTCTGCTGGCGCTGGAATCGTTCCAGGAATAGGAATGGCTTCTCAACCTGGCCACGGTCAAGCTCAAGCGATCGGTCAACTCCAACAACAACTTGCGTATCAGTTGACTCCTTCGACTTCGCCAGTACTCGGTCCTTTGAAAGGTTTGACACTCATGAGTGCTCAAGCTTCTCGAGCTCCTTCAACCGTACCGAGTCGAGCGACGAGCCCCGTCCACCTCCCTCCGCTGAGACTTCCTGGCGCTGAGGGAGGGAACAGTGGAGAAGGAAGTCGCGCTGGTTCCCCCGAACAACACCTCCAACAACACTCGATGGAATCTCATCATCGATCTCACTCTCATCATCATCGATCGCATCCTTACTCGAAGAGTCAACCTGGTTCACCAACGAGCGGTACACATCACCTCCAACACAGCAACCTTCATCGACCACCACTTTCGAGAGGTAGTTCGAATTCGGCCAACGGTTCTTCTTACCCTGGAACTCCCGTCGCTGGACCTGTCGTCAGTGAAGAACGTTCTCTACCACCTCTCTCCGCGCTCAACAGTGCACCTTCCTCGATCGGTTCGAACGCTGGAGCCTACTTCCACGCCGGAGGTCATTCCCAACCCAATTCTCGACCAAACTCTCGACCAAACTCTCGACCTACTTCTCCCAACAACAACCTTCACTCGCATTACGGCTCTTCGGACTCGCTCAATTCGTTGGGATCCGCGAGCGGTATCATGCCACCTCAGAATCAGGGTCAGACTTATTCGAGGAGGGCTCAGTTTGGAATGACTCCGATCACTTCGCAAGTCAAGGAAGAGAGATTGAACGGATATGGAGGAGATGGAGGAGAGGAAATGATGGAGCAATAGAATGACGGCTTCAGGTGAGTTCATCTTCTTGATTCTCTTTAATTCGTTTTTGCTAAAACTCATTGAACCCCTTCTTTCACAGCTACGAGAACCTCCTGTACAGTACGACCGCTTCTACACGACGACCCTGATTTACAATATATAGACGAGAGCTCACGATACACCTTCATCCAAGGTATATCTGCCTCTTCACCCCAAAACCATAGACTTTTCCGCCTTTCTTTACTTCGCTTTTTTACTATTCATATTCCTCCCCTCCCCTGTCTTACAACCCATTAATCTTTCTTTCCCTCCCCCTATTCATCAGCTTGTTTCGTTCCTCTCCTCTCAGTAACCGCACCTATCCTACATACCTCGTTATTTCGCTCTTTTCCCTCTGTGCTTTTTGATGGCTGTCTGCCCTGCTCATTGATATGCTTCTCTGCGTACATACTGATTCGAATCAGCTTGTTCTCTACATCGCTCACGCACTCCTCTCTCTCGCTTTTTGCAAACAAACGCTTGAATCTTTGTTTTCCCTTTGACCGAAACTTCTGCTCGTAGGTTTAGACGTATGATATCGTACAAAGGACTCTAGCGAGAGTGGCGAGTCAATCGTCGTCGAATTGAGAGAATGTTTGTGCGATATTCAACCTTCGAGAAAGCGTTTTCAGATCTCTTCTACTCACCTCACTCACCTGTACAAAGCATCAAGCACGCCAATACAAGCCTTCGAACCCTCAAGGAGTTCACCTAGTCGACTACGAGCTTACCGGCAAGGAAACGCGATCCAATGTCATTCACTCAACTTGACCAGAGACCTCTCACTCCCAGCGGCGAGAGGAGACCATTCAAACCATCAGTGAAACATGGCAATGGCTTCACACCACCTGCGAGTCCTCTGGCACCCCCAACGAGTCGAATGGAAAGGTCCCCTTTCCCTCAATCAACATCAACATTCACTCCAACTCCCTCAACTCGACCACTCACGAGATCGGCAGTTCAGCATCTACCCTCATTCAACTTGCAAACTGCTTCTCCACCAATCAGAGAACGCAAGACCTCTAACTCTTCACCTCTCGATTCAGATTCTTTACCTTCAACCGCACCTAGAATTCGTGCCAGGGTCACTCCAGCCGCATCTCCACGTCGTAAACCAGTCGTACCCGGTGCAGAGAATGCCGAACCAGCTCCCTCCTCCTCCTCTTTCATGGGTCCCCCGAGTAGTCCTCTCAAACGTTCCGCACCTCTTGCCTCGTTCCCTCGAGCTCCTCCTCTCACACCTTTACCACGGACTACTCCCTTCTCCTCTCCCTTCCCGGCACTACAATCTCTACCCGAAGATCGATCCCTGAACGACAGAATGGCGAATTTAGCGTTCGAAGCACCGAGGGATAGGGGAAAAGGTGGGAAGGAGAATGTTCTCGTTTGTGTGCGAGTGAGACCTCCGGCGGCGAAATTGGCGAAGGCGAGTGCGGCGATCGAGGAAGTTGCTTGGGACGTCAGCGAGCTCGAAGGTAGATTATCGTTGAAAGCGGGAGGACCTGAATTCTTATTCGGTTCGTTGTTCAGTTCTGTTCCTACTTCTAGGAAAATGGCTTATAGATTTCCCTTGATCACAGATTCTGTCGTCACTGGATCCGAGAACTACGATGTGTATCAGGAAGCGGGAAAAGATCTCGTACTGTAGGTCGATTCCTCAGCTTTTGCATGTTTCTCGCAAAAACTGATTTTGATTCGATCATACAGGGACGCGATGGAAGGGTTCGACGCAGTCATCTTCGCCTACGGTCAAACGGCATCCGGAAAGACTTTCACACTCTCGGGCGACCAGTCGAATCCCGGTATCATCCCTCAAGCTGTCTCTGAAATCTTCACCTACATTCGGGATCATTCGGAGAAGGAGTTCTTACTTCGAGCATCATACCTCGAGATCTATAACGAGACGCTCAAAGATCTTCTCGACCCGACAGCTGGACCAGTCAAGATTCGTCAAGATGAGAAAGTGAGTCTTTCTTTGTCGCTCGTTCACTCCAGAGTCGAAGCTCATACATCTCCGCTTGATCCAGAAACGATTCTTCGTCAGTCCCCTCCGAGAAGAGGTCGTGACTACCGAGGCGCAAGTAGCGGCATTATTGCGAAGAGGAGCGGACAATCGACATGTCGGACAAACCGATTTCAACGAGAGAAGTTCTCGATCTCACAGTGTCTTCCAAATGGTGCGAATCTATCTCATAATCAGCTGCTGTGTACACTAGCTGACTTGGAAATCGTCTCGCAGACGATCGAGTCAAGAGATGAAAATCCTACTTCACCCTCTTTGCAAAACGCTGCGACTTCCTACGGTGTCAAGACCCCTAACACTCCTCGAATGGCACCTGGAGGCGATGGAGTAGTCAGAATGAGTCGACTGTCCTTGATCGATCTCGCTGGATCAGAACAAGCTACGAGTCAGACGGAAAGGAGAAGCGAAGGTGCTTTCATCAACAAGAGGTGAGTCGCGTGCTCCTATGAGTTATGAAGACGCGCAGAGCTGACCGATTTGTTGGCCGAAAGTCTACTCACACTCGAGAAAGTCATCGCTTCTTTGACCGATGGCAAAAAGTGCGTTTTCGCTGGTTTCGCCTCTGTCTGCTGATGAATACTGAGCGATTCCGAACGGTCACAGGTCACACGTTCCCTATCGAGACTCGAAGCTCACTCAGATCCTCCAACCTTCGCTGTCCGGAGACGCACGAGTTGCGGTAATCGCTACCTGCAACCCTTCTCCCGCTGCTATCGAGGAAACGAAATCTACCCTCAAGTTCGCTCAACGAGTCAAGAAGGTTCAGCTCAAAGCTGCGATCAATGAAGTCGTCGATGATAAGGCTTTGATCACAAAGTATCGCTCGCATGTGAGCTTTTCGTGCTTTCTACTTTCTCCTTCGACTGGGCTGATCCGGTTCTGATACCCTCCCTGTAGATCGCTATGCTTGAGGCTCAACTCAACGCTACGCTGACGGACTCTGCGCCTCCGACGCCATCACAAGCTGATCTCGAAGCTGATCACTCTCGAGTGAGAACCCACTCCCTCTCCTGTGTTTGCAGGCGATCGCTAATCATCGCTTTGATCCTGAACAGACGAAGCATCTGGAACGAGTACGAGGTCTAGAGAAGCAAGTCGAGGAGTTCCGTTCCCTGTTCTTGACGAGTAACAACATGGAGCAACGACGACAAAGCGTAAGCCGTACCAACTCCTTCTCTCGACCTTCATGGGCCTCACGTCCAATGTGATCTTCGATAGGCGCTACCTCCTCGGCCAGTCTCTCCAGTCAAGATGCCTCGACCGATGTCAGCGATTCAAGAAGACGAACGAACGGTCTTCGAAGAGAAGCTTCTGGACGCTCAAGACGAGATCTCTGCACTCAAGGACGAACGAGAAGAGCTACAAGGCCGAATCAAGGATCTCGAAGCTGCTCACCTTTCGTCTCTCAAGAATGGAGCAGAAACTTCGGAATCTGAGAAAGATGCGATGATTCTCGAATTGACCAAGGAGAACAAGGAGCTGCTAGTCATCGCAAGGAACGCAGATGTCGAAGGGGAGCTCAAGCGGCAAGAAAGGAAGTACGAAAGGATGTTGGAGAAATGTCGGGTTTACGAAGAGGGACTCGAGTCGACTTTGGAGAGCGAACGAAGGGTGAGTTTCTCGCTTTCCCTCTGCTGCTCGTCGAGTATCTGCTGAGGTCACGAGGATCCACAGCGTGTCGCACAATTCGAACGATTCATTCTGCAACATCTCACCGCTCAAACCGATCTCGTTGCTGGCCGTAGAAGATCTTCAGTCGCTCTCACGCATTCTCCTTCCGTCGCTGGCTTTGTGCCGCTCATGGCAGAATCACCGGACCTCGATGCTATTTCACCAGATTTCGTCGAGCTCGATCATCTACCTGTACGAAACCTTCTCCTCCTTCGTCTCTCGTCGCTTTGACTGACTCTTCCGTTTTCCCGTCGATAGTTCTCGAAGGCGGGATGGGACACTATCAAGCGTTCAGGCTCTCGTATCTTCCCAGTATAATCTATCTTCTTTTGCAGCTCTCAGTCGGAACTTCTTCGTAATCTTCTCTCCGCTTAGTACATATTCACTTCGACGCTATTTGTTGCAATCTTGTTGTCAATCTCAGACACAGAATCAGAGTGTATATAGGAGATAAAGGAGCAAAGTGAGAGAACTACGAAAATGCATTACTAGATGTTTGACCAGCTCCATTGGTAATCCTTCGCCTCGTGCTGCTTGTCAGGAAGTTCGAGGAGTTGTATACCGTAGGCCTGTTTGTTGAATGGCAAGCCCAGTGGTAGTGCGTGGTTGTACAAACCACCAACTCCGAACGAGCTTCCTGGACAATATTCTTCGCTACAACTATGTGCGATCACCGCCGCGCCGCCCCAGATGAACCAAGAGAAGGACGTTACTTTGCCGCGTGTCAGCCGCATCTCCTTGCCGCAGATGTTCTCGAAACCTCCGTGCATTTCAGCCTAAATCGACGAAAGTTCAGCTGGAGATCACTGCTAGTTCACGGAACAATGGGGACTCACGAACTCGTCAGAGACCGACAAAAGCATTATACCTTCCGGGGCTTGACGTATGTTGAAATTTGGACAAGGTCGACCGGAGAGGAAGCCAGAACTAATTTCCATCGCGCTATCAGTCTTGTCTCCCTCATAGTTCTTGTAGCCTTTGACTTTGGACCATTCGAGGCTGCTGCCGGCCAAACAGGTAGGTAATGTTGAAGGCAAGATGTCGATTGAACATCGAGTAGTCGATGGGGAAGAGGTATTCGAGGGTACGAGAGTTGTCGAGGTAGGAGTTCGGGTGGTGATGACTCGGCTCCAGACTGGGGTCGAGGTGATAGTGGGTCTCGATGTGACGACCTTACTCCATACGAGAGGGGAGGTGCTAGGAACGGAGGAGGAAGAAGAGGATTTCGAAGTTTCGACTTTTGACCAAACGAGAGGGGAAGTCGAGGTGGGCTTTGCAGTTTCGACATTGGACCATACGAGAGGAGACGTCGAGGAAGGTTTCGTGGTGACGACTTTCGACCAAATGAGGGTATCGGCGGATGCTGATGCGATGGCGAAAGAGGCGAGGGAGAGGAAGGGGAGAAGAGACGGCATCGTGGTGTGTCGTTTGTGGGAGGCGACGAAGGGAAGAGAGAAGAGGTGGGATCGAGGCTGAAGGGAGGCATTCGAGGGAGGAACAAAGCCGGAAGAGGTTGAAAGGGATGCGAGAGTCGAAGATGAAACGAAAAAAAGGGGGAAGGGGAAATTTCGGAGAAAGGGAATGTTAGAAGTGCCTGAGGGACAAAGACGGATGCTCACCAGTCCACCTATGACGAAGCTAGCGGGAACTAAGCGCTGAAACGCTTCGACTAATAGGGTCGAAACCAAGTCGAAACGAGAAGCGAAGAGAAAGGTGCCGTCACCGCAAGATCATTGGACTACGGTTGACCTGAGCGAAGTCAGTGCTGTATCGCTACTGTAACAGATCGTCCTCCTCGTAGTGTGATCCGATCTTGTGGTGAAGCGTTTGGAGATGAAGGTGTTCGAAAAAAGCGAGAAGGGAGTTGGGACTGTCCCGCTGTTGGTCTGCCCGTATTCCTAGATAGTGTGAGCTTGAAGGTCGAAGCCAGGGAGCAAAGCAAGTCGAGTAAGTGAATGGCGAGAGCTTGGAAAGGTGGAGCTGCAATTCGCTTTCAACCTCTTCACCTCAGCCTGCTACAGACTAGCTACCATGGCGACGACACAGTCCAGGCCACCTCTACCGACGCGTACAAGCTCTGGCAACCTTCCATCATCCTCAACACGCAATCCACTCAATCTCAAGGTCCATCGTTTGCTCTCTTCCAACCTCGAAGACGCAGGTACCAGAGCTGCACTGGACACTTTGGGAGAGCTAGAAAAGGCAGAGCTCGAGTCAGACAAGAGTGCGCAGGGGAGAGGGATAGGAGCAGCTCTCAAACGAGGAACTGGATTGAGGAAGGAAGTCGATGGGAGAATGGCACAAGGGAGTAAAGAGTTCTTACAAGCATTCTCCGAAGTCAACGATGTACGTTCAATGGTGTTCTCGGAGTGGAATAACGAGAGGAGGCTGACATTTCAATTTGTTCGTTTTTCGCTGCGATGGAACAGAAACTGAGCATGTTGCAATCCCATCTCGACGCGATGCACGTCTGCTGCGATGAAGTACAGTCTGAACTTGATCGAGCGAACAAGGGAACTCGGTATCTCCTCGAACATGCAGAAGGTTTACGTCAACAACGGTTCGTTTTCAATTCTTCCTTCTTACAGTTTCTGAACTTGCTCACTCCTCACACCCTCACACGCTCTTGTAGTTCGAGCGTCACTGTACAGCAATCCCTCGTCCACCTCTTCCTGACTCGCTTCACTCTGTCCGACGCCGAATTGAGGGCGTTGACTTCGCGAGATGTACCGGTTGGACCAGAAGTATTCGCCGCGATGGACAAGGCGGAACGGATACGAGCTGATTGTCGTGCTCTGTTGAGTGGAGAAGCTGGAGAAGGGACGAAAGCTGGGTGAGATCAAATCATACCTCTTCGTCTATCTGAGCGAATTCGCTGAGCATTCGCTGTTTGAGCAGTCTCGATATCATGGAGTACACATCACAACATCTCGAAGCGGGCTATCAGAAGATCTACAAATGGTGCACGTTTCAGGCTCGAGGGTTCGCGAGGGACGTTTTGGAAGTTTCAGCAACGGTGCGAACAGCAATCGCTCGACTCAAGTCTCGACCTGATCTCTTATCGTTGGTTACTCTCCCTACGTCAGTTAGAGTACTTGATGCTGACTTCGTAGTGCAACAGCGAGGTATTGACCGTACTTGGAACGACGAGATCAACATCTATCCTCAACCTCTTCCTCGATGCTCTCACTCGAGGGGGACCGAACGGGCTACCTCGGCCGATCGAACTGCACGCTCACGACCCCATTCGCTACATCGGAGACATGCTGGCATGGATCCATCAAGCAATGGCTGGCGAACGGGAATTCTTGGAGAGTTTGTTTGGGATCAAGGATGAAGGTAGATGGATGGGAAGCGTACACGCTTACAGCTTGCGCTCGAGGGGAGTGGTGGAGACAAGCGATGAGGATCGAGTCAAGACGCTGCTAGACAAGGATTTCGAAGGATGTGGGAGACCGCTCAAGGTGAGTCGGATCGTTGATCAACACGCATGGACAAGGCTGACGTGGATCCTTCGATCATTCGCAGATCCGAGTTCAGCAAACAGTCAAAAGTCAAGAGAGCAGTATCATGGCGTACAGAATCTCTACCCTGATTCATTTCTATCAAGTCACGATGGAACGTACTATCGGCTCAGATGCACTCATGTCGGAAGTACTCAGCGAGTGAGCCTCTTATCCTTTGCCTCGCATAGCTCCATCAACTGATCGATTATCTCGCAGATTAATGAATCATTCCTACGAAGTCTTCTTCGAAACCCTCAAAGCGCAAGGTCGAAGTTTCCTCCGATTCATTCAACCTCCCGCCGCCGCTCTCTCTGCGCCTACCCAACTTCGCGACGCCCTCTCAATCCTCCGAGAGATCATGTCAGTCTACTCGACTTCTCTCCTCGATCACGAGGCTTCGATCGCTTCGCCCGAGAAACGTCAAGTCGAGTTCAAGGACGTTCTCGATGCAGCTTTGGATCCAGCTCTCCAGATGTGCGGAGCGATGGCAGAGATGAGACCGACCACGTGGGATCAAGCGGTGTTTTGGGTCAATTGCGATGAAGCGGTTTTGGGCTGTCTAGAACCATTCGACTTTACGAAAGAACGGAGGGAACTGGTCAGGGAGGACGAGGCAAAGCATGTTGAGAGTCTCACAGCTGAACACGTATGTCTACTCCAGCTCTCAGATGGCTTCAGCTGCTGATTCCTTTCTCTCGATAGTACGAGCACCTTTCAAAGGACAACGGACTTCAACCCGTTCTTGCAGCGTTGAAAGCGAAAGACCCTGAAGTGAGTCCGACCGCCTACCTTTCACCGTGTCGATGAGCTAATCAAGGATGTTCTACTCAGACTCCACTCTCGCATCTCAACGAAGCTTCCGCCAACGTCGTTATTCAAGCTATCACAACCTTTTCCAACTTCCTCTCTACTGTTGATACGCTCGGTTCACCGCGACTCTCTCTCCTCCCTCCTCATCTCGCTTCGTCGATTCACTCGGAAGCACTCGCTCGAGTCAGTCGAGCTTACGATCAAGTGTACGATGCGGTTCTCGATGAGAAGAATCGTTACGAAGGAAGACATACTTTGCTCAGGAGGAGTAAGGAGGAGGTTGCGACACTTCTCGGAGTTACAGCATAGGCGATTTTAGGGGAGTTTGAATCTGTTTAGTGCGAAACTTGTTGTGTCAATCTAGTTCTTATCCTGTCTGTGTGATTGACTCGCGAGCAGTACCTCTCCCTTTTGTAAAGCGCGACGTAGAAGAACAGCTGTGAAAGATTCCAGTGTGTAAAAGGGAGAGAAAAGAGGAAGAAAAACAAAAATGCGAAAAAGACAGGAATGGGAAAGAGAAGAAGCGAGCAAAGGCACAATGGAGGTAGAAAGAGGTGGAAGGCGATCACACTCGAGTCGGGGCAAGAGAAAAACAGTGGTATAGGCAAAATCCAGAGGGATGGAACAAGGAGTGAAAAACGAAAAGAGAACAGGGCGGAAGAGACTATGTATGACGATGAGGATCGAGTGTGATTGACCAAGAAAAGCTTGAGGGTAAAGCCTGGAGTGAGGAAAGGGGGGAATATGGGTATCAAGAAAGGCGTTGAAAAAGGTTGAGAGAAAGGCTTTGCGATACGTCGGTTCGAGTGGAAGGTGAAAGGTGATTTCGCGGGAGAGAATGTGTGTGGTATAGACCGACGGTGCAGATGATGCTGGAAGATAGAGAATGTCTAGACGTGAAACCGATCAGGACGATTCTTCGGAAGCGGCGCGCTTGACAGCCCAGTTTCTAGCAAAGATTGACGCCTTGAGGAACTCTGTGAGAAGAGGAGGGAAGTCCATCAGTCCTCGAATTCAGATGGAGAGGTATTGCAGAGAGATCGACTCACTCTTGTTCGAGTACTTCTTGAATACGAATTTCTCGTCGAATCCGGGAGCAGCGATCGATTCGAGGAGGAAACCAGCAGGAACGAGGAGTTGAGCCTCGGTGTAGTCAGAGTAGAAGATGAAAGCCTCATTCTGTTCCAGATCGCTGAGCATTAGTCTCGGAGAACGCGAATGAGGTTGAGATGAGAACTTACCCAGTCTCCTCCGAGCATTCTCCTCGCAAGATACATTCCAATAGCAGCAACCATACTAGGCTTTGCTCGCAAGAATCGATGATCGAGGAGAGTGACTTCCATGAGGAATTTCGAGAGGGTGCGAGTTTGGATGTCGTAATCGTCGGCTTTCGAGATTCGTCGAACCCAAGAGTAAGGAGAGCAGTAGGAAGAGATGTTGAACTCGAGAGACTACATGTCATGAAGGTTAGCTCATCTGCGTTGAAGAGTCGAGATCGAGAGGATGCGTACAGATAGCATAATTCGTTCACCCTTGAGAATCTCTTCTCGGCTGTAACCACCCTCCGTCATGTAGACAAACTCTTCAACTCTGCCATCGATGAAGTGCGAGCGAGGTCAGTCGCGATGCATCAATGAAAACGAAGCGAATCGAAGCTTACGAAGGAGCCATGATTTCCTCGTATTTCGCAGCGATGAACATAGCGGTGACACCTACGAGTTGGAACTTGACGAGCGAGACGACACGGTTCGAAAGGAATCGATCGATAACGTTGACGGCGATCCAAAGAGTTTCGGGAAGCATGTGATACCTCATGTGAACTTGCAAGAGCCAGTCAATGAGAGTTGTACGCATAGGCCTGTGGGACGAGACAGAGGTCATGCTCATGTCGAAGAAGTCAGGAAACGAAGAAGAACGTACCATTCAATTTCGCTTTGGTGATCCATGTATCGAGGGTTTGGCATCGAAGCCTCCTTTGAGCGATGGAACAGCTAAGGTCAGCGCACGTCCTCGACACTAGGGAAACGTTGAGACTTACCTCGAGTTTGCTCATGTATGAGAAGATCTCGTCGCTGTACTCTGCCACCATGCTAATGTCCCAGAAATCTTGTTCCTCCTTGAAGTCTCGTTTGATCTGCTGAAGGAGTAGCTCGCTGTGGATGGCATCCTCATCGTCGACAAGATCGGCTACCCAGTTCTCAGGGTCGACTTCGATAGCTTCCTCCGTTGTAAGGATTCGAACCTTGTCGTCGTGATGCGAAGTGAAAGCACCGGTTTCCTCCTCCTCATCGGCGAACTCGACGTCGTGAGTGCGTTTGTGACTCTTGGCTTGAGCGTGAGTCGAAGGAGAAGAGGGAACGGTAGGCCCTTCAGTTTTCATTTGTTGATCTTGGACCCATTCGCTCGTTCCGTCAATTCCTAATCCGACCGCCGCTTCATCATCCCTCAACACTTCGATATCTCCCTGTCCAGACCAAGCTCCTTCCCATTCACCTTGTTGTAACCGTGGTGCACCAGGAGCGACAGAGGGAGCAGTTTGCGCTTTCGAACCGAGTGGTGCTCGAGCAGGACGGGTCGACTTTGACGGGAGACCTCCTGCGGCAGACGACGAGTTGATCTTGAGACGACCGAGTCCGACTCCAGTCGAGGAAGGAGGTTGAGGGACAGTAGAAGCGACATTGGACACGGTGGAATTCGAAGAAGCGGTTCTTGACCGAGTGTGAGGTTTGACGAGACCTCCGTTGATCGAATCTTTCGATGTTCGGTCGACTTGAACCTGTGGAACGATATTTGGGTCAGTAAGGTCGAGAAGTGTGAAGTGGGTAGTGAAGTCACTACATGCGAACAACAATCTTTTTTCGGCGAAGATGAGCGAAACTTACACGGACTGCTGCTCCAGCGTTTGATACATCTCCCAAAGCTCTCCTTGGTCCTGGTAGCGCTGTCGCTTTCCCTACTGCAACTCCAGACGTTGTTGTTGAAACTGTTTTCCCAGCTAATCTTCCAGCAGTTGAGAGAGAAGTGGTCGAAGTCTTGCCAATCAACCTCGGTTGTGCCTGAGCTGCCCCTACGTTTGCTGCAGAAGAGTTCTCATCCTGGCTGAGTCGCATAGGTGCTCGAGAGGCGCGGCGTGGGCGAGGAACCTAATTTTGAGAGAGAAAGGGTAACAAAATGTTGAACGAGATCGTCAGCGACTGCGACACTTGTTAAGATCTATTTGCACCCTTCAGTATCTCTTCACCCTGTCCACGTTCCCTTCTAGCTAACCGATGCTACGATCTGAGGTGTTGTGAGAGTGAGGGAGAGATCTGTAGAACATCGACTGACCTTGGCTTGATTCGCTGCTGTAGACATGCTTGAGAGGTTGTCGGAAGGGTGTACTAGTGTTGTAGAGTATTGTAGAGGCTATCGATAGAGTCGGAAGGGAGTTTGAGACTAGAGAAAGGGAAATCGAGGTTGACCACAACAAATGAAAGTTGAACTAGTGTAAAGCGACCTAACGCGTAGAGGAGAGGGTAGGGGAAGGTGTGGAAGGTGTCCTCGTTGGTGGACTGCCTTGATGAGGAAGATAGGCGAGACGAGGGGAAGAGAGAGGGAGAGCGAATCGGTTGATTGATTCTGGTTTCAATTCTAAAAAATATCCTAGTCTACCTCAGAACTCATCTGAATCGGTTCAAGATAGCTCGCTCGAGCTCGTTCGGATCTTTTAGCTATCTAGGGATCAGAAGCTTGGCAGAAATTGAGAGGAAAATAAGCGAAAATTGTGTCTCGCTTTTCGCAAAGTTTCGCAACACTCACTCTGCTGTTGCATGTGCACTTCACTCTTGTATGGCCCGATGCGACCGTTGCGGCTCGAGGTGCTAAGCTCTCGTCCCTCTGGAAATGAGAAGTTTCGTTTCGATCCCTCTCGAGTTTTCGCAAGACTCTCCCTATTACACTTGTTCGCACTCACGCTGACGGAGGGGGAGCATGTTGTCCACTCAGCCATGTTGTCCACTCAGCCATGTTGTCCACTCAGACGAAAGAGATCTGCGAATACCAGGGAGTAGGGAGGGTACCGCTGAACGTACTCTCCTTGTTTCGCAAGCTTCGAAATTCCAGGAGACGAACGCTATGCTTCGTCGTTGCCACACGAGGCGATTCTCTCCTCAGCTCAAGAGTAGGCTTACCGCCCTTGTCTTCGGTGTTTGGTTCGCCCGGCTGAGTAGGTGCGGTTCGTCGAGTCGTGTTGAGGTCGAGCGCTTCGCAAAAATGCTCCAGGTTTCTCATGCTCGCTATGCGGTTGGGGCTGAATTTTTTTAGCGAACGAGGCGACATATGGGACAGTGAACGTCGGAAACGGCCTACTGATATCCCTTACAGATGAACTAAAAACGAACTGAACAGATTGAAAACGAAGGGATCCAAATTTTGACAGAAAACAAAGTACGAAAGTCGAGCAAGAAAGGCGAAAGGCGAAAGGGGGTATACTAGGACATCTAGGACTATCAAGCGGAAGGTACAACAGCTGCGCCAATGTTGGGAGTCGCAGGCTTGAATCGAGTTTCAGCACCTTGATCGAGAAAGCTCAACGAGAAATCAGTTTCGGTTCGAACTTTCTTTGAGGAAGGTAGTTCTGGCTCACCGGTACGAACAACGGCATCTTGCGAATTTTCAGCGTCCTTCAATTTGATCGTTTGGGATGGTTTTTGATCGGGAAGGAACCGAAGAGTGCCTCCAACGGACTTCAAGGAGAACCCACGGGGAGGGAGAGCTGAGAGATGAACAGAACCAAGAGGGTCAATTCGAGTGACCTCCATATGCGTAAACTTGGGTCAAACTCACGAGTGTCTCCCCGTTTGATCCTGCGAGCATTCGTCTCGTCCTCCTCGACTTGCGCTCTCCAAGACCTCCTCTCCCTGGAAAGCGCATACATGGTATCCCAGTCGTCGGGACTGCGCTTGCGAGCAGAAGGGAGAGGGGATGAGATCGCTTGACGACGACTGAGCATTCCCGAAGGAAGAGGAGAAGGAGCTTGACGTTTCGCGAGGAGATTCTCGTATTCGTATCGACGTTGGAGGGAAGCTCTGAGAGCGGAGAGAGTGGGAGTTGCAGATCGTCTGGCCAAGACCGGAGTAGCGGATCGACGAGCGAGAGTTGGAGTTGCTGAACGACGAGAGGGAGGAGGGAAGACAGGAGATCCAACTTGTTGTCGAGCGTAGTGTTGGTGAGTTTGTTGATTTGCGGGATAGAGGGCGAGGGAAGAGGTGAAGAAGAGCGACCCAATGACGGCGAAGAGGAGGAAACGAGTCGACATGGTTTTCTTTGAGGCCGATACTTGACAGTGAGACTGAGGATGAGGATAGAGTGGGAGATGGATACAGACAAAAGAGAAGTCATTCGAGCCCGAGAAACTATCAGCTTGAACAGAAAGTTGAACGAGCAGACTTCTTCAGACGAATTTCGAAAACGACCGTTCGACTCGCAGGATAGAGCTTATTCTTCGTGGCTCAAAGTAGTGTCGACTCTTCCACGATGTAGGCGCAAAGCGCTCAGTAGTTGAAGTGTATCCGAAGACGTGTAGTTGGGAAATCCAGTTGAGAGAAGGTCAAAGAGTTGCGAAAAATCGAATCCAGACAAGTCTCCTTTAGCGTGAGTCGCTCTCGTGCCAGAGCCCTGTGATGCGAATCAACATCAGGCTATGGCTAGGAGACTTGAGGTCCTCTAGAAGCTCAATCCGTTTTCACGAGAGAACATTTTGCATTTTCGAACGATACGATCAACGTCAACATGCTAGTCAAGTGCAAGCGGTTCGTTACTTTCTGATCGTTCACGACGATCTACGAGACAGCGACAACGACGACGAATTCGCGAAGTCAAGAGGGAAGCCGCGGTTTCGGGTTAAAAAGGGAAGGTTTGGACTGCAAAAAGTGGACAATTGTCCTTACTTTTGAGACTCGGCCAATCAAATCTCGTCAAATTTTGGTGCACCCGGTCGGCGAGCCACGGAAGTGATTCGTTTCCTGCTATTCCCGAGAGAGCGAGAGTTGCACTTCGTCTCGCAAACTTCGCTCTCTCTCTCTCTTTCCTTTGAATCCCATCTTTCCTCCATCTCCTCTGCTTCTGCTTTGCTTCGCTAGCACCTACCCTCTCTCATACAGTGAGCCTCTCCTCTCTCCCTCTCTCCCCTCATCCCCCCTCATTCGGAATCTTTCAAAACTGACGCTTTCCCTTTGCAGCTCTCCCTCCCTTTCACACTTCAACACATTCTCAATATGTCTCCTCGCTCAATGACTCCCATCCGTCACGGAGAAGAACCTACCAATGATCCGTGAGTCGTGCCTTTCCCATTCAAGGTTGATCGAGATGGGTCACGAGGGAAGCAACGAAAATACTCGAGGACGGCTTGCGTGGATCCGGTAGATGCTAGAGTAGCTCATAGGTTCCAGTCTGGATGCTTTCGAGGTTGGGAAGACGTTGGAAAGGGAGGAAAAGGACGGAGCGAAGGTTGCCGGAGAATGCTCGTCTTCCCTCGCTCAGAACGACATAGGCTTGCATCCGAGCCACTCTATACCATCCTCACTGTCCTCTCCGACTGTCCTGCTTGCTTTCTGCTGACGAGGGAAGACGGGAAACGACTCTTCTTCAATTCTTTTCCCCCACTTCTGAGAATGGCGGCAAAGCTGACCCTCTCTTTCTCTTTGATGACAGCGCGAATGAGCCTACCTATGGTCTCCTCGGAAAGGAGCTCTCCATGTTCTCGGAAGCCGGTTTCGACATGCAAAAGATTCACCTCAAGGTTCGCTTTTCTCTCTTCTTTCGTCGTTTACGACCTCCGAGACTGACGATTTCGTCCTTTCCTACTTCTAGCGTAACGCTCCCGTCGCTCAACTCTATGAAGACGCTATCAAGTACGAAGGAGCCGTCATTGCCGACTCTGGAGCCTTGATCAACTTCTCCGGAAAGAAGACTGGTCGTTCGCCCAAGGACAAGCGTATCGTTTTCGAAGAGACGTCGAAAGACGATGTCTGGTGGGGCGCTGTCAACATTCAAATGGATGAGCACACTTTCGAGATCAACCGTGAACGTGCTATCGATTACCTCAACACCCGCGACAACGTCTAGTGAGTCTACTATTCTTCTTCCCTACCGCTGTATATACGTTGTACTGACGCAGTAACTTTCGACAGCGTCTTCGACGGTTTCGCTGGATGGGATCCCAAATACCGAATCAAGGTTCGAGTCGTTACTTCCCGAGCCTACCACGCCCTCTTCATGCACAACAGTGAGTCTCATGCTCTACTCTCTCAGATCAACTAGTCTCCCTACTGACAAAACCCTTCGTCGACAGTGCTCATCCGACCTACGAAGAAGGAACTCGCCGAGTTCGGAACTCCCGATTTCACCATTTACAACGCTGGTCAATTCCCTGCGAATCGATTCACTGCCGGTATGACCTCGCAAACTTCCGTCGAAGTCAACTTCAAGCGTCACGAGATGGTTATCCTCGGTACTGAATACGCCGGAGAGATGAAGAAGGGTATCTTCTCAGTTATGGTTAGTCGAAACCTTCCTCGCACCTTGTTTCCTGCGTACAGCTACTGATAAGATACGACATGTGACGACAGCACTACCTCCAACCCGTCAAATTCGGCAACCTTTCCCTTCACTCTTCTGCCAACCAAGGTCCCGATGGCGATGTCTCCCTCTTCTTCGGTCTCTCCGGAACTGGAAAGACCACTCTATCAGCCGACCCTCGTCGTGCTCTCATCGGTGACGACGAACACGTCTGGTCCGACACTGGTGTCTTCAACATCGAAGGTGGATGGTGAGCTGAACTTTACGATTTCCTTTCCTTGCCACTCTTGCTCACTCTCAAATTCTCCTCCTTAGCTACGCCAAGTGTGTTGGTCTCGACGCTGAAAAGGAACCCGATATCTACAACGCTATCCGATTCGGTTCAATTCTCGAGAACGTTACTTACGACCCTGACACACGGGAACCCAACTACGAGGACACTGGTATCACTGAGAACACTCGATGCGCTTACCCTATCGAATACATCAACAACGCCATGATCCCTTGCATGTCACCAAATCAACCCAAGAACGTCATCTACCTCACTTGCGACGCTTTCGGTGTTCTTCCTCCTGTCTCTCTTCTCGACTCTAACCAAGCTCAATACTGGTTCCTTTCTGGTTACACCTCGAAGACTCCTGGAACTGAGGATGGTATTGCTGAGCCCACTCCCACTTTCTCGTGAGTTTCTCTGTCCTTCGCTCCTTTCCTTATCCCGGCCCTTCTCCTCTCCCCTCTCCCGTCCTATCCCCTTCGTCCTTGCTCCTCTCGCCTGCCACATCTGTCTTCTCGCCCCTCGCTACTTCTCCTCTTCGAAATTGCGGAACTGACTCGTTGTCGTTTTTCACTAGAACTTGCTTCGGTGCCCCCTTCATCATCCTCCACCCTTCCCGATACGCCTCTATGCTCGCTGAACGTATGAGCAAGTCTGGGACGCGTTGCTGGTTGGTCAACACCGGGTACATTCATTTCGACTTCATCACGACTTCGCGAGAATGAAAACTCATACCTTTTTTTTCGAGAATCACAGATGGACTGGAGGAGCCTTCGGAACTGGAAAGCGATGCCCTCTCAAGGTCACCCGAAAGATCGTCGACTCAATCCACGATGGTTCCCTCGCCAAGTGCGAATTCAAGAAGTCACCCGTCTTCAACCTCTCTATCCCCACCGCTCTCGAGGGTGTTCCTTCTGAGCTTCTCGAACCTAGTCAAGCGTGGGCCGACAAGGCTGCTTACCAAAAAACCAACGAGAAGTTGGCTGGTATGTTCTCGGCCGCTTTCGAACGTTACTCGAAAGAGTGCGCTCCTGAAGGTAAGCTTCTCCACTCCTCCTCCTCCTCCTCGCTTACTCCTTCTGAAGCTGATCGGTTCTCCGTCTACAGTCGTCGCTGCTGGACCTAAAATCTAAATCCGAATTCCATGACACAAAGGACTTTTCTCTCTGTTGTTTCCTCTTGCTTGTAACCCTTAGCCCATCTTTTTGCTGCTTCCTCTTCCGTACCTTGACTTTTGGACCTTGTCACTCGTAGTGCATCGAGTGCAATGATCCCATTGAATTGCTCTTCCCCTAATATCCAAAGACTTGAGCGAGAGAGAGATGTTGCGAAAGGGTCAAAGAGGCCTCGTTCGTCGTTTACATTATACCTTCGATGATACCGTTTCATCTTTTGCACACTTGGGTTGCGCAGACTGTAAAACCTCTCAATTTTGCATCCCTTGCGAAACTCGCTCTTTTTTGAAGTGTGCGAATTTGCTACGCGCGTCGACACGTCCAAAAACCTCTCTTTCCCTCCCTCCTCTCTCCTCATTCTCTCAACTTCAACTCAAATGGCATCCGGTAACGCAGAAGAAGAACAGTACCTCGACTTGGTGAGACGGATCATTACAACTGGAGGTAAACGAGGAGATCGAACTGGAACTGGAACTCTGTCCCTCTTCGCTCCACCTCAACTCCGATTCTCCCTCTCCCGACCCTCCTCAGACTCCTCCGACTCGCCCACTCTCATCCTGCCCCTCCTCACTACCAAGAAAGTCTTCACTCGAGGGATTATCGAAGAACTCCTTTGGTTCGTCAAAGGTTCAACCGATTCAAAACTACTCACCGCAAAGAACGTCAAGATATGGGATGGGAATGGGAGTAGAGAGTTCTTGGACAAAGTAGGATTGGGTCATAGGGAAGAAGGAGATTTGGGACCGGTTTATGGATTTCAATGGAGACATTTCGGTGCAGAGTACAAGACTGCAAAGGATAACTATGAGGGTCAGGGAGTAGATCAATTGGCAGAGGTCGTGAGGAAGATCAAGGAGAACCCAATGGATCGAAGAATCATTCTTAGCGCTTGGAATCCAGCAGGTAAGGAATCCTTTCGCAACTCTTGACCTCCTCCTTCCTCGACTAATCATTCGCTCTTTCAACGCTCTGACAGACATCCCAAAGATGGCTTTACCACCCTGTCACATGTTCTGTCAATTCTACGTAACCCTCCCCTCTCCCTCGTCTCCACCAAACTCTCTCAACCTCCTCTCCTGTATCATGTACCAACGTTCCGCCGACCTCGGTCTCGGCGTCCCCTTCAACATTGCCTCATACGCTCTCCTAACCCACATGATCGCCCTCATCACCAATACGATCCCACACGAATTCATCCTCCAAATTGGAGACGCTCATGTTTATTTGGATCATGTCGATGCATTACAAACTCAATTGGGGAGAACACCTTACGAATTCCCAGAGTTTGTATGGAAGAGGACTAGGGAGGAGATTGACGAGACGGGTGGGATTGATGGGTTCAGGTTGGAGGATTTTTCGGTTAAAGGGTATAAATCTCATGAATCGATTCCTATGAAGATGAGTGTATGATCCCTTGGTTGTCTTTTTTCGGTGAGCCTGCAACTTTTGCTCGAAACCTCATCGTGACTTGGAAACTGACTCGTTGCTGCGAGAATCGAGTGTAACTCTCTAGATTCTTTGGTATTCCCCCTCCATCTCTTGCACTACAGCACTGCCAACTCGACTGATATCCTACATCGATTCTCACACGACTCTCGGACGAGCCTCAGACTGCGCTTCGAGAGAGTAGAGTGATGTGAGAAACGAGACAAGAGAGACCTAGTGATTGCGAACCTATAACCCAAAAGAAAACAAAGTGATACCTACTAGCCTAGATCCTACACATACAGACACAAAAGAAGAAGAAAGGGGTAAGGTAAAGAGTGAACTGAACTCAAAAGAGAGAGGGTAAGCTAAAAAAAACACAGAGATACTGCTGAAACGATTTGCGAAAAGGGTATTACTGCTGCTGAAGGAAACGTGATGGTGAAGGAGAGAGACCGAGGAAATCTGTGAAAGGGAAGACTCGGAACGAGAGAAGGGGGAATGTCGGAGGAAAGGGAGTTTGTTGAGACCGGGGAATTGAGCGCTGCGGAGGACTGTGACTAGTGAAGGGAAATGGTGAGGCTGAAAGCGATGAAGGGGCGGCCAAAAAGGTCTAGGACGGACGATTGAAAAAAGGAAAAGGGGGGAAGCGAGAGGAATTGACGAGTCGTGATTAGAAGGGTGGCTGTCAAAGAAGCGCGAGGAGAACGCGGATAGTGAGATGTACGAGGGTATAGTCGGGAGTCTGGTGATAGTTCGAGAGAAGGCGAGTTAGGTGCTCTGAGTCGTTGTGAAAAAAGAAAGTCGATTTGGTCGGTTTTCTTCGTCTTCGAAGAGAGCATCGTTCGAACCCAACTTCTCCACTCCTACTCGCGACCTTGTGTCTCCCTCGTAGCTCTTCCATCGTCCCTGACTGACCAAAATCAACCCGTTCCATCCGAGCTCTCACGGTCACCATCCTCGATCACCTCTCCCTCCTCCTCCTTTTACAAGATTGTACATTTCCTCCGTCTCCCACTTCCCCCACCACCCCCCTTCTCACCCTTCGCACCGATCCCATCCATGCCACTCGCGCCACGATATCCATTATTCCGTTTTCCTCCTTTCCCACTAGGATTCGCCTGTTCAAATTTAATCATTTGTCTAGTAATATCTGCAAACACTTCTTCAATCTATCCTTACCCAATCTATCTCAATCAGCACCGGCTCATCAACGAGAGAGAGA
>Ga0308160_10001934_pt1 | contig 26842 bp, 21 predicted proteins | sample PhyFR1_FD_201036 | JGI IMG/M metagenome (GOLD analysis project Ga0308160, IMG submission 201036) | Phyllosphere microbial communities from UC Gill Tract Community Farm, Albany, California, United States - DLSLF.R1 | ecosystem: Host-associated > Plants > Phyllosphere > Unclassified | place: USA... | reverse complement strand
GACGAGGAGAACACCAGCGTCTTGCAGCCGGCCTTGGCCATCGTCTCGAACAGCGCCACGCTGCCGTAGACGTTGTTGTCGTAGTAGCGCAGCGGCTGCGCCACCGATTCGCCGACCGCCTTCAGGCCGGCAAAGTGGATCACGGCGTCGATCTTGTGCGCCGAGAACACCGCTTCCATGGCCGCGCGGTCGCGGATGTCGCCTTCGACGAAATCGAAGGTCTTGCCCGTGATGCGCTGCACGCGTTCCTGCACCGCCGGATCGGCGTTGTAGAGATTGTCGAACACCACCACGTCGTAGCCGGCGTTCTGCAGTTCCACCACCGTGTGCGAACCGATATAGCCCATGCCGCCAGTAACGAGAATTTTCATGAATACGCTTCTTTCTTTAAAAGTTGCCGTCGCCATGCCTTGGGGCTGGCGATTGTTGTTATTAACCCTGTTTCGGTCACCGCGCATCAACGCCGCGCGGCTTCTTTAATCAATAACCAGACGAACGCCATGTCATCGATGAAATAACGGCGGAACATCCGGCGCGGTTCCTGCAAAAACCGGTAAAACCATTCCAGCCCCGCCTTCTGCATCCACAGCGGGGCACGCTTGACGCGGCCGATCGCCACGTCGAAGGTGCCGCCCACGCCCATCGCGAACGGCACCTTCATCTCGGCCTGCCAGCGGCCGAGGAATTGCTCTTTTTTCGGCGAACTGATCGCCACGAACAGCAGGTCGGGATGGGCGTCGCGGATCTGCAGCGCCGCCTGCGCTTCTTCCGCCTCGCCCTGCCAGTAGCCGTTGCGCCAGCCCGCCAGCACCAGCTGCGGATACCTGTGCTGGTAGGTTGCTGCCACCTCGCGCACCACCTCGTCGCGGGCGCCGAACAGGAACACGCGCCAGCCCCTGGCCGCGGCGCGCCGCATCAACGCCTCGAACAGGTCGACGCCGGCCACGCGTTCCTTGAGCGGCTTGCCGAGCAGGCGCGCCGCCCACACCACCGGCATGCCGTCGACATTCACCAGCGCGCAGTCGTTGATGATGCGCTGGAGCGCGGGGTCGCGGCTGGCCTTGACCAGCTTGTCGACGTTGATCGCCACGTGCTGGTGCGGCGTGCCGCTGGCGATGAAGCCTTCGATCGTGTGCAGCGTCTCTTCCATCGTCAGGTTGTCGATGCCGCAGCCCATCAGCGTGATCCGATCGGGGTTCATGGCGCCGCCTCGGCCGGTTCATCGGCCAGCTCATCGGCCAATACGGCGACGATGCGCTCGGCCGCATGGCCGTCCCACAGCTGCGGCCGGCGTCCGCGCTTGCCCTCGCCGCGCAGGATCGCCTGAACGTGCGCCAGGATCGCGTCCGGGTTGCTGCCGGCCAGCACGTTGGATCCCTCTTCTACCGTCACCGGGCGCTCGGTGTTGTCGCGCAGCGTGACGCAGGGCACGCCCAGCGCCGTGGTTTCCTCCTGCAGGCCGCCGCTGTCGGTGAGGACCACGGCCGCATCCTTCCACAGGTCGAGGAAGGCCATGTAGGGCTGCGGACCGGCCAGGGTGACGCCGGGGCCGAGGTCGATGCCGAACTCGCGCAGGCGCGCACTGGTGCGCGGATGCACCGGGAAGATCAGCGGCAGTTCCAGCGCGACGGCGTTCAGGGCGGCGGCGATGCGCCCAAAGGTTGCGGCGGCATCGACGTTGCCCGGCCGGTGCAGGGTCACCACGCCGTAGCGTTGGCCCGCGGCGCGGCAGCCGGCCTTCCAGCCGCTGGTCTCGAAGCTGCCGCCCTCGCGCGCCAGCTTGTCGGCCTGGTACAGCAGGTTGTCGACCATCACGTGGCCGACGTGATGGATGGCAGCCTCGGGCTTGCCTTCGCGGCGCAGGTGCCCGACGGCGGACGGCTCGGTCACGAAGAACCAGTCGGCGATGCTGTCGGTGACCAGGCGGTTGATTTCCTCGGGCATCGACATGTCGCCGGAGCGCAGGCCGGCCTCGACGTGGGCCACCGGGATCTGCAGCTTCTTGGCGACGATCGAGCAGGCCAGCGTAGAATTCACGTCGCCCACCACCAGCACCGCGTCGGGACGCTCGGCCAGGCACAGCGCCTCGAAGCCGGTCATGATCCTGGCGGTCTGCTGCGCATGGCTGCCGCCGCCGGCCGCCAGCGATACGTCCGGCGCCGGAATGCCGAGTTCCTCGAAGAAGACGGCGTTCATGTCGCGGTCGTAGTGCTGGCCGGTATGGACGATCTTGTACGACAGGGCTTTGGGGGAATGCGCGTTCGGCTGCGGCTGCGCCTGCAGCGCGCGCACGATGGGGGCGATCTTCATGAAATTGGGGCGCGCACCCGCGACAAGATATATCAGCATGACCACCCTCCTTTCCCGAAACCCTTCCCGATCCCGCATGTTAAAAAAACGTTATTGTAAACCTGCACTCGACTGGAACGGCGGACGATACGGTGCTGATCTTGAGCACGTCGCACGCCTGCTTCGATTCGTAGCTGCGCGAGACCCAGCCGAGCGGCGGATTTTCATTGCCGTGAACCAATTCCAGACTGAGGTCGGCGCCCTGCGCCTGCATCTGCAGCGCAAAGCGCTTACCGCGCACGTGCAGGCCGGAACTGTTCAGGCGCACGTTCAGGCCCGGCGCAAAATGCCAGAACAGCTCGACCTGATGATGTTTCTTGGCCGCGATTTCGTCGCGCACCACCAGCGTCGAGCTGGCGGCGTCGAAACGCACGCTGCGCATGTGGCGCACCGGATCGGCCAGGCGCTCGTAGCCGTCGTGCGAACCGCGGAAGTCGAATTCGTGCGGCGACTGCGGCATGCGCTCGATCTGGGCGTTCGCTTTCTTGAGCCACATGAAGGGTCCGCCCGACAGCGACTGGTCGGCGCCATCGATGCGTACCGTGTTGTGGGCCGAGGTGCCGCGGAAATAATCGCGCCACTTGCGCTCCTGCCCGTACGAATAGGTGCCGGGGTCGACCAGGCATTCTTCGCCGCCGATTGACAGGCTCAGGGACAGCGCATCGGCGTGGCCGTGGGCGGCGATGCCGAGGTAGCCGAGCGGACCGCAATCGACCATGCCCTTGATCTCGTCGGCTTCGCCGAAATGCGAGCCGAACAGCAGGTAGCCGCCGTCCGGGAAGGCCCAGCCGGTGTCGGATTCGTGCGGATCGCACTCGGGCAGCTTGCCGGGCAGCGCGTGCAGCAGCCAGCGCACGCCGGCGTGCCGGGGCGCCTGTTGCGGCGCATGTTGTTGTTGCAGGTATGGCGGTTCGGGCGGACGCAGCACGGCATCGCCCAGCGCCAGCAACTGGGTCGCGCGGTCGCTGCCGGCCTCGTCCAGGCGGAACACGATGCCGTCGTCGGCATCGCCGACCATCGGCACGTGGCCGCCGACGTCGCGCACCGAGCGCAGGAAACGCAGGCTGCGCTGCAGGCTGGTCCAGTAGGCGCGCGAGAACGGGTGGTTGCAGGCCTGGCCGACCAGGCCGGCCACGAACAGGAATTCCGACGAAAAGATGTGGTAGGCGAAGGCCTGCTCGCGGTTGACGCCGTCGCGCGAGAACTGGGCCTGCGCTTCGTGCTCGAGTTCGCTGCGCGCCTGTTCCAGCCAGTCGTTCGAGGATTTCCAGCAGGGCCAGATCGAGGCGCCGACATACAGGCCGGCCAGTTCGCCGATCAGGTGGTTGTTGGCCGACGAGTGGCGCGACAGGTGGCGCGCGATGCTGCTGCAGTGGGCGTGGATCGAATCGAGCCAGTCGGCGCGCAGGCGCTGGCCGTCGTCGCCGGCGAACAGGCCGCTGGCCTCGCCGCCGATCAGTTCCCACACCAGGCCCCAGTTGATCAGGCGGATGCCCAGTTCGAGCGAGCTGGTCCAGTTGGGACCGGTCCGTGCCGGGCACTGGTCGAGCCAGCTGCGCAGCTGCTGGTGCAGCGCGTGCAGCCAGGCCACGTCGCGGGTCACGCTCCAGGCCTGCGCCAGGCGCACCAGGTGCAGGTGGCGGTTCAGTTCCCATACGTGCTTGATGTCGCCGACCAGTTCGCGGTTGCGGATGTCGATGTCGCCGGCATAGATGGCCGGGCCGAGGACGCCGCTGTCCGGGTCGCGGTTCCAGACCGGGGGCATGCCGACGTCGAAGCGGCGGTTGGCGAACAGCACCACGTGGCCGGCACAGATGCTGTCGGCATCGGCCAGCAGGACCTCGCGTTCGTGCTGCGACAGCGGCGGGGCACCCTCGATGTCCAGGCTGCGGGCGAAGCTGCGCGCGCGCGGCAGCGGCGGCGTGGCGCGGCTGGGCATGCGCTTCGCCACGCCCTTGGCTGCCGCCTGCTGGATGCGGTAGCCGACCTCTGCCACCGACATGCAGCGCAAGCGGTTGACCCACCAGACCATCCCTGTCGCTTCCCGCATTGTCATGCCCCTGCCAGTTCACGGTAGATGGCGGACAGTTTTCCGCACATCACCTCGGTTGAGTAATGCTGCTCGATGGTGGCGCGCGCCCGGCTGCCCAGGCGCGTACGCAGGGCGGCATCGCCCAATACCCTGGCCAGCGCGGCGGCCAGCGCGGCGCTGTCGCGCGGCGGCACCAGCATGCCGTTGTCGCCGTCGCGCAGCGCTTCCGGCACGCCGCCGACGCTGCTGGCGACCACCGCCTTGCGCGCCGCCATCGCTTCCAGCACGGCCATCGGCAAGCCCTCGGCATGCGACGGCAGGCAGAACACGCTGGCCCTGGCCAGCTCGGCGCCGCGCGCCTGCGCATCGATCCAGCCGGGCAGCTCCACACGTTCGGCGATGCCCAGCTCGGCCGCGCGGCGGCGTACGCCCTGGCGGTCGCCTTCGCCGCCGAACACCAGGCGCAGCGCCGGGAACCCGGGTGCCAGTGCGGCGCCCGCCGCCAGCAGTTCATGGATGCCCTTGCCCGCCTCGATCCGCCCCAGGAACAGCACGCGGCCGGCTTCGCCGGGCGCCAGCGCGGCCTGGTCCGGCAGCGGCACCGCATTCGGCACCACCGCCACCCTGGCGCCCGGCGCAAAAGCACGCAAGAACTGGGCCCAGCTCTCCGACAGCGCGATCACGACCGAGCTGCGTTCCAGCGTGTGGCGGATCCAGCGCCGCAGCAGCCGTCCCGCTTCCTGCGTGGCGAATTCGCGGAACTCGGCGCCGTGCAGGTGGAAAATCGTCTTGCTGCCGCTCATCCGCGCCATCAGCAGTACCAGCGACTTGCGCAGGAAACTGGCGCGCGACGCCACGTGGACGTGCACCACGGCCGGGTGCTCGCGCACGCAGGCCAGCAGGATGCGTCCCATGCCGGCCAGCGCATGCACCGCCTTGGCGCCGTGCCGTGCCTGGACGTGGGTCGATACATAGCGCACCGCTTCACGTTCGAACAAGCCATGGCTGCGCAGCACCGATACTACCGTCGCGACCCCGCCCTTGCCTTCGGGCGTGGTGCCGACCATCAGTACCCTCGGCGTTTCTGACTTGGCTCGTTGTAACAAAGCACACGCTCTTATAAAAGGCACAATGTTTCGATCATACATCATGAAATTCGCCGCCCGCGCACAATTCACGTTTCTGTTGTCTTTGCGGCGGCGGCGAACACGGATTTCCGTTTGGGGCGCGGCGGCACCTGCAGGCATGCGATATCGACATCGTCAGCTTTGCCCGGCCAGGATTTTTTTGTACGTTAAGGCAACATTTCTGCCGAGAATAGCATAGGTCCGATGGCTTCTTACGTACGCTGGACCACGTTCGCTACACTGTTGTGCTGCACTGCGATTGTTCAGTAAATACATGGTGGCGGCGGCAAATGTCCCCGCTTCCATCGGTACGCACAGGCCGGCGCCACTCTCTTCGATAACGCGTTTCTGGTCAGGAATGTCGTTGGCCACGCCCGGCAGCCCCAGCGCCAGGTATTCCACCAGCTTGGTGGGCGAGGACACGTCGAACAGGGTGCCGCGCGGGATCGGCGACAGCCCGACTTCGGCGCGCAGCGCGTAGCCGAGGGCCTGCTCTCGCGGCAGCCAGCCGGTGAGCAGGACGTGGTGTGCCAGACCGCGCGCGTCGATGAGCTGCCGCATCCAGGCCATTTCATCGCTTGACGCGGCGTCGCCGGCGATCACCAGCAAAACCTGCGGCAGGTCGCGCCGCAACACCTCGACAACGTCGAGCAGGAAATCCGAACGGCGCGCCCGCGCCACGCTGCCGAGATAGAGGACGACCCGGCGCCCTTCCAGGCGGGCATCCGCCGCCGGCGCGATGCGCGAACGCTCGAGCAGGCGCGCGTCGACGCCCATCGGCACCGCCGTCATGCGCGCGCGCGGCAAGCCGCGGGCGGCCAGCCAGTCGGCCATCGCCTCGCTCTGCACGAAGATGTGGCGGGCGCCGGGCAGCACCCAGCGATAGATGACGATGCGCGAGGCACGGGCGCGCAGGGCGTGGGCAACCCAGACCGTCCAGGCCGCGGCACCGGCGCCGCGCGCAGGCCGGATGTCGTCGCGCCTCGCCTCGAAGCCTTCGACGATGGGAAAGGACATCCAGTATATGAACGGCACGCGCAGCAGCCAGGCGGCCAGGCGGCCCAGCAGGCCGCTGGCGATCTTGTCGCGCACCTGGATGCAGTCCGGGCGCCGCCTGCGCCGTGCCCGCAGCAGGCCGAGCAGGTCCCACAGCGGCGAACAGACGCTGGCGAAGCGGCTGCGCAGCGTGCCGACCACGTGCATGCCGCCGGCCGGCCACGGGGTCCCGGGTGCCTGGCCGCCGCCCTGCCCCACCAGCTCGGTGGCGACGCCGTAGCGCGGCATTTCGGTGCCGAACAGAGTCAGCACGTCGGCACGGCTGGGCGGCAGCGCGTCGCGCACGATATAGGCGACGACAAAGGCAATCGGGATGGACTGACCGGGCATGGCGTCCTTGCAGAATGGGGCAATAGGCGCGTCGATTCTAGCCTGGCCTTTATGCACATTGCTTGCGCGGCGCTTAATGCGCGGGCTTGAAAAAAAATCCTCCACGGGTATGCGCCCGTGGAGGATTCCGGTTTGCAGCTACGCGGGGGAAATCAGTTGAGGTTGACCGTCTGGCTGCCCAACGTCACCGTGCGCGCGCTGCCCGAGCCGGCGACCTTGACCGCCGGCCGCTTGCAGCCGACGTCGAGCAGCACCAGGAACTCGGCGGTCGACTTGCCGTCGTTCTTGAGGTAGAACGCGCCATGGTCTTCGACGACGCCGGCCTTGGGCGCCGGGCCGCTCCATTTGGCAAAGGAGGCGTTGCCGTTCAGGTCGCGCAGGCAGACCGACTGGCCGTTGAGCGCGATCTGCACGCTCGACGGGCTTTCCACGTTCATCGCCACCGGCGCATGCACGTTGAACTCGTAGGTGTGCGCCACCACTGCCGCCAGCCTGTCGCGCACCAGCATCGCATCCTGCTTGTGCAGGTACCAGATCTGGCGCTTGGCCATCGTCAGCTGGCCGCCATACGACGGGGTCGCATCGCCTTCGGCATAGTCGTAGCCCGACTGGGCCGAGAAGCCGGTGATGCGGCCTGTGCGCTGCAGCTGCTCGCGGTAGCCGTCGACCAGCTGGCCCTTGCCGCCGTCGAAGGTGATGGCGTTCTGCGAGCGGGTCTGGTGGTACCAGTCGTTCCACAGCGGCGAGCCGTACCAGTCGTACCAGCCGGCCTTGACCAGCAGCGGCTGGCCGGCCACCGTCAGCAGCAAACCGTTCTGGTCGCCGTGGCTGTGGTTGAACGAGCCGTAGGGGCTGGACTTGAAATAGAACGAGGTGCGCGCGGTATTGCCGATGTCGCTGTGCATGGCGACCCAGCCGATGCTCGGGTAGTAGGCCGAGTTCGACGGCGGGGTTTTCGCCGCCGCGGCAGCGGTGACCGGCATCGGGTACGGCGCTTCCAGCACCGACAGCGCATCTTCGAGGCCGCCGCCCAGGTTGGCGATGTACCAGGCCGCGCGCGGCGTCGGCATGCGGTTGGCGAAGGCGCGGAACACGCGCGGATCCGGCTTGGTCTCGGAAGCGTCGCCGAAGGCATGGGCTTTCGCGCCCGGCGGAATGAACTGGGTGGCGAAGTCGAGGAAGCCCTGGGTCCAGGGTTTCAGGTACATGTTGACGCCGGTGACCTGCACCATCGGGTCCCACAGCGCCACCATGTAGCCGGCGGCGTACTCGCCGTAGGCGGTGCCGTTGGCATAGCCGCCTTCCGGACCCGACCATGGCGACGGGTTGTTGACGTAGGCCCGGAACGAGAAGTCGAACCAGCGCTGGGCATCCGGGATGTCGCCCAGCGCCAGGGTCGAGATCAGCGCCATGAATACCATTGCGGTATTGCCGTGCGAATCGAAGGGGAACTGGTCGAGGCGGCCATTGTCGCCGGCCAGGTTGCCGTAGATTTCTTCGGAACGGATGCGCACGTTTTCCAGCCAGCGCGCCTTGCGGCCGGCATCGAGGTCGCCGGCCAGGAAATCGACCGCCTTGATCAGCGACAGCGCGATCTGGCGCGTGGCCTGGTCCTGGCTGGCGTAGCTGGTCGGCCCGGCGGGATTCAGCGCCGCCAGCTGGTCGCCGCGCTTGAAGGCTTCGTTCAGGAATACCGGATCCTTCCTGGCGCGCCACAGCAGCGCGGCCGCTTCCAGCTGGCGCGTGGCTTCGTTGATGCGGGTGCGCACGTCGGTCTGCTGCGAGGCCATGGCGGCGGTCAGCGGGGTCAGGATCGCCACCGGCCAGCGCGCGTCCGTCAGGTCGGGCAGCACCGTGATCTGCGCCTTGATCTCGTTCGAGAGGCGGCTCAGGTAGGGTTCGAGGTCGTTCTTCTTGGCCGTGTTCCAGGTCGAATACGCGGTGAACGACGGCGGCAGCGAACGCGGGCGCGCCTTGGCCTGGATGCGCGCACGCAGGGTGGCGTTGTCCGGGACTTCGAACACGGTCGACTTGCTGGTGATCGAGAAGGTGCGCACGCTCGACCAGTCGCTGGAACCGCTCGGGCGCACGCGCCAGCTGTAGTTGCCGAGTGCCAGCGCCTTGCTCGGCAGGTACCAGTTGCGGTCGACGGTGGCCTTCAGCGGTGCGCCGCCCGCCGGAGTGATCTCGATATCGTAAGTTGCCGGCCCGGTCGGATAGCGCGACCAGAAGAAGCTCGGCGGATTCTGCGCCTGCACCGTGGAATTTTCGGGATTCGGCTGGACGACGAGGGGATCGGTGGACCGCGCCCAGTCGGCATGCGCGCTGAACGAGCAGGTCAGCGAGGCCATGGCAACTGCAAAGGCGATGCCTTTCCGATGAAATTTCATGTTGATGCTCCGAGAAATAGTGACAGGACTTCCAGGGACAACCCGGCAATGTCGTCGGGTCTGTAGTGCGTTGCCGCGTTTTTTTGAAGAGTGAAAAGCGCTATGCATGACGCATTAATCGTACCGCATATCAATTGAATTGCGGAAAAATTCCCTTAGGAATCAACGATTTTTCGGTTTCCCAGCAACATTTTTTGATACTGGAAGTTAACTTTTAGCGCAGCCATTTGCAGGCAGCTAAAGCCTCTTCCTTGACTGGAAAGATAGTCTGGAAACTAACAGGACAATTTGACAATGCTGTCAATCATGCAAGGCGTGTATGCACAGCGGCCGATGTCAATATGCCGACGGGGCGGCGGCTTCGGCACGCAGCTTGCGCATGCGCTTGAGGTAGCGCAGGCAGTAGATCCCGAACGCCAGCGGCGCCTGGCGCAGGTAGCGGCGCCGGACCCGGAATTCTTCCTGGCGCGCTTTGACCTTGTTGGCGGACGAGACACTGCCGGGGTGCTCGCGGAACACCGCCAGCGGCCGGTCGACGGTGGCCGGCGGCGCGACCCGGCCCAGGCGCAGCCACAGGTCGATGTCCATCGCGTACCGCAGGCTCTCGTCGAACATGCCGACCCGCTCGAACATGCGGCGGCGGATGAATACCGCCGGATGCGGCACCGAGGCATGGCCCGAGGCCAGGGCACGGAAGCTGAACGGCCGCAGCGGCCAGGGCGGGACCAGGGCGCCCTCCTTCAGCACCTGGATGGTGCCGAACACCCATTCCGCGCGCGCGCTGGCGAAGCGTTCGGCCACCAGCGCCAGCACGTCATCGCCCAGATAGTAATCGTCGGCATGCAGGTGAGCGACGAACTCGCCGCTGGCGGCTTCGATGCCGCGGTTCATGGCGTGGCTGATGCCGCCGCGCACGTCGTGCAGCACGCGCTTGCGGCCCGGGTAGGCGGCGATCATGTCGAGCGTGGCGTCGCTCGAGCCGCCATCGACGAAGATGTGTTCGATCTCGCGCCAGGTCTGGCGCTGCACCGACGCCAGCGTGTCGGCCAGGGTGGCGGCGCTGTTCCAGGTGCAGGTGACGATGGAAAAGGCCGGCCTGGAGTTCATGTCACGCCTCGTAGACGGCGAGGATGCGCGGGATCGCGTTGCCTACGTCCATCGAGAAGCCATCGGGCAGCGCCACCGTCACCGGCGGACGCTGCAGCGCCTCGGCCAGCCGCTCGACCAGGCGCGGCATGGTTTCGGCCAGCTGCAGCTGGCCCTCGTAATATTGATAGGCCGCCAGTTCCGGCGTGCCGCCGCGCGCCAGCGCCAGGCACTGCTTGCCCAGGGCCAGGGCTTCCAGCACCGTGGTACCGCAAGGCTCTTCCCACACCGACGGAATGACCAGCACGTGGCTGCGCGCCGACATGCGGATCACCTCGTCGTAGGGCTGCCACCCGAGGAATTCGACCTGCGGCCCGGCAAAGCGCTGTTCCAGCTGCGCGCGCTGCGGCCCGTCGCCGACGATGCGCACGCGTGCATGCGCCGGCAGCCAGCCCTGTACCTGGGCCAGGAACTCGCCGAAGCCCTTGCCGGCATCGAGGCGGCCGACCAGCAGCACCTTGCCCGCCTGGACCTCCCCTGCCACCGCCGCCCTGGCCTTCAGGTAGGGATAGCTGATGAAGTTGTGGATCACGCTGGCGCGCGACAGGTCGGCGTCCGGCACCGCGCGCAGGAAGGCGCGGCGCAGGAAGTCCGAGACGAAGATGGTCTTGTGGCGCGCGAACGAGGTCGCCGTTTCGGCACGGTAGCGCCGCACCGCCATCCCGGACACCGAGCGCCGCAGCGTGTTCGGCAACGGATGGATGCAGGCCGCGCAGTCGCGCGCGTCGAGCGCCGTGCACACATGGTTTTCCTTGAAGCGCACGTGGATCACGCACTCGCTGCCCTGGTCGTGGCGGGTCTGCACGAAATTCACGTGCGCCGGCACGTAGCGCCCGGCCATCGGCAGGTGGCCGTGGTAATGCACGACGTCGTAGCGGTCGGCCCGCTGCAGCAGGGCACGCGCGATGTTGCGCGCGAACCAGGGACGCTTGACCGGGTTGAAAAAGCCCAGCTGCGTTTCCTTCCAGCCGGGCCGGGAAAAACCGAAGCCGGGCAGCAGGCGCCCCTTGAAACCAATCTCACGCGCACTGTCCTCATGGAAACGGTCGCTGCGCCCCAGGATATCGACCTCGTGCCCGGCGTCCAGCAAGGCATTCGACAAGGTCACCACATGCTTGCCCAGTCCCCCGACCTGGGACCCCGGCAGATCTTCCGACACCATCAGGATCTTCACACCGTCTTCCTCAACGACAATAATCCTTTGACACGCCCCCAGGCCCGCTCGCGGTCGCCCCTGTCGATGACGAACAGGCCGCCGTAGGCCAGCAGCAGGCTGCAGGTCAGCAGTACCAGCAGCGCGGCATCGCGGGGGCCGCCGTCGACCAGGCGCTGGCCGGCATGCGCGCCCAGCGCCACCAGCGCGACCCCGGCCATGCCCGGCAGGTAGGCACTGCGCACCAGCTCGCCCAGGCGCGCCGGCACCGTCCTGCCATGCACCGCCAGCAGGAAGGCGCAGGTCAGCACGCTGGAAGCGAGCAAATGCCCCCAGGCCGCGCCATCGATACCCCAGCCCGCCACACCAAGATACACGACCAGCAAGCCGAACGCCGCACGCCCCAGTGCGAACAGGCCGGAATAGCGCGGGTGGCCCATGCCGTCGTTCACCAGCGACGGCAGGCTGGTCAGGGAATCGATGAATTGCGACAGCGCCATCACGGCGAGGATCACGTGGCCGGCGCGGGCAAAGCGCGGCTCCATCCAGTAATACAGGATGGGGTAAGCGAATACCGCGACCAGCACCAGCACCGAGGCGTTGACGAACACGACATAGCGGCTGGCCTTCAGGTACAGGCGCTTGAGGTGGTCGATCTCGCCCAGCGCGGCCAGCGCGCTGGCGGCCGGGAAGAACACGCCGGACAGCCGGTACGTCAGGCCGAGCACGCGGTTGGCCAGCGTCGACGCCACCGTGAAATAGGCCAGCCCGGTGACGCCGACCAGCGCCCCGATGATCAGCTTGTCGGCATAGGCATACGACATCGTTGCGAAACGGCTGAGGAAAGCGTAGCTGGAGAAACGCAGCAGGTCGCCCCGGACCGCGGCGCCGGGACGGCGCCAGGCCAGCCGCGGCAGCAGGCGCCGGATCCAGCGCCACAGGATCAGGCAGTTGGCGGCGCTGGCCAGCACCCGTACCAGGATCACTTCGAACAGGCCGTAGCCGAGCAGCAGCACGCCCACCGTCAGCAGCGGCACGCCGGTGCCGAACAGCATCTCGATGCGGCTGCTGACGTCGTAGCGCATCAGCGCCTGCGGGATGCTGTTCAGGTAACTCTGCAGCTGGCCGAGGAAGAAGCCGAGCGCGGCCAGCCGCAGCGTCGCCACCGCCTCCCCTTCCAGCGCGGTCGGCACGGCGAACAGGCGGGTCACGAAGAAGCCGGCGCCGCCGAACAGCGCCAGGCCCCCAAGCAGGCCCAGCAGCGCGTACACGGACAAGCCGAAAAACACGGTCTCGTCGATGCGGGCCTGGTCGCGCCTGGCGTTGAACTGGGCGATATATTTGACGGAGCCCGCGGTGACGTTGATGTCGATCACGGCGAAATAGCCGACGATGGCGGTCACCAGCGAATACACGCCATAGCCGGCGTCGCCCAGCTGGCGCACCACCAGCGGCACCGTGGCCAGCGCCACGATGGCCGGGACCAGGGCGCCGCACAGGTTGGCGGCGGCGTTGCGGACGATGTCGAGTTTCATGGGCTGCGCGCATGGGCCGGCACGCCTGCCGGGCTGGTGCGGTGCGGCAGCGCCTGCGTATGCGCCGCTGCCGGCATGCCCGCCGGCCGCGCGGCTTGCCCGGCGCGCCAGGCCGCCATCGCCACGTAGGGCAAGGCCAGGCACAGCGCCAGCATCTGGGTCGTGCGCGTCTGCGGGAACGGGGTGCCGATCAGGAGGTCGGGCAGCATGAAGGCGAGGCCGGCGGCACCCGCCGTGGCCAGGCCCAGCAGGTCGGGCGCCAGCGTGGAGAGGGTCCGCAGCGCGGGGCGCACGAAGGCGCAGAAGGCCCAGATCGTGCCGCCCAGCAGGACCAGGCCCGGCAGCCCGGCCTTGAGCGCGATGTGGAGTACGCCGCTGTGCAGGAACAGGCCGGCATCCTGGCCGGTTTGCCAGGAAATGTGCTGGTAGCCCGTATAGCGGCCCCAGCTGCCGATGCCGGTGAACAGGTGCGAGATGAAATCGCCGAGCGCCAGCTTCAGCTCGAGCACGCGCTCGCTCTCGGCGCCGAAGCGGCGCGATTCCATGTCGTAGAACAGGCTCGACAGGCCGCTGCCGGCGCCCTTGGTCTGGCCCAGACGCCGGAACGCCGCCGCCAGCACGCCGAGGGCCAGCAGCGGCAGTCCCACGAGCGCGATGTGCAGGCGCCGCCGCGGCGCACAGCGCAGCATGACCACGATGCAGGCGAGCACGAAGCCGATCCAGGCGCTGCGCCGGTAGGACAGCACGATGCAGGCAGCGGTGGCGGCCAGCGTGGTCCAGTCGAGCACGGTCCAGAACGGAGCGCGCCGGCGCCGCGCGGCCTGGAACAGGTTGACCGCGGCGATCGTAAACGCGAGCGTGCACAGCAGGCTATCGTTGATGTCGAAAAAGGTCAGCTTGATCTTGATCGCATTCATGTTCGCATACACGTTGTTGGGGTCGCCCCCGAACGCGGCCCAGCGCACCAGGCCGAACAGCGCGCGGCCGAGCCCGGCCAGCAGGATGAAGCGCGACAGCGCCAGCGCCGCCTCGGGCGGGCGGAAGGACAGCAGCAGCAGCGACACCAGCGGCGCCATCCAGACGATGTTGGAAAAGCCCGAGGGCGCCAGCGCGCGCGCCAGCGGCACGCTGGAAAACGTGGCCACCGCCACGTGGGCGCCCAGCAGCAGCGCCCATGCCAGGAACCAGGGACGCAGGTTGCAGGGCGGCGCCGGCTGGCCGCGGAAGCTGGCCGAGACGCGCGCGCACAGCCATGCCCCCAGCATGCACCACAGCAGCAGCGGGAAGAACAGCAGGCCCGAGCCGCGGCTGTAGATGCCGGCCGAGACCAGCAGCGAGAGCGAGCCGTAGCTGGTCGAATTGGCCCAGAAAAACACCGCCAGATACAAATAAGCCAGGTAGCGCGGACGCACCAGGCCGACGCCGATGCCGATGACCGCCAGCACCGACAGCAGCGCCACGGCGACGAAGGGCAGCGAGGTATAGAAATAGAGCAGGAAGTTCTGCATGGCGGTTCAGCCGGTTCAGCCGGCTCAGCCGGGTCCCGCGGCGCCGGTGGCCGCGCCCAGCAGGCGGACGCGGTCGCGCGCGGGCAGCGCATCGAGCATCTCGTTGACGAAGCGGTCCTGCACCTTCCAGGCAGCGCCGGCGTCAAGGTCGATGGTCGAGACGCGCACCAGCATGCCGTCCGGGATCCTGCCGCTCAGGCCGTATGCCAGGCGCTGGAGTTTCTGGTCGACGCCGGACATCACTGCCCGGTCGCCGATCGTCACCCAGTACGTGATCGGTTCGTTGCGCGCGTTCTGGCGCGCCACCAGGCGTTTCACCGGCACCGTGCCGAAGCGGGTCGCGAGCCGGCCACCGTGTTCCTGCAGCATCGCGAAACCCTGCGCCACGTAGCACACTTCGGGCAGGTGCAGCTGCAGCTGCTTGCTCTGGTCGCCGCCGTAGGCGATCGACAGCATCACGCGCTGGCCGGCGTCGTTGACGTAGGTGCGCGCCAGGGTCTGGTCGTACAGGGCGTCGAGCTGGGCCTTCTGGCCCGGGTCCGGACTCAAGGGCAGCACGCTGTCGTCGATGTGCCAGTCGCCGAAACGTGCCGGCACCAGCCGTTCCAGCGTGAACTGCGCGCGGCTGGCGGCCACCTTGTGGGTCGGCGTCAGCGCCAGGGTCAGTACCGAGGTGGCGGCCATCGATGCGCCCAGCACCAGGCTGGCGAAAAAGCCGGGCGTCATGCGCCCTCCCGCGTGCGCGGTGGCTGCGCGCCTGCCCGCCGCCGCAGGCTCCATTGCAGCAGGCTGTCGACCGCCAGGATCAGCAGCAGCGCAGTGACGAACAGCACCATGCCGGCGAAGCCGTGCAGGAAGCCCTGCCCGGCGGCGTCGCCGAAGTAATACGTGATCAGGGTCAGCACGATCACGCGGATCACGTTGGCCGAGAACGAGATCGGCACGATGAAGATCGCCAGACCGATGTTGCGGATGGCCGAGGAATGGCGCATCAGGTTCAGGTAGAACAGGCCGAGCGCTTCCAGCGTCAGCAGGGTCTGCAGGCCGGCGCAGGCATCGGCCACCAGCAGCTGGTACTGGCCGATCTGCAGGATCACGCCGGCGCGGCTGATCGGGTAGCCGGCGGCGAACAGCAGGTGCTCGGTGGCCCAGGACACCGCCATCTTCATCGGCATCGTGACCATGGCCACGAACTCGGCCGGCAGCGGCACCATGAACAGCATGAAGAAGAACGGGAACCACAGCACGCGCAGCGCCGCCGCGCCCTGCTTGACCAGCAGCACCGCCGCCGTCACCAGGATGATGGCGCCGATCTCGAGCATCAGGATCTGCTGCGAGCGCCCCAGCAGGTAGACTGCCAGGCCGAGCGCCAGCACGGCCCAGCCGCTGCGGCTGCCGCGCCTGGCACCGGCGGCGGCTGGTGCCGATACGGCCAGCACCGTGGGCCATTTGCGGTAGACCAGCCACAGCGCCAGGCCGAAGATGATCGGGCCGTGGCCCTGCTCTTCGCTGATCCAGGCGCCGCTGAACAGGCTGATGAAGGTCGGCACGAACAGCAGCGCCAGGCCGGCCAGCACCGGCCACCAGTCGGGCAGCGCGGCGCGCAGCATGGGGCCGAGGTCGGCGATGCGCAGCGGCGGCGCGCCGGCCTGGCGCACCGGCTCGAGGGACGGTCCGGAGCGCGCGCCCGGACGCACGTGGGTGTCCATCAGAACTCCATCACCACCGAGCCGAGCACCTCGCAGCCAGCGTCGCGCAGCTGGTCGGCGGCGCGGCCGATGTGCGCGATCCGGGTGTGGTTCTTGCGCGTGACCAGCAGCGCCCCGCCGGCACGGCTGGCCACGGCCACGGCGTCGACCCCGACCTGGAACGGCGCCATGTCGTACAGCACCACGTCGTAGTGATTTTCGAGCTGGGTGTGCAGGTTGCGGAACCCGTCGCGCGCCAACAGTTCCTGCGGATTCGGCGGCAGCGTCCCGGCCGGCAGCACGGACAGGTCGGCAAAGGCCGGCACGCGCGCGATCGCATCGAAGCCGGCGCGTCCGGCCAGCAGGTCCGACAGGCCCTGGCGCGGCTTGAGCGCGAACGCATCCTGCTGGCGCGGCGCGCGCAGGTTGGCGTCCACCAGCAGGGTCTGCTCGCCCAGCTGCGCGAACACGATGGCGAGGTTGGCCGCGAACAGCGCGGCGCCGTCGTCCGGATCGACGCCGACGATGGCCAGCGCCCGCCGCCCGCGCGCAAACCAGCGCAGCATCAGCTGGCTGCGGATCGCGCGCAGCGCTTCGACCTGGGGCGAAAACGGCTGGTAGGCGGCGACCAGCTTGGGCGACAGGCCGGCCTGCCCTTTCTGCAGATACGGATAGCCGAACTGGCGCGCCAGCACCTGCTGGATGTCGTCCTCGCCAACCAGGCCGAGCCGCACCGCCGCCTCGCCGAAGCGGATGCCGGTTTCGTTCTGCATGCGCAGTACGCGCTCGAAGTCTTCCGGCGTCAGCTTGCCGGCGTCGAGCAGCAGCGCGCCCATGCGGGTATCGAAGGCTTCGCCGTCGGCGGCAAGGTCGGCTGCAAGGCCGGCAGCGAGGTCGGCAGATACTGTGTTGAGAATCGGTGAATTCATGGTCGCTCCCGGTAGACTCAGGCTCGGGCAATCAGTTCAGGCGCAGGGGGCGGCGCGGCCGCATCAGGCTGCGCAGGCCGCCGGTGCGGGCCGCCACCGGCTGCCATTCGACCGTGCCGAGCACCGGGATGCCCAGCATGTCCTTGAGGTCGCCGCTCGAGCGCAGCGGGCGGTTCAGCAGTTCCAGCAGCAGGGCCAGGCCGACGCCGAGGATGGTGCCGAGCAGGACCGCGACCAGGGTATTCAGCAGCACGCGCGGACTGGACGGCTCGAGCGGCGCCACGGCCGGATTCAGCAGCGAGATGTCGGACTGCTCGGACAAGGCCTCGATGCGGGTCTGGGAAAAGCGCTGGGAGGCGGCGTCGAAGGCGCGCTGGGCGCTGTCGAGGTCTTTCAGCAGCACGCCGAGCTCGTCGCGCGCGCGGTTGAGTTCCAGCACCCGGGTCTTCTGCTCGGCCACGGCCGCGCGCAGGTCGGCTTCGCGCTGGCGCAGCACCTGGGCATTGGCGCCGACGCTGCGCGATACCGTGCCCATGGCCGCGGCCAGCTCGCCGCGCACCTTGTCGAGCTCGGCCTTGGCAGCCAGGTATTGCGGGTGGTTGTTGCCGTAGCGCTGGCTGGTGTCGGCGAACTTGCCTTCGGCCATGGCCACATTCGCGCGCATGGTCTGGATCAGCACGTTGTTGGCGACGTCGGGCGAACCGAGCGCCGAGGCATTCGCGGCGGCCTGGCGCGAATTGCCTTCCATGGCGGCGCTCTGGGCCTGCACCAGCTGGGCCGACAGGTCGCTCAGGCGCGCCAGTTCGACGTCGATGCGGTTGGGGTCGAGGCTGACGATGCCTTTTTCCTGCTGGTACTTCGAGAGCCGCGCCTGGGCCGCTTCGACGTTGTCGCGCAGCTGCCGCGTCTGCTCGTTGAAATAGCTCGACGCCTTTTTCGCCGGCTCGGTCTTGAGCTGGACCGTGATCTTCTGGTACTCGTCGGCGAAGGCATTCGCGACTGCCGCAGCAAAGGCCGGATCGGCGCCCTTGAAACTGATCTCGACCACCGACGATTCGCGCGAGGGCACGATGTCGAGCTTCCTCAGCAGCAGGTCGGCCAGCCAGTCGCGCACCGATCCCCTGCCCTCGTTGGCTTCCTGGAACTGCTGGATGACGGCCGGGACGCTGGCCAGGCGCAGCGCATCGACCACGCGCAACGCCACGTTCTTGCTGCTGATGATGTCGATCTGGGTCGCCATGTAGCCCGGCAGCAGCTGCCCCGGCATGGTCAGCCCGGTCAGCGGATCGACGCCCTTGTAGTTCAACAGCACCGATGCCGTCGCCTTGTAGGTTTTCGACAGCACCAGGCTGACGCCGAGCGCCAGCGCGACCGTCGTCACCAGGGTCGCCAGGATGATTTTTTTCCGCGCAAGCAGGATCAGCAGGAATTGGTGGAGACTCATGATCGACTTTCAAACGGACGCATCAAAACCAACTCTCGGGGACGATAATCACGTCGTCGATTTGTACAAGATCGTCGGCCTTGGCCTCGATCGTGCGCTGGCCGCCGGACGGGTCGCGGCGCGCGATCTGCAGGCCGCGCTGGGTGCCGCGGATGGTCAGCCCGCCGCCGGCCGAGACCGCCTGCTGCACGGTCATCGCCCGCTCGATGCGGAACGGCCCCGGACGCTGCACCTCGCCGGTGATGTAGGCCTTGGGCGCGCGCTCGACGAAGATGATGTCGCCGCCAGCGACTTCGTAGTCGCGGTTGAGTTCGCCCTTGCGCACCATGTCGACCACGTCCAGCGTCTCGCGCGTGGTCTGGCCGTTGCGGTTGCGTACCAGGGTCACCATGTCGCCGCCTTCCGGCCCGATGCCGCCGGCCAGCGCCAGCAGGTCGAGCACCTTGCGCGGCCCGTCGACCGGGTAGCGGCCCGGTTTGTTCACCTGGCCCAGCACCGACACCTGCTGGCTGGCCAGCGTGGTGATCAAGAGGTTCACCTGCGCCTTTTTGAGGTAGCCGCCCTTTTCCAGCAGGCCGCCGATCCTCTTCTCGGCCTGCTGCGTGCTCAGGCCGCCGACCTGCACCTCGCCCAGCAGCGGGAAGGTCAGCGTGCCGCGTTCCGAGACCCGGGTCTCGACCGCCAGGTCGGGGCTGCCATAGACCGTCGCCTTGACCACGTCGCCCGGGCCGAGCAGCACGTCGGCGGCCTGCGCCCCGCCCGCCGCCAGTCCCAGGCTGGCCGCGGCCAGCCACGCGAGCATGCACTTGATGAGCCGTTTCATGTTCCCTCCTTCTTGTGCGTCGATGTCGAGAGATTCACTTCAGGCCTGCAACGCCGCGGTCGAGCGCAGCCTTGTCGGCACCGCCGGCGCTGTCGGCCGGTGCCGGCGACGAAGCCGATGCCGCGGCCGCGGCCGGCGCATGTGCCGCCGCGGGTTGCGCACCGGCCGGCTTCGCGTCCGGCATCATGGTCTTGTTCAGGTACACGATGCTGGCGCCGTTGCGCAGGCGCTTCAATTCCTCGGCGGCCAGTTCCTGGTTTTTTTGCTTCATCAAGAACTGTTCGATCTGCGGCGCCGCCACCTGCAGCGATACCGGCGCTTCCCTGACCTCGGTCACGGCGACGAACATCGCGCGCGGCCCTTCCCTGACCGCGAACAGCTGCCCCTTCGGCATGCCGAGCAGCTTGCCGGCCAGCTGGCGCGGCACGTCGGCGGTGGTGCGCGTGACCTGGGTGCGGCCATACTTGATCTTGTGCGCATCCAGCCACACCGCGACTTCTTCCAGCGACCTGGCGCCGTCGGCGGCGGCGCGCACCTCGGGTGTCAGGTCGGCGGCAGCGATCACCAGTTCGTTCATGCTGAACTGCTTGCGGCTGGCAAAGAAATCCGGGTTCTTGTTGAAATAGGCTTCGACCTCCTGCGGCGTCGGACGTGCCACGTTGCCGATGCGTTTTTGCAGGTAGGCCTGGGCGACGATCAGGGAGCGGGCGCGGTCGACCGCCTGCATGACCTTGGGATCGCGGTCCAGGTTTTCCCTGGCCGCGGCGTCCTGCAGCAGCTGGCGGTCGATCAGGACCTGCAGCAATTGCTTGCTGGCCGAGTCCTGCTGGTTGGCCGCGACATTGGCGCGCTGCAGCTCTTCGTTCAGTTGCAGGACCGTGACTTCTGCGCCGTTCACGCTGGCCAGCGCCTGGCCGGGTTTCTTTTCTGCGGCCTTGTCGCTACAGCTCCCCAGGCCAGCCAGCACGATGCAGGCCAGGCCCAGTTTCGGAATGAAAGATGTCTTCATCATTGGCATCCGCTCGGTTATCTGTGAAATACAGCGCACTCAGGCCGCGGCGCGGCGGTCGGCACCGGCCCCGGAAGCCAGGAAGGCGCCGTAGGTGCGGCGCAAGCCTTCGTCCAGCGGCGTGCTCGCCTGCCAGCCCAGCCGCGTCAGGCGCGACACGTCGAGCAGCTTGCGCGGGGTGCCGTCGGGCTTGCTGGTATCGAAACGGATGCGGCCGCGGTAGCCGACCACCCCGGCCACCAGCCGCGCCAGCTCGGCGATGGTGACGTCCTCGCCGGTGCCGACGTTCAGGTGCGAATGCAGCGGCCCGGTACTGGCGGCATGCAGCGCATGGTCGAGGTTCATCACGAAGATGCCGGCCGCGGCCATGTCGTCGACGTACAGGAATTCGCGCATCGGCTTGCCGCTGCCCCAGATCGCCACTTCCGGCGCATCGCTCACGCGGGCTTCGTGGAAGCGCCGCACCAGGGCCGGGATCACGTGGCTGTTCTCGGGGTGGTAGTTGTCGCCGGGACCGTACAGGTTGGTCGGCATCACGCTGCGGTAATCGGTGCCGTACTGGCGGTTGTAGCTTTCGCACAGCTTGATGCCGGCGATCTTGGCCGTCGCGTAGGCTTCGTTGGTCGGTTCCAGCGCCCCGCTCATCAGCGCTTCCTCGGGGATCGGCTGCGGCGCCAGGCGCGGGTAGATGCAGGACGAGCCGAGGAACAGCAGCTTGTGCACGCCGTTGCGCCAGGCTTCGTGGACGACGTTGGCCTGCACCATCAGATTGTCGTAGATAAATTCAGCCGGATACGTGTTGTTGGCGTGGATGCCGCCGACCCGGGCCGCGGCCAGGTAGACCTGGTCGATGCGTTCGCCGCGGAAGAACTCGCGCACCTGCGCCTGGTCGGTCAGTTCCAGTTCGCCATGGCTGCGCGTGACGATGTTGGTGTGGCCGCCGGCGCGCAGCGCGCGCACGATGGCCGAGCCGACCAGGCCCTGGTGACCGGCGACATAGATGCGAGCTTGCGTCATCGAGATTCACTCCACAGAAATTGCAACGTTGTAGCCATGGGCGGCCAGCAGCCGGTGGCGGCGCGCCGTCTCGAGGTCGCATGCCACCATCTCCTGCACCATCGCGTCGAAGCTGGTGCGCGGTTCCCAGCCCAGGCGGCGGCGCGCCTTGCCCGGATTGCCCAATAGCGTTTCGACCTCCGTCGGTCGAAAGTATTGGGGATCGACCGCGACGATCGGTTGGCCTGGCACAATGCCGGGTGCATTAACGCCGCTCACCGCCGCCGCGATGCCGCGCTCGTGCACGCCCTCGCCCTGCCAGGCGAGCTCGACCCCGAGTGCGCGCGCCGCGTGCTCGACGAACTCGCGCACCGCATGCTGGCGCCCGGTGGCGATCACGTAATCCTCGGGCGCGTCCTGCTGCAGCATCAGCCACTGCGCTTCGACGTAGTCGCGCGCATGGCCCCAGTCGCGCAGTGCGTTCAGGTTGCCGAGGTAGAGCATCGGTTCCAGGCCCTGGGCGATGTTGGCCAGGCCGCGCGTGATCTTGCGCGTGACAAAGGTCTCGCCCCGGCGCGGCGATTCGTGATTGAACAGGATGCCGTTGCAGGCATACATGCCATAGGCTTCGCGGTAATTGACGGTGATCCAGTAGGCGTACAGCTTGGCCACCGCGTACGGGCTGCGCGGATAGAAAGGCGTGGTCTCGCGCTGCGGCGTTTCCTGCACCAGCCCGTACAGTTCCGAGGTCGAGGCCTGGTAGAAGCGGGTCTTGTCGTCGAGGCCGAGGAAGCGGATCGCTTCCAGCAGGCGCAGCGTGCCGAGGGCGTCGACGTCGGCGGTGTATTCCGGCGTGTCGAAGGAGACCGCCACGTGGCTCATCGCCCCCAGGTTGTAGACTTCGTCCGGCGCTACCTGGCACAGGATGCGGTTCAGGTTCGAGGTGTCGGACAGGTCGCCGTAGTGCAGGAAGAAGTTCTGGTTGTCGGCATGCGGGTCCTGGTAGATGTGGTCGATGCGCCCAGTGTTGAACAGCGAGGCGCGCCGCTTGATCCCATGCACTTCGTAACCCTTCGAGAGCAGCAGTTCGGCCAGGTAGGAACCATCCTGTCCGGTCACGCCCGTGATCAACGCCGTCTTCATGGCTTGCCTCTCCACAGTGGGGGCAGAGACCCCCGCCCAAAGAATTGCAAATTCAGCAAAAATTCTACGCAGCCCAGCCGCCGTCGCAAGCGTCGATCCGATTGAAGCGTCTTCTTTAAGTCGGCTTTAAGTGACGCTAACTTCGATCAATTTATGGCAAACAAATCCTAATATGCATTTTCACGGCTCAGCACCACTTTCACCGTCCGCAGGATGATCCACAGGTCCAGCCACACCGACCAGTTGCGCAGGTAATCCAGGTCGTACTGGATACGTGCCTCCATCTTGTCCAGCGTCGCGGTTTCGCCACGCAAGCCGTTCACCTGGGCCCAGCCGGTGATGCCCGGCCTCACCTTGTGGCGCAGCATGTAGCCCTTGATCAGCTTGCGGTACTGCTCGTTGTGCGCCACCGCATGCGGACGCGGGCCGACGATGCTCATGCGCCCTTGCAGCACGTTGATGAACTGCGGCAGTTCGTCGAGCGAAGTGCGGCGCAGCACGCGGCCGATGCGGGTCACGCGTCCATCCTGGCGGCTGGCCTGGACCACGGCCTGGTCGTTTTCCATCACCGTCATCGAGCGGAACTTGTAGACGATGATCTCTTCTCCATACAGGCCGTAGCGGCGCTGGCGGAAGATCGCCGGTCCGGGCGACTCCAATCGGACGGCGACGGCGATGGCCGCCATCAGCGGCGCCAGCAGCAGCAGGAACAGGCTGGCCAGCACGATGTCGGACGCGCGCTTGACAGTGCTGTTCAAGCCCATGAAGGGGCTTTCGCGGATCGCGATCACCGGCATGCCGCCGACGTTGTCGAAGCGCGCCTGCATCAGGTCGAAGATATACACGTCGGGCAGGAAATAGATCGAGGCCGTGGTGTCCTGCAGTTCGTCGATCAGCGTGCGGATGCGCGGCTGGGCCGACAGCGGCTGGCTGATGAAGATCATCTTGATGCCGTGCTCGCGCACATACGGCACCAGCGCGCGCGTCTTGCCCAGCATCGGGTGGCGCAGTGCCGGCGGGTGGCGGTCGTCGGTGCGGTCGTCGAAAAAGCCGCGCACTGCCATGAACAGGTTCGGATGGCGCTCGCAGACGGCGGCGAACTTCAGGCCGACGTCGTTGGCGCCGACGATCGCCACCGAGCGCACCTCCCTGCTGCGCGCCGGGCTGTACAGCATGCGCACGGCGACCGGCCCGGCCAGCAGGATGGCGGGCGTGGCCACGGCCCAGGCCAGCAGCACGCGCTCGTCGTAGTAATAGCGCAGGCCGCTGGCCGAGCCGAGGAACCACAGTACGGCGATCGTCACGCACCAGCCGAATACGGTGTCGCGCGCGTACGCCCACATGCGTCCGCCGCGCCAGGTGCGGTAGGGATCGATGTGCCGGTACACCGCCGTCGCAATGAAAAAGGCCAGCACCATCAGCACCAGCAGGTAGCCCGAGAACGGCTCGCGGAACCACAGCGCCACCAGGTACAGCGTGCCCATCACGATCAGCGGATCGAGCACGCGCTGGAAGAATGAAATCAGCGGGATGTCGTTGACGGCCATGGATGCATCCCGGTGCGGCGCGGCAGCACCGCTCAGAACTGGGCGCTGGCCGACAGCGTCACGCTGTTCGACGTGAAGCTGCCGGTGCCGAGGGCGGCCGCGCCGCTGCGTGCCTGGTGCGCGTAGCCGGCCGACACCTGCACGGTCGGCCGCGGCGCCCAGGTGGCGCGCAGGGTGGCGGTGCGCAGCGAGTCGCGCAGCGCATCCGAGGGGATGGCCGGGACTGTATTGCCGCGCGCATTGTAGTTGCGGCGCTCGGCGACGATGTCGGCGTTGACCCGGATCTTGGCCGTGGCATCCCATTGCGCGCCGGCGCTGACGCCCTTGTTCAGGGTGTAGCTGACGATCGTGCTCTCCAGCGGCGCGAAGTCGCGCCAGATGGCGGCGGTGTACGTCATCTTGCCGTGCGGCTGCAGGGTCGCTTTGACCTTGCCGGTCAGCCCGCTGGTCGTGCCTTCGCCGAACGAGGGCTGCTTGCGCCGCGCGTGGCCGGCCAGCGCTTCGACGACCGTGACGCCGCTGGCGTTCCATTTCACGCGCGCCTTCAGTTCGTCCTGGGTGAAGTCGTTGTTCAGGTTGAACGGACCGACCGGCCGCAGGAAGGGGTAGCGGCCCTTGACCCGGCGCGCCACCAGGCCGATCGTGCTGTCGCTGCGTGCGAGGTAGTCGAGTTCGATCTCGGGCGTTTCCTCGGTGCGGTTGTTGAAGCGCTGGCTGGCGGCGTCGTACTCGTAGCGGTCGCGCCGGTAGCCGGCGCGCACCTGCCAGGCCGCGTGGAAGCGCCAGCTGCCGTCGGCGTAGCTGCTGCGGGTCTTGCGCAGGTTGCGCTCGGAGCTGAGGAAGTCGGTGTACGGCGCCAGCACCTGCTGGTACGACGTGCCGGCCTTGCCCTGCAGGCGGTTGCCGAGCTGCCAGTACCAGTCGGCCTGCAAGTCCTTGCCGTCGTAGTTCAGTTGCCTGAAATGGTCGAAGTCGCTCTTGGACAGCCGGGCGACGGCGGCGATGCGCTGGCGGCCGTAAGTCTGGTCGAACACCAGGCCGGCTTCGCGCGTCCACCAGGAATCCGGGCGCGTGTTGTCGAAGCCCGGATTGCCGTCCGGTACGCGCAGCAGGTTGTCGTCATGGCCGTAGGCGAGGCTGGCGACCAGTTGCAGGCCGTCGCCGGGCCCGGCCCCGGCCGGGGTGGCGGCAGCAAGGCAGGCCAGCAAAGCAAGCGAACGACGGTGTGGGTTCGGCATGATGGCTCATCTTCAATGAAAGATGCGGGACCATGGAAACTGTCCCGAACGCCTGGGCTGCCGGGAAAGTTCCTACCAGTACGACCAGTTGCCGGTCACGAGGACCCAGACCCCCAGCAAGCCGTTGGTGACGGCATGTGCGAGGATCGGCGACCACAGGTTGCGATGGCGCATGTACAGCAGGCTGTACGCTGCGCCGGCGACGATACCGGCCAGCCAAAGGTTATGCTCGAACCCGAACAGCAGCACGGTGATGACGAAGCTTTTGAGGCCAAGTTGAGATGTCTCAACGGCCTCAAAGTCGGGATGCACGATCCAGCGCATCAGGAAAGAGCGCCAGAACAATTCTTCCATCACGGGCACGACCAGCGCCGCCCCGGCGATGCGGATCGCCACCAGCAGCCAGTCGATCCGGCCGCCATCGCGCGGATCGAAACCGGGCGCTGCGCCGATGGTCATCCAGTCGGCGTTGAGGCTGACCCACAGCACCAGCACGACGATGCCGGTCACGATGGCCGTGAGCGCCGCGGGCAGGCGCAGGCGCAATGGCTTCAGTTCATGGTACTGGCGCCAGAACAGCGCCAGCAGCAGCGCGACCACGCCGATCTTGACCGGATACAGCCAGCGCAGCGGCCGGGGCGCCACGCCCAGCCGCTCGAGCACGTCGGCAATGACGAGGAACAGCATGTAGGCCGCAAACGGCAGGATGCGCACCCAGGCCGCACGGTTGAGCATCGGCGTAGCGACGCCCGGCGCGGTAGCGCCTGTGGCCTCGGCGGGGCCGGCCGCCGCGGCGGGCGCGGCGTAGCGGTCGTCATGCTGCGTCATTTCACCTCATTGATGGACAGGTTGGCGGATCATTCGCCCTTGGCACGCGCCTCCAGGATTTCCCAGCGCTCCAGCGCCTCGAGCAGCAATTCCTCGATCTCGGCATTGCGCGCATTGATGCGGCGCGCGTCGGCGGGATTGGTCTTGTAGAAGTCGGGGCCGCTCAGCATGGCCGCGATCGCCGACTGCTCGTCTTCCAGGCTCGCGATCAGCTTGGGCAATTCATCCAGTTCACGCTGATCCTTGTAACTCAGCTTTACCTTTTTTGCAACAGGTGCGCTCGGCTCGGGGGCCGCGGCGGCCTTGGCGGCGGCCGGCTTGGCCGGCTGCGCGGCGGCGGCCTGGGCCGGCGCAGCGGCGCGCACGCGCTCCCAGTCACTGAAGCCGCCGACGTATTCGCGCCACATGCCCTGCCCTTCGGACACGATCACCTCGGTCACCACGTTGTCGAGGAAGGTGCGGTCGTGGCTGACCAGGAACACGGTGCCCGGATAGTCGGTCAGCAATTCCTCCAGCAGTTCCAGGGTCTCGATGTCGAGGTCGTTGGTCGGTTCGTCCAGCACCAGGCAGT
>Ga0308160_10001933_pt1 | contig 26843 bp, 31 predicted proteins | sample PhyFR1_FD_201036 | JGI IMG/M metagenome (GOLD analysis project Ga0308160, IMG submission 201036) | Phyllosphere microbial communities from UC Gill Tract Community Farm, Albany, California, United States - DLSLF.R1 | ecosystem: Host-associated > Plants > Phyllosphere > Unclassified | place: USA... | reverse complement strand
CGGCGGAGAAAAGCGCGAGAGTTTCATTGCGCTGTCTAGCTGAGTTCTGTTTCCTTACTATGTTGTTTTCTCTTTGCTTGTACTCCTCCCTTGTTGTATTCAGTCCTTAACTTTCCCTTTTACAGACAAATCAATCTCTTCGATGCGACGATCCCTCGAGCAGAGACATGCGAGAGAGACAGAAGAAAGAAACAGATGGGTAAAATTCAAAAGGGTATCATTCGTTTCGTTGGCTGCTACAATTCTATCTTATCGAGTCAAAGGTCAAGAGTGTCTATACATGTATCTAGGTATATCGAATAAAGTCTCATGCTTAAGTGTCCATCTTCATTCAGAATCCCTCGTAATACTGCTTCGCTTCTTCCAAAACCATTCTCTCGACTCCTTTCCAACTCCTCTCAATTTCGTTCCACACCAAAGCTCTCTTCTCGGGTACGATCGATTTGATCTGAAGGTCGAATGCGGCAGAGATGGGTCGGTGGTCCGATACGTTCACTTCGTAGCGTGAGTAGTGAAGAGGAGTGACTTTATCCGCTCGATCAGCGCCTGATCAAGGAGATCGAGGGCGTCAGTCGAGGAAGGTGGGATAGAAAAGGACAAGGCGTACGGTAGAGGATTCGATCACACCATGCTGGAATACGTCGTTTCGCAGACGAATCGTAATTATCCGTACCTGTTCAGTTCTTGGTACCCCTCAGCAAACGGCGAAACTGAGACTGAGAGGGTTTGAGAACTGACCTGGATCGTATTTGTATGTAGGAGGGAAATCTATTGTTGGTTCTCTGAAGGATCTCAATCGGAAAGTTTGGTTCGTTGCGAGTTGTTTCGTTAATTGATCGTGAGGTAACAGTGAACAAGCTTGACCCGAAGCGATTGCAGAAATAACGAAATCTCTTCTTGCGTCGATCTACGTGGAAAGTAAATTAGTCTGTGAACGAAGGAGGGAGAAGGGAGAAGTGACGAACTCGATAGTTGAGATCACCACTCAAGATGGTGAGCTCGTGATCAAAGACGTTGGTGCCGCTTGCGCCAGGAGAGTAGGCACCGAAAGAGGATGATTCGAGGTTCGAGAATGATGCTTTGTCTTCGAGAATGTCGACTAGATCTCGGTTTCGTTGTCGAGAGTGAGAGTGCCCAGCGGCGAGATGAACGTTGATGAAGCAGAGTGATGTATCGTCGATCACGAAGCCTAGCGAAGGCAGGAATGGTAAGTTCAAATATAGGGATGGCGAGAGGAAAGGAGGGAAACGAACGAGACAGAATCGCTCCTTTGTTTCCATATCGTCCACCCATTCCAGTCTTGACCGTGATGAGTGAGATATCTCGTAGTCTATCGGCTTCTCTCGTCTTGACAAAGATGCAAGAGAAGAGCTGTTCGTGATGGTAACGCGTGAGCTTTTCGCCTCGAGACAGGGCAAAGAAGATTGACTCACTCCAACCATATCTCCGACATGAACTACAGTGTATGGCTCTTCTGGAGGCATTGCGAGTCGAACTGCTTGGACTAACTTGTCGTGCCATTGTCGGTAAGCTGACGAAACGCCGCTTGACAGCTTGTCGCTCGTCTTCTTCTTGCTCAGTAGCATCGATTCTGTCGGAGGGGAAAGTCAGCTCAGCGTCGCGATGAACGAAAGCGTGGACCCGACATACTGGCAGTCAGTTTCTTATCTTCGAGATCAATCTGCGCGATCGCAAAAGAGGGTCAATTACGTTCTCATCTGACAACTTCAAGCGACTCACCATCTCCTGAAATCCGAACGAAATGATATCTGGACTATCTGCACTATGCAGAGCGTTCTTGAGGAATTCGAGATTGTCCATCGTTCCAACGAGATCGTGAGGTCTCGAAGCATCGATGTTCCATGAGACGCAAAGTGCTCGAATCGATCGGAAGGTACAGAAATCGGGCTGTCGAAGATGTAGTTCGTGATCTGTCGTTGCAAGTTTCATTTAGATTTATCGTCAAAAGAAGTGAAGAAAGGACATCGTACCGAGCCAGTCATCTCGCAAGAATCCATCCCACAAACAGATCTCATCGGCCGTCGCACTCGCTACTTGCAGTATCTCCTCCTGTTCTCGATCAATCCAGAGAGAGAGATCAGCTCGAGTCCGACTGAAGCGAGAAGAGAATGTAACAGCTCACCGTCCACAGAGCTGAAGGATCGACAACTAAGCTGATCACGGGATCTTTGTGTGCTTTCCAAGCTTTGAGTACCGTCCAAGGTTCTTTATCGACATCGTAAACATAGATAGAGCCTGTTCGATATCCAGCCCACAAGTATCGCTTGACTCCGACTAAAGCTGAGATGCTGTAAGGCGAGAGACGTTGAACGAGAGTGCAAGTGTAGGTAGTCCGATCCCAAACTGAGACGTATCCATTGTCGTGCCCGAGGAAGACGAGGTTTGGTTGAGAGGGAACGATGGCTGATGCCGTGACAGCTCCGATAATGCCAGCTGATTCGGGAGTGACGAGTGGTCGAGGAAGAAGAGAAAAGGGTCTGACTCCGGTAGGATCGAATGCTCGAATTTGAGGACTTCGCATTGATACTGCAGTCGAACCTTGTTTCGTCACTGGTCCAGATGAAGTCCAAAGCTCTTCACCGACGAGAGCTGCGAAGGTTTGTTTGTCCGGGACTCGTTGTTGGCGACTAGGTCCTCCTAGTAACGCTGCTCGACCATCGTCCGCCTCTGGAAAGTACTGACACTTCCCTGAATCGTCGAGAGTGAGCATAGCTCGTCCTATTCGGAAGATGTGCGATACTGGATGAGCGTGAAGGTTTGTTCGGATTTGGGTGATGACTCGTTCCGCCGTATCGAATTCGTAGATGTGCCCTTCTTTCGTGCCCGCCCAAACGTATCGACCATCCTCTTCCGGGCTGCTGACACCGGCGGCGCGGAACTCGAGCGAGAGGAATTTGTGCTTGTCATTCTCGATCGTGATTTCGTCAGCAAGTCCTGTGCTCGCTGGTCTCCAAATATGGATTCGATGGTGACCAGTCACGACTTGATGACCTCGTATCGCGAACGAGTAAAAGTGGTTCGAAGAGCGGATCGCTTTGCGTTGACGAAGAGTTGGAGGTCGTCGATTGGCGAAAGTTGCATCGGGGAATTCCTGAGCTCTCGCTGCCGCTTCGTCGAGTTCTTCTTCATCGCTCGAGGCATCTCCAGCGATAGTCGGAGCTCGTGGGATGACCTTGTCCGTAGCATTGATGGTTCGAGTCGGAGGAGGAGGAGGGATGTAAGGGGTAGAAGAAGCGGTTGAAGTACGAGAGTTTGTCGGAGAGATTGGTCGAGGAGGAACGTTTGAGCGGAGAGGGAGGGCAGGAGGTTTACTCGTGGTGGCCGCAGGAGGGGTCGTACCGGCACGAGGTGGAAGTTGGGGAGTAGGAGGGGCAGGAGAACCATTCGAGATGGAATTGGCGGGAGATCTCGTAAAGACGACAGAATCGCCGAGAGTCGGAGCTAGAGTAGAGGAGCCATTGGTCGAAGTCGACGATCCCGTACCAGATCGAGCTGGAAGCGCTGGAGGAGGGGCAGGAACGATGCGAAGAACGGGTTCGGTATCGGAATGGACTGGAATTGACGGTCGAGGAGGAATGGCTGGTCGATCCCTTGCTGACTTTGGCAGAGTCGCTTCTTCATCTTCATCAGAGCTCGTGTATGTCGAGTCTGATGAGACCTCCTCGTCCTCCTCCGTGGCTTGACTTGCAACCTCGTCGACTTCTGATTCTTGAGTTGAGCCAGGTCGACGAACATGATCGAAGGGGTCGTGTTCTTCCGCGAGAGTTTCATGAGATGAGGCCGCAGGAGTCGATGCGGACGAATTGAAACGGCTTGCTAGACTTTTGACGGAGAGAGTAGGGGACGAAGGTTCAGGTTCATCGAGAGTCTGAGGTTGTAGAGTGCCGAGAGTAGGGACGATTGGGGTTGTGGGATCACTTGGAGAGTCGGGAGGCGGATTGACGAAGCTGACAGAGGATTTGTGACGAGAGATAGGAGGAGGGGGAGCTTTGCGATATGAAGTGGTTGAACGAACGAGATTTTGCGGTCGACTATCGACGGGAACGGTTGGCGGAATGTTCTCGTCCCTCACTCTGTCTTGCGAGCTGCTCTGTTGTGAGGCGACACTGGCGGTTCGAGCGAGGATGCTAGGTTTGGGAGGAGGAGGAGGTCTTTTGATGGCTTTTGGTGTTGGAGGAACCGGTTCATCGTCTTGTCCCTCATCATCCGCCATTGTACTTCCATTCGCGCTGTGCCAGCTCTCTTGTGACCCATTCGTAGACCTTGAAGCGTCTCCCCTCTTCATCTGCACAGCATAATTTCCCTCCTTTGAACCATCTCTCTTCAAATCTGCTCCCTTACTTGGTATCGCTGGACGAGCCGAATGGAGTGAGGCTGGTTTGAGAGTCGGAAGCTGGAAAGGAGTCGAAGAGGAAGGATTTGGTGATGAAACGGGAGAAGGGGAAGTTGAACCACTAGTCGAGAGTTGTTCAAATCTAGCGCGTATTGAAGATACGGAACTTGCAGGAGAATTCTCTGGATCCATACTCAATGGATCAGATGAGTCGGATCTTGTTGTTGAGAGCGCGAAAGAGGAGGATCAGCAACCGATGACCGAATTGAGATGGTAGAAGAGAGAGAGAGGCTTACCCTTCGCTAGACGAGCTGTCCGTACAATGTAGTGAGACTGAACCAATACGAGGCGGGAATGGTGAAGTGTCGATTGAAAGTAAAGGGGAACTCATCCTTTCCGTTCCGTTTCGCAAGTCTGAGAGTTGAGTTTCTGACAAAAAGGGTTGCGTTCGAGATAGGAGCGGGGTCAGCTTCTAAGAGAAGCTTGCAGTACCCCAGACCAAGAACGAATGACAACGAACACCGACAGAAGGCGAGTATAAAGTTTCCGAAGTCAGTCCATTTCGAAACTCCCTCGTTTTCCATTCCTCTACGATCGTTGTTCTTTCGTAACTCGACCGACTTCGATCTCACTCTTCCGCTTAGCTTCAAACCAAGTGTTCCATGAGAACAGTACTGTGTAAAGAACCCTGCAGTTGCAAGTTTTTGGGGTTCAACGTTCTATATGACTTCGTTGATCTTTCTACAACCGATGAGACTTGAATAACTCGTTCTCGATCAGTGCCCGTGACCATCATCTCCTCCTTTTTGCTCTGGTGGCACAGTGATCTAGAACGAAGAATCGCGTCAGTTTGCGATGAAAAGGCGAGATGAATAAGGAGAAGCGCCAACTCACTCGATCGTCGATGCGAAGTAGAGCAGTGCAAGCCTCGAGAGCACTCTTCAAACTCTTTACCTTGCTCACCATCGGTTCCAACACACCAGCCTTGACATTATCCCTCACTTCTCCCTTCATCAAATCTAAACCGTAATATTTGAGTCCTCGCTTGGCATCTCCTGCAGGCGCTGATTGGGCAGCGTTGTGGTACGCTCGAAGCTTCGCAACGAGATCGGTACTGTCTTTGGCGGCGTTGACGGAGAGGGTCTTCGGGATGACGAGAAGGGCAGCAGCGAATTCAGCTATCGCGAGTTGTTCACGCGAGCCCTGTTGGTCAAAACGAGAGTGAGTATGTGTTGTCCAAGAACGTGGATGAGATGGAAACGAACGAGAGTGGTTGCAAAGTTCTCGAGGTAGATACTCAAAGCGGTTTCGACAGCTCCTCCTCCGGGGACGACACTTCCACTTTCCAAAGTTCGCTTAATGGCACAAAGAGAGTCGTGAAGCGCACGTTCCATCTCGTCGAGCAAGAAATCTAGAATTGACTCGAGCCTGAATCAGTGAGGAATTCAACGCAGAAACAAGTGAGCGAGATGAAGCGTACCGTTCGCACCACGAAGGATGATGGAAGAACTGCTGACGACCTTGGTACCCTTTACCAAGATTAACTCATCATCACTGATCCTCTCCTGTACAACCTCTTCCGCAGATCCCAACGAACTCGCCTCGAACGTCTCCTCTCCATCCAAATTCGCCAAACTGCTGACCATTGTCGCTCCAGTCGCTTTCGCGATACGACGGAGATCTTCCTTCTTGCACCGACGAACGGCCATCGCTCCAGCTTCGACGAACTCCTTGAGGCAGAGATCATCGATACCCTTCGTAGTGAGAATGACGTTGGCTCCAGCAGCGAGAATCTTGCGAATACGTTCGAGAGTGATATCGGATTCACTATAGGTAGCGTGAGATCATGATGAGCGATCTGATCTCGAGGATGAGAAAGCGAGAAGAAGTGAATTCATACCGCTTGCGAATAGCTTCGAGTTGTTCAGGATCGTCGATAGTGATGTGAACACCGAGGTGCATACGTTGCTTCATCAGGTTCATATCGAGACAAGCGATCTTGGCTCCAGTGACTCGAGTCTTCATAGCTGTGCGTGGGGTAGCGTCGCTGTTAGTTTACGTCGAGACTTCACTAAAGCTGACATCAGAAGGTACCTTGACTAGCGACGGTACAGTTGAGAGCGTAACCCTTGACAAAGATTGATTCGGTAGCACTCTTTCCGTGAGCCTTGAGAACGTTGACAGCCTTGACGGGGTATTTGATATCTCCTCGAGCATTGATCGTCTTGACAGCGAGCATAGCGTCGACAGCCATGTTCGCAAAGAAAGCGTCGTCGCTGTTGCACACAGAAAGGAATGAGTTCAACGAGATCGAAGAAGGAGAACCGATCTCTGAGAACTCACGCTCCGATAATTTTACTCGACATGCTGGTCTTGGCGATGTTGATCAAGCACTCCTTTCCAAGTGTATCAACCTTGACACTGAGTTGTTCCGTCAAGTATCGAACTGCCTCCTTCGCTGCGAGTCGGTAACCGGTAATGACGGTCGTAGGGTGAATCTTGTTCTTGACGAGATCGTTCGCTCGCTTCAAGAGTTCGGCAGCGACGATGACGACCGAGGTAGTACCATCTCCAACTTCCTTGTCTTGTTGTTGAGCGAGTTCTACGAGGATCCTTCCCGCTGGGTGTTCAACTTCGATCAATTGAAGAATCGTAGCTCCGTCATTCGAGATTGTAACATCCTACGATCAGAACCCAGTATGTCAGCTGACCGTTTACGTACGCTCCAAGTCGTGCAAGATAGATTCTCGAAAGAAAGGGAGGGATAATTGGGAAAGAGAAACTGACTCCGATATCGTCAACCATCATCTTGTCCAATCCATGAGGACCCAAACTCGTCTTTACGATGTTTGCGATCGCTACTGCCGCTTGAACGTTCTGTTCCCTGACTTCTTCACCAGAAACACGCTCTCCTGAACCGAGCAGCATTTGTTGCCTAGGATCCCGTTGGAAGAAAGACATGTCGATAGATAGGGGAGATGAGAGGTCTATAGAGAGGAAGAGGGGTCTACTGGATCAGCCGTAGAGAGGGAGAGGTGGAGAGGTAAGTGGGAATTGATGAAACTGAACCACAAGTCGTCCTTCTATTGTACGGCTTGTAGGTCGATTGTCTAGTGTTGTTGTATACCTGTTGGAACTGTACAGAGTCCGAACTGGATCTCGAAAGTGGTTGGTAGCAAGTTGAGGTTCTCTCTCACTCTTTCTCCTTCCTCCAAATCCTTCGATTCTTATGAACAATCTCCCGGCGCATGAGACGAAAGAACTCGATATTCTAGACTATCTCTTGCCCAATGGGGCTCGTGTCAACATTAAACAAGACGGTTCCTCGCCGGATTCGACTGGTAAGTCTCACTTTGGCTTCCTTGAGGTTTCTCTCTCGCTGACTGAAAGCTCTCAAGGTAGGTAGAACGATCTGGCTAGGAGCACAAATCCTGGCGGTCTATCTCCACGATCTTCTCGGACCGACTCCTGGACTCGTCGCTTCAGCAGACGGGAAAGAACGGAGAAGACAAAGAGTGGTCGACGTCGGCGCAGGGACTGGATTGTCCTCGCTGTCCCTCGCTAGCATGGGTTACGACGTCCTATCGACAGACCTCGGAATAATCGTCGACGGTGTACTCTCGCAGAACCTAGAGGCGAACACCAAAGTTCTCCGGCTGAATTCGTTTGGACAACCTCGAATGCAAACAAAGGTCCTCGACTGGTTTCAGGATCCGACAGATTGGGAGTGGTCTATCAAAGATAGGGAGACGCTGGTACCGCCATTCGACCTGATCGTAACGGCCGACACTGTTTACGATCCATCTCTTTCTCAACCTCTCCTTCGAACTCTCCACGGTCTCTCCATACTCAACGATCCCGCTTCTCCCTCTCCGTCTCGACGTACATCTTCCTCTTCCATCCCGCCGATCTACCTCGCACTCGAAGCACGAGATCCAGCTCTAGTCGTATCTTTCATCGAGAGTGCCGAGAAAGACTGGAACTTCAAGTGTTCCAAAGTCAACCAAGGGAGACTGAAGAAGCTGGTTGGAAGTAAAACTGGTGGACTCGGGTGGGAAGACGAGTCAGTATGGGAAGGAGTCGAGGTATGGAAATTGAAGTTGAGGAAACGATGAGGCAATCGTTCGAAGTTGAGAGAGGACATTGGACATGGTCTTGAAGCATCATCACGAATATAGTTCGGAGTTTGATCGACACTAGCTCGGGCCGTCCTACTGATTCGAAACACCAGCCTCCGTCGCACCAATCTCGCATCACCGAATTTCCATCTCCTTCTCCCTTTCCTTTCTTCCCCTTCCTTCTCTTCCCCCTACACCCCAACGCTCTTCTTCCATACACCACACAACAAGAAACTATATGATCTCCTCCCTCCTCTCGCGTCTCCACCTCACTCCCGATTCCTCCTCCACTTCTCCTCCTCCCCTCTCCTCCTCCACCCCTCAAGACGCCTCGAAAGATTCTCTCGCCTCTCCAATTACAAAAGAGTTGGATTCTCAGATGCAGTCACTATTCGAGAACGATTATGGAGAAGCAGAGATCCCTTCTCCTGAACAAATCGTTGAGGAATTGGAAGATCACGGAGGAATCGAAGAGGTTCAGAAGGAAGAGGGAGGCAACACTTCGCTTGGAGATGCTCGAGAGGTACTCGTGATTGTGGAAGCTGCAGCTGGAGAAGCGAAGGGGGAAGGAGGGAAAAGGAAGGGAGAAATCGAGGATGGATTCGTTGAGGATAAGGATAAGGAGGACAAGGGGCAGGAAGGTGGAGAGAAGCTCACCAAGGGTGAGGAAGGGTAGTCGAGAGGAGGAGGTCGTTGCTGAGTTTGGGTGAGGAGGAATTGGCGAAAGAGGGAGGGGGAAGGAATCGCTTGCGGAATAGTGAGTTTCTCCTGCGATCCTCTCACTCGAGGACTGAACTGACGAGAAGGATCCTATCGAGTAGATCAATGGGCTGTAGTTTGTGTACTCGAAGAGACTCTGTCGTAAAGAAGACGTTTTAAATCAGGATTCAGAACTGGAGAGATTCCCACACTGCGTTTGTCTCCCGTCTCGCGTTCTGGTTCCCCTCGCATACTCGAGCTTTGCTCTACTCTCTGGACGTTCGGGGACCGTAATCTCACATCTTCGCACCTATCCGAGATCTTTTGAAAATGATTACGCTCTAACGCAGGAGTAGTTTCAAGAAAACAAGTGATTCAAGCAAGAAGAGAGAGAAGAGCGAGACACAAAGCCCAAATATAAGAAAGACATGGTGTAGGGAACGACTTGGAGAAGTAAGCACAGCAAGGAAACAAACGAGAGAGAGAGGAGGAGGCGGAGAGAAGGGAATGGAGAATCGATGGAGATGGAGACAAGAGGTGAGGGTTTCTTAGCAGGAACAACCACCTTCGTTTCCAGTTGTGTTCTGAGGTGTCACACTAACGTCGATCACTGTCAACGGGAGAAAGGTAGAATATCGGAAAGTCAGTTTTCCTGTCTTCTTTCGCCTGTCTCGTTGAAAGAGTGAGAGGTATCGACTCACTCTGATTCTGACCTTGACCCTCTTGTTCCCTATCCATCCCCGGTAAAGCTTGGGCAATCTTCCTAAACATAGTCTTGACATTGTGACCCGCTTTCGCAGAAGTTTCGATAAACATGACGTTCAACTCTTTTGATTTTGATTCAGCTTCCTCTGTCGTTACTTGTCTATCATCACGTCGAACGGAAGGGAGAGGTCAAAGAGCGGGGAGGGAGAGTCAGTTTAGCTAGGAATGAGGAAAGCGGGAGAAAAGGAGAAGCGTACCGCTTGTCGTTCAAATCAGTCTTGTTTCCAACTAGGACAATAATCACGTCGTTCCCTCGCTCTGATCGTACATCGTCAACCCATTTCGAAGTGTTCATGAATGATTGACGGTCTGCGAAGCGGCAACGCAAACAAATCAGCGGCAGTGCTGGCAGTGATTCGAGAGTAAAGAGCGGATGCGCACTGGTGATATCGTAGACTACTACCGCTACGCTCGAATCCCGAATGTAAGAAGGAATCAAACTTCTGAATCGTTCTTGTCCTGCTGTATCCCATAATTGAAGGCGAACCGTTCGATCTTCTAGGTACATCGTCTTGGAAAGGAAATCGATACCTGTCGACGTGAATAGGTGAAGGTGAGTCTCGGGAGGAGGAAAGGGGGAAAACAGGGGAGAGACAAGGGAGACGTACCGATTGTCGCTTGGTAAGTGTTATCGAAGGTATCGTACCTGATCTCGAGTAATTGAGTCAGATAGGTAGTCTCGAATGTAGATAAGAGAAAGTAGACTGACATGAATCGAGTGATGAGAGAAGTTTTTCCAACTGATTGTTCACCCAAGAAGACCAATTTGAACCTGTTGGTGGTACACCCTACGACGTCAGTGCAACTCCCACACTGCGTAATAGGAGAGAGTATGGACCTACTTTTTCAAAGCAGCATGAGCGAATTCGCTAGTTTGAGGGGCAGGAGCCGAATTACTCGTTGCTGGAGCTGCAGGAGTGGGGACAGTTGCTGCTTGAGTTGTCGAAGGTTCAGTCGACTGTTCTGCTGCGTCTCCTGAGGTTGAAGTACGAGTAGGATCTGCCGAGGCTGGTTGATCTGAAGAAGGACGAGGCGAGGAGATGGAAGTGGAAGTCGGAGCATCTGCAACGGGTTCACCAGCGGAAGCGTCGACTGCAGTAGCGGGTTCGGAAGACATGTTGATCGTTATCTAGTGAGTAGGATAAGTTGAGAGAGTGAAGGAAGAAGTGCAACTTGGAATTCAAGATGAAATTAAATGCAAAATGTCGTGGAGGAGAGGGCTGGCAGCTGGCACTTCCCTCTCACTCTGTTATCAACTTGACTCACTCAATATGGATCAATCAGCTCAAGATCTCACTCTAGGTCAACTCCTAACTCGAGCGATCAATCATTCCACTAAAATCACTTCGGCTCCTTCTCCAAACGATCAATCAATACAACAACTATTACAAGCTACTCTAGCAGACTTGAACCTCGCAAACAAACTCATAAACCATCTCGGTATACTCTCACCAAACGAAACTCTCGAAGATATCAATACGAGCGATTTGAGATGTTTGCTCGTAGATGCACTCAGCGGACAGTTGTGCTTGCTGGCAAAGACTAAAGGTGGGAAAGAACGTATCACTTACTTGAACAAGGCATCAGTGAGTTCTCTGGGGGAGCTTGGAGTCTGAGATGTTCAGCTGAAGTTGAGGGGAGTATTCGCAGAATCACTTCAAGAAGTACTCTTCACTCGTCGAACAATACGAGATTGTCCCTCAAGATCAACGAGCAGCGTATCAAGGTGTCAGTGCGAGTGAGATGGATTCGGCGAGGAGAAGGGCAGGCAAGATTGCGCAATTCAAGAGGGAGAAGGAAATTAAATCGAAACTAGAGGTGAGTGATCATCATCTGTCTGCGAGACTCTCGGATCGCTGAGCGAGCAAAAGTGGTCAATAGGAACTACGAAAACGCAAGCGAGAACGCTCAACACGGAGAACAAACCTCACCGTTGCTTCTTCCTCGACTGCTTCTTCTTCCTCTTCCTCCTCCTCAACTCCCGCCCCTTCACAACCTGCCGACGACGAGAACGACTTCCTATCAGAAGATGATGACGAATCCGACGATGTCGCACGACCACTCCTCATCTCCCTCCTACAACTACACTACCTCCGAGCCCATGCCGAACTTTCTTCCCTCGAACAAGAACTCGAACTCCTCGAACACGGAATGAAGATGAGCGAGATCCCATCCCCTTCACCTCACGCCTCTGCCTCCTCGAATTCCCGAAACAAGAGTGATGCTCGAACCGAAGATCAAGATGAAGAGGACCTTACCTGGAGATTAGACAAGATTTCGATGTCCCGAGATGATCCTTTGCTTTCACCATCCGGCAAAGTCCTACGACCCTTCACTATCCTTCCTTCTGCGAAAGGATCTTCTTCACAACTGGATACACGGTTGAGGTTGCAATCGGAGGTGTTTCAATCCTCGCATCGATTACCGACAATGACAATCGATGAGTACTTGGATCAACAGAATGAGATAGGGAATGTATTGCAAGGTGGTGGACCTAGTACGAGTGAGGAAGTCGATCAAGCGAGGAGAGATGAACAGGGGGAGAAGGAGGATGATACGCAGAGAGGATTGGATGCGGAAGAGAGGGAATTAATGAAGACGAGGGAGTTTGACGAGTATAGAGATACCCATAGGAAAGGAGAGGGGAATATGTGAGCTACTTCTTTTCACCTTTCTCTCGAATTGAGCTGACTCGATTTTCTTCTGATAGGCATAATCGAGGTTGAAAGATCGCAATACTATACTACCTTCGAAACATGACTCATCGTGCTATCTCGTTTCTCCATCCTTCGCTTGTGTCTCTCGCTTCGAGCGCTTCGAGACGTGTTCACCCACTTTTCGTCCAGCAAGTCCGGAAATCCGCGGTACCCAAGCTCCCCTCTTTCTTCTGCTCTCTTTCCGCCTTTCTCTTTCTCCTCCACCACTTCTCTTCGTCTGCTCGGGATGTCTCGTTCTTTCACTTCAGTACGCTCTTCGTCTTCGAGCGTTGACTGTCATACGGGAGTTCCTTTCGTCTCCACTTTCCTCACGAGTCTCATTGACAATTCGGTTTTGCTTGAGATCAGCGATTCAAGCCTCGAATCGAGTAGGTCCATCAGTACCTCGAGATCGATGAATAGTTTCAGCAAGCATTGGAGGAGATTGAGGAACAAGCCGGAGAAGAAGGAGTGAGCTACTCGAGTTTCGCTTTTCTTCGCACTTGTTCGCTGACTTGAAGCCCTCGCTACAGCAGAAAGCAGTCTCCAGAGGTTCCCGTCGCTGACGAGAGAGAACCCATGCTCTTGCGCCATCCTGACGAGCCGAAACCGTCGAGATGGCGAGCATACCTTCCGAAACCTCGCAAGCAAAGAGAAGAAGAGGCCAAGCGGCTCGAAAGGATCAAGAAGTGTGCCTAGCAATCTTCTACCGATTGACCCGAATTGATGGCTCTTTGCTTTGACGGCAGCATGGAGCACACACAACATCGAGGTAACTCCCTCGATTCGCGAGAGCGCAGAGAGCTCCCGTCCGAGGACCACCAACTCCCGACGATCGACTATCGACCAACGACGGCATCTTTCCACGCCCCCTCGGAGCACGGTCATCACTCTCGGGGAACAAATCATCCACATCCCACGACGAACTATCTGGGAGATATTCACTCTCGTCCCTTGTAAGTTGCCCATGGCTCGGCTCGCGTTCTCGATTGCAGCTGACGGCTCAGGCTCAGGTCACGTTTTGGCTTTGACCCGATCGAAGACGTGGAGCGCGCCCGTCGAGAGGAGGAGCAACTTCGCAGGGAAGAGGACGAACGAATCCGACTCGAGGCTGAGGAAGTTCGTAGGAAGGAGGAAGAAGCCCGAGAGAGGGCTCGCAGAGCGGCACAATCTCCTCGCTTCAAAGCTACTCCCTCCTTGCCCGCCGAACGAGCTCCTATAGACCCACGCACCTGGCATCAACATATTCGCGAGCGAGAGGCCTCTATGCATGATCGTAGAGGTCATGCAAGAATACAGAAACCGACGGTACACCCCGACCTCCGGCCAGTGCAGAAATTCATCAACAGTCGCGAGCAGGAGATGTTTGAAGAGGAGGAGCGAAGAAAGCGGCAGAGAGAGAGGGAGGAGCGAAGAAAGCAAGCGGAGGAAGAAGCACAGGGAGAGAGGGAGAAGCTCAGAAAGGCGGTAGAAGAGCAGGAGCGGGCCAGGAAGGAAGACGCGAGGATCATGGAGGAAGAGGAGGATCGCGAAGCTGAACGATTGGGCAGAGCTCTTCGCGCTGGACATCAACCAGCAACAAACGGTTTCAGAATGCAGCAACACCCCTCCAACAAACCTCCGAAAGCAAGAAAGACTCCCGTTCCCCATCATCTGAAGCTTTCGCAAGGTTCCTCCTCTCGTCGAATCCCAACTTCTCCAGGACCACTTCCAGCTTCAGCGTCTCATATGCATCCTTTCAACCTTTCAGACTTTCCCAGTCCCCCGTCGATCCCAAGTTCTGCGAGAAGGAGCTTGAGACGCAAATGGACCGGACCTTCATCTCCTCCTCCGATTTCTCAGCTTCCGGCTGTTCCCTCTCATCCATGTGGGCACCTCTCGTGATCTTCTAGTCACGCATCATCCAGACTGACGTCGAATCTCCCGAGCAGCGAGCCATATCAGGTGAAAGTCGAGCGAATAAACGATACTCTCTAAATCGCGGTCTCGTGTTTACTGTACACCCTTGCTACGTCTGTAATCAGTTGCTATTCTCTCTGAATCGCTTCAGGACTTGTGAGCGCTTGTTCGGCTTGTCAAATTCCGATCGAGAGCTTGGGCTTCTTTGCGAATGGAGCAGCAGCGAAGCTGAACTAACGCTAGCACGCTGTACTTATTGTTTGTTGTCGTCGTCGTCGTCGCTGTCTGTTCGTCTCTTGTCTCCTGTCTGTCTTCCCCAGCTTCGGACTTTCCGCGGTGGTCGAGAATTCACCGAGAATCTCCTTTCTGCCGCTAGCCGCTCTCTCTCTCTCTCTCCTCTCAGCTCGCCACCCCTATCGACAGTCAGGAATGGTTCAAGTGCATCCTAGTAGACGTTGGTCAGTCTCGAGCAGTATTTGCAGGTGAGTTTCCTTCTTGTTTTCGCAGCTTCACGCCCGAGGCTGACCTTACAAGCTGCTCAATTACTGTCTCTAGCAGCGACTATGACTCGCACGATACTCGAATGAGTACAAATATGCATGTGCTAGGTCATCGCAAGATAACAAGCAGAGCTCGCAAGCTGTTTTCGAACTTGGGAGGGGGAAGGTTCGTCTGATTTGTTCCGTACGCTCACGGGATTGATCGACTGACGTAGTCGTGCTCTATAGTGACGATAACGACACGGATGCGAGAGAGGAACAACCTAGAGTTGAATCGAGCAGGAGGAAAGGGTCAGTTGAGACGCTTTCGACTTCGGTAATCTGGCTCTACTGACTCCGCGTCATCGCAATGGGGACTCAGGTTCATGCAGTACATACCGAAGAGATGCCAGAGGATGAACGAGTCAAGCAAGGGATCGACTCGCATATGGGCTGATCCCAGCGGGAGGGAAGATCTGAGCAATTTGAGTGGGATCGTCAGGACTAGGTGAGTGTTGACTACCTTTTAAGGACAGTAGCGTATACTCATACGAGTCGCGCATTGAATCGTACAGGGAAATTAGGGTCTCCAGCAAACGACGAAGCGCTCTTTGTGGTTCCACTTCGCAATTCAACCAGTGCGACCCGTGCAACACTCGGACTAGAGTCTCCCGCAGACCACCATTACCACCTATCCGCATCCTTGTCGATCAACCGCCCACGCCCGTTCGGAGTCCCCTTCCGTCTCAACAAACGACCCCGAAACTTTCGTCAGGTCCTGCTCGCAACTCGCCTCTATGCGATACTACGCATCGCCGCTCTCTCGGTGATCCGAATCAGACTCTATACACAGCTCCTCATCGACACAACCGCGATACGTGGGGTGCATGGAAGAGCTTCAACGAGCATGGTCTCCCTCACGAGCGAGAAACATCGTAAATCTTGGGGTTGCGAGGCGGGTATCGGCGGAGCGGATGACGACAGTTGACGGACACTCGTGCAGTATATAGATGTGCGAAACCCATACCATCGAAATAGAATAGACTCTGTTTACCCTTTCGAAATCCGCTTTTGACGACGATGCTGGCTCGTCCTTCGGTTCGAGAAGTAGCGACGAACGTCGACTTGTATTCTAAAGCATATCAGAGCACTGGTAGTATAGCGAGCGTAGTATCAGAAGCAGACGAAGAGAACCCTTTGCCAGCGTGATGATGTGGAGTTCAGCGAGTAAACGATGGAGAGGCCAGTCGTTTGACCAGCTTCATCACGAGCTATATCTGAGCATGCCCAAGCCATCGTAAGTACGTTCTGTCGAAGTGAGCGAAGTGGGAGAGTGCGAAACGTTTTTCGTTTCTCTCTCAACTCCCAACAACGACGATTCTCAATGACAGCTTCCGCCAACGGCCACGCGCCACCGAGAGCATCCAAGAAGGCTGTACGGCGAACAACGAGACCTCGAGTATCGCAGAAGCCTAAAGAAGGAGGGTTAGCTTGGGCTATGGATCATCAACTGGGTGAGATCAATAACTCTCGTCTCTCACCTCTGATAGACTCGAGGCTAACGTAGAAAGTTGTTTTAGAGCTCTCTTTCGGTGCACTCGCGCTGATCCTAGCCGGTAACGCGCTGCATAGACCGGATTTCCACCTCTCAACAGAACTCACTCCTTCGCCTTCCTACCACATTCGACACGTCTTCTCCCGCTTCCTATTCCTATCCTTTCGAGTACCGGGATCAGATACATATTACAAGGGAAGAGAGTGAGTCAAGCCAAGTCTTGCGTTGCCGGAATCTACAGCTGATTCTCCCCGTTTCTTATCCTTCCCAGTGATGCATTCATTATCGCTTGGTGGGTGATAGCGTTCTGGTTCTTGAGGGAAGCGTTGATGAAGTGGGCGTTTGGACCGCTGGCGAGACGGTGTGGGATTAAGCAAAAACGATCAGTCGTTCGTTTCGCAGAACAAAGTTGGATGTTACTATATCCTAGTGAGTTCTCCTTGATCATATCCTCGAGCAGGCTGTGTAGCTGACAGGTCGATGAAACAGCAATCTTTTGGTCTCTCGGATTCGTATGCTCTTTTCAGATTGACCCCTCCTTCGATCAACGCAGTCTGACTGTTTCCTTTCTTGCAGTACATCAACCAAACAAGCGAGTACCGCAACCTCAACACTGAACATTACTGGAAAGGATATCCTCATGATGCTCTGCCCGCTTTAACGAAATGGTATTGTGAGTTTGACGAGTCTCCCTCTTCTTCATTTCTCAAATTGACTCTGCTACTTCCGGTTTGTAGATCTCGTCCAAACAGCTTGTTCGTCCTTACCCGATCTCCTCGTCCTGTCCTCGAAGCTAATGCAAGTCGAGTGATACAGTCTGGATTCAACAAATTATCGTACTCAACCTCGAAGCTAGACGAAAAGATTACGCTCAGATGTTCGCACATCACATCATCACGACTCTACTCGTTTCCTTCAGTTATGTGCTTAACTTTACTCGAGTCGGAAATGCTATTCTTTGCACGATGGATCTCTGCGATATCTTCCTACCCGTACGCATTTCGAGTTCGATATCATATCAAGCTGCATGACTGACTCTTGTGAACCCATACATAGCTCGCCAAACTCTTCAAGTACGCTGGAGCTCGCAAATTCTCCGACGCAACTTTCGCAGCTTTCCTCGTTTCATGGATCGTCACTCGACATGTCATCTACGGAATCATCCTATGGAGCGTCATCTTCGAATCCCCTGTTCTCGTTCCTTACGGATGGAGAGTGACAGAAGGTTACCTGTTTTCGCAAGGAGTTCACGTTTCGTTTTGCGTTTTACTTTGTCTATTGCAGATCATCACCTGTATTTGGTTGGTGATGAGTAAGCTCGCATTCCCTTTCTCGTGAACTGCGATCTCTCACTGACCCTCAAGCTCTAACAGTCCTTCGAGTGCTATGGAACATTCTGAGGGGAGGATCAGCGGAAGATGTGAGGAGTGACGACGAAGACGATGGAGAGGATGACGATGGATTGATTGACGAGGATGATTTGGATGCTTTACCGAACGATAGAGAAGTACCGACGACAGAACCCAAAAAGGATCGATAGAAAAGAGCATTGTCGGACATTTTTGTTATTCTACAACCGTTGTTCTTACGACTCTCTCCTACGATGCGATTCCGTTCCCTTGAGAGTGCTTCCGAGTCGAAGTTGAAGGATGTAGATTGATCAGTCAGCGAAAAAACCCGGGGTTTGGCATCGATGGCATCTTCGGTCAAGAAGGGAAGTTGCAACCAAAAAAAATTACAAGTTCCCTCTCTTACTCCCTACCTCTTCAACTACGGCTTCTTCTCGCCTCTCCTCCTTACTCAAACACTTTCCGAAACCTAGAATCATGTCTGAGAACGCTGTGTACGTCTCATCTCTCTCATCCTTTACTTTGATCTCTTGAAAGATCGGAAATCTCAACTCGGCGAGCGTCGGATATTTCGCTCCTCTCTCGCTCGACGTAGACCTCTGGAACCGACAAGGACGCCTGTAGAACGACGTCAAGTAGTAGATGCATCTCATGGGCAAAGCGCGAGAGTCGAAACAAGCTGGTGAAAGGAGAAACTTTGTGTAGTGACGCGATCGCTGACCTCCTTTTCTCCCCCCCTTGATCTTCCTCGATGTCTACAGCGCTGATATCGGAGTGAGTCTTACTTGATCGTACTCTCATCTATGGGCTCAACTGACTCCGATCTCGTCTCTTCAATCAGCTCATCGGTCTTGCCGTTATGGTTCGTCGAATTCTCCAAATAGACTCTCTCTCCTTCGAAAAAGATTCAATCCCTCATCGCCTTGATATGAAAACAGGGTCAAAACCTTATCCTCAACATGGCTGACAAGGGCTTCACTGTTTGCGCTTACAACCGTACCGTGAGCAAGGTCGACCACTTCCTTGACAACGAGGCAAAGGGTGAGTCTTTCTCTCTTCTACTGATTTGAAGCGTCGCTAACTCTCTCTCTCTCTCTCTCTCAGGCAAGTCCATCGTTGGAGCTCACTCCGTCGAAGAGCTTTGCGCCAAACTCAAGACTCCCCGAAAGATCGTCCTCCTCGTCAAGGCTGGTCAAGCTGTTGACGACTTCATCGGTCAACTCGAACCTCACCTCGAGAAGGGAGACATCATCATTGACGGAGGAAACTCTCACTTCCCCGACTCGGTTCGTCGCACCAAGGAGCTCGAGGACAAGGGTCTCCTCTTCGTTGGATCTGGTGTTTCCGGAGGTGAGGAGGGTGCCCGTTACGGTCCTTCCCTCATGCCCGGAGGTTCCGCTGCTGCCTGGCCTCACATCAAGGAGATCTTCCAAAAGACTGCCGCTCAAGTCGATGGAGAGCCTTGCTGCGATTGGGTTGGAGATTCGGGAGCTGGTCACTACGTCAAGATGGTACACAACGGTATCGAGGTGAGCTCTCTCTTCTGAGATTGCTGCGATTCTGGAAACTCATCTCTTCCCCTTCGATACAGTACGGTGACATGCAACTCATCACTGAGGCTTACGATATTCTCAAGCGTGGTTTCGGAATGTCTGAAGGTGAAATCGCTGATGGTGGGTTCTCTTGGCTCCTCCAAAACACGACTTGACGAAACTGACGAGGACACTGGGATTGGTTAGTCTTCGAGACCTGGAACAAGGGTGTCCTCGATTCATACTTGATCGAAATCACTACCGAAATCTTGAGGTACAACGACGAAGATGGTACTCCTCTCGTTACCAAGATCCTCGACGCTGCTTCTCAAAAGGGTACCGGAAAGTGGACCGCTGTCAACGCCCTCGACCTCGGAATGCCCGTTACTCTCATCGGTGAAGCCGTCTTTGCTCGATGCCTTTCTGCTATCAAGGCCGAACGTGTTCGCGCTTCCAAGGTTATCGGTGGACCTCAAATCGAGGCCTTCACTGGTGACAAGAAGCAATTCATCGACGACCTCGAACAAGCTCTTTACGCTTCCAAGATGTGAGTTTTTCGTTTCTTTTCGTTTTCCCTTTCTCGCGGTGATTGACTTTATTTCGCTTGTCTACCTCTAGCGTTTCGTACGCTCAAGGATTCATGCTCATGCGTGAGGCTGCCCGCGAGTACAAGTGGACCCTCAACTACTCTGGTATCGCTCTCATGTGGCGAGGAGGATGCATCATCCGATCAGTTTTCCTCGGAGACATCACCAACGCTTACAAGAAGAACCAAGAGCTCGAGAACCTTCTCTTCGACGACTTCTTCAACAAGGCCGGTGAGATTTGGATTTTCGAAGTTTTCGCATTTTTGGACGTCTCGCTGACTTCCTCGATTTCTTTCGTCTCTTAGTTCACAAGGCTCAACCTGGATGGCGCCGAATCGTCGCCCAGGGTGCTCTCTGGGGTATCCCCACTCCCGCTTTCTCCACCGCCCTTTCCTTCTTCGACGGTTACCGAACCGAACGTCTCCCCGCCTCCCTTCTCCAAGCTCAACGTGATTACTTCGGTGCCCACACCTTCAAGGTCCTTCCTGAGTTCGCTAACGACAAATGTACGTACCATCCTCCGACTTGTGGCGGAAAACGGGAAATTGAATTTTGAAACTCTGCTAACTCCTCCGCTTTCTTCTCTACTCTCCTACAGACAAGGAGGGAGCTGATAACCACGTAAACTGGACGGGAAGCGAGTAGAATCCACTGTTTTTCGTCGTCGTGGAGATGTAGACTGACCCATTTCGTGATTTCGCAGGAGGAGGAAATGTTTCCGCTTCGACCTACAACGCCTAGATTCTCGCTTCTTCTCTGTTCTGTGCACTATAGTACATACCTACCTATCTTCCTCACCCTTGCAAAAAGTTACAATCGGTTTTTCTGTGTCATCATCGTCGTTGTTTCCCTCTTTCTTGACTCTGGAGAGTCAGTGAGTGGTCTGAGGCTTCTCTATCTCTCGATTGCGCCTCCATGGCTCGACAAGCTTCTGACCGTCTCGCCTTTTGCTGCTCAGCCTCTGCGTCGATCCGGATCGAGACAGCGAGGACTCGAACGAAGAAACAGATCTAAAATTTCACTCGATCTAAGTCTCGAAAAGCTTGAGCTAAGCCTGTTCGACGACCAAGTTGCTGCAAGTGTTGACACGAGTCCAACAGCGCCACATGGATGATTGAGTGCTGCTGTTCGAGGGGAAGAAACGAGTCAGCTCGTGTGCAAAAAAAAAGAGAAGAAACTCCGGCTTCTCGGGATCGAACCGAGGACATTCAGATGATTCCATAACCAATTACAGTCTGACGCTCTTCCAACTGAGCTAAAGCCGGGAGAACAACGTTGGGTCGCGCGAGTTTGCAGTCCAGATCAAATTTATCATCCGGGTCGAGCGAAAGGCGGCCCTCTGTCATCTCTTTGCTGAACTTGCGAGCCTTCAGTTTGTTGGTTCTGATGTACAGAGACGCCGCACTAAGAAACCAATCGTCATGTTCCTAAATAGCGTCCTGAACACTGCTTTTCCAGACGATACTGAATCGAAAAGCGAGAGTCGGACCTCATCAACCGCTTCTTGAAGACACCGGTGAGTGCAGCTCCTCTCAAAGTTGGCCACAAGGCTGCGTGTCGCTGTCTCTCGTCGTGCTGAACGCGACAATTAAGCTTTCGAAGATTTGCGAAAGAAATTGAACCAAGAGGAATTGAGTCGACCTCGAGCGCACTTGCAACATCGAGATTCGCGATTCATCGCATCAAAAGGTTTGACGAGTAGAGCTAGAGGAGCAGAGACTGGTGGTTGACGAAATTGCTCTGCAATACCATCTCACTTCGCAACGCTCGTGAGGGCTGGTTAGCTCGACTCCTTGCGTACAAGCCGGAACCAATCTCAGACAGTATCAAGTCGGGTCGACAAAGGACCCTTTGATCGGAGAGGGTACTACGGGAGGAAGGTAGAGAACGAAGCAAGTAAGAAAAAAGGGAAAGGGTCAGTTTTCGACTCACTGATCCAAAAAAAACATCGCTCGCTCAATGACAGGGTTGAACTGTCGACCTCCCGATACGCTGCATAACAGTCGGACGCTCTAACCAACTGAGCTAATCGAGCTAATGTATTGTTGAATTTGATGATTGATCGCAGCGGTCAGTGCCCACATGTCAAAAATTGTCAACCACTCGATTAGCCTAAGAAAACCCGCTTAGGCTAATCGACCTGTTACTCGCAATTCTCCTCTTCCGAGCCGTTCCTGCTCTATCAGTGCAGCAATGTGCCTATAACACAACCATTTGCGACATTCCTGCTGCGAAAGTGCCGTGTTTTTCTCGAACAGAACAAGTTTCTACTTGCAATATTCCCTCCCTTTGGCCATCCTGCATGCTGAGTCGGTGAGAAGCGGACTCTCATTGCATAGAAGCTGGTGTCGGCTAAGGCTGACAAGCTCAAATGCGAAGACTTGTCTCCTCACGCCTCAACAATCGGCATTCTTTCCGGCAGTAGACTCGAACTACTACTGCTTCCTGCAAGCCCAGCGTACTCACCGTGTTGCAAGCAGAAGCTCTGTACCTATGTTCTTTCCCGTCAAATGAGCCATTTCAATCCGATCATTGCTTGACACTCAACTACAGTCTTGACCACTGACTCTGCGAGAAAATGGCAAACTACCTCGACAAGAGTCTCGTATATTTCTAGCCCTCTCTTTACAGGATACTAGAGCAAGCATACTAGGCTCTCTGCCTTGAATGCGACAGAACTTGTTGTCCAAAACTGATCCAAGGTGTCCTCGGTTCATCATGACTCGCTTTCTCCTTCTCCCTTCCATCCTACTATTGGGTCTCCGTGTCGACTTTAGTCTATTTGAGTCTATTTACATGGCCAGTATAGCAATCAATCCGCTCTTACCTGGTTACCTCGCATGGTTCTGCATCCGAGCGAAACTTGCTTTCCTCTCCCCAATCTTACAGATGCACCTTTGATCATTCGATAGTAGTCTCACACTTCATGCACCTTTGAATGTACCGTTGCTGGTTTTGTCGAGTTGGATCTACGCTCTGAAAGAATTCTACCCTCGCACTGCTACCTTCATGATTCATCTCTAATGAAAACTGCTGCCTCCCGTGCTCTGAATGACTGTTCCTCCATGGATCGAGCTTGGTGTCTTTGAGGATGTTCCCGTTTTTGCGCACCGTTGAGAAACGAGATGCGAAGATTGGTTTGTCGGCAAGGGACTAGAGATTTCCGAACCCCAATTCTTCAACGGAGAGTTCTCGTAACCTCCTTGCCAAGCCGGGGAGATACTCAAGTCATTAGTCGGTATCTATCGATACCAAGCTAAACAGATCATGTCGAGAAACAAGGGAACGCATCATCGGCTATAGAACCGACTACCTCAGCGAGGTGATTTCGAGCTCTCTGTTCGGGCCTCGAAAGGCACACTTGTTACCTACTGCTTGAGATACATAATCCTTATAGTTGAGAGCTAACACCGCTTGACAAAGAACGACAGGAAGGAAGGAGGTGAAAAAAGTCACGAAATCACACATTAGTCTCCCTGCAAAGCAAGCACAAAGGAGGTATTGTATCCTCGAATCGCTTCTTTTCAACGTCAAATCAACCACTGGTTGTTCACGTGTTGCACTTCAACAGACTGCAGCCAAAGGTCCTTTGCAAAAATTCACCCGCTGCGGATTCACCCGTCTCCTTCGCGTTGTGACTCAATCTCTTTGTCTCTATGACCAAGAGTTACTTATGCCATATGAAGCTTTTTCATCCTGACACCTGAATCCCAAATGGAAAGACATCTCGACACCACCTCCCGGCGAAAGGTCGTTTCGGGATGGATGGTTTCTCTTCTATCGATTAGGTTGCTCTCACCGTGTTTCCTTCCGAGTGGCCATGATCCAAATACTCCGAGACTGTCAGCCCTGTCTGCCGCAGTTGAGAGGAGAACAACGGGATGCGACCGCTTTTCACGTTCGAGCAAATTTACAGTCAAGTGGCGTAGAGCCAGTCTCTGTGTCTCAAGTAGGTAAAGCTTCGAGCTTGCCGAGCGGCTTAGCTCTAAAGGGGTGACAACTCTCTCGGTCTGCAAAGTCGAGACAAGAGGAAGATTTCCGTCGATCCGTGAATGAGGGAAAGCCAAAGCCTGTACTTTAGAAGGCCTGGCAGAACGACAGGATATCCGATAGAGAATGCGTGCGTCAAGATACATATCGGAGTAGAGTGGCACGTTGTGAACAAAAAGGAAAAGCTGACTTCGCAAGAAAACAACAAAAGAGAAACATTGCTCGCTCAATGACAGGGTTGAACTGTCGACCTCCCGATACGCTGCATAACAGTCGGACGCTCTAACCAACTGAGCTAATCGAGCTAATGTATTGTTGAATTTGATGAAATGCCGCGGCGGTCAGTGCAAATATGTAGGATTGCGCTTGGAGCCGACTCGATTAGCTCAACAAGATTTGCTTAGAGCGTCCGACTCAAAATCTCCCGCACCGTCTTTTTTCTTGAGAGTGTCGTTGACCCTCAGAGACCTCGACGTTACCGTGATACTGTTCACGATACAGTTGAATCGCTTCAAGCTTGTGACAGTCGAAAGATACGTCGGAAGCTTTCGATTAGCGTTACACTTCCTCGGATATTGTCCTGCACTTCTCGATCAAAGTGACTCTCTGCCGTCAGAGATTACTCTTTGATCCTGTCTGAGACGGGTACCTGGGCACAAAGCGCCACCAGGGTTCTCAAGGTTCGAAAAGGTCGATTTCCATAAATTCCGTGAGCAGAGAGAGTGGAACGAATTCATGCGAGCTTGAACCAAGCATTCAGTAGGACCACATCTAGCCAGAGTAGATTATCGCCAAATTATGAGTAGCAATCTCGAGGCTCACTCAGATCATTTCGCGAAAAACTTCTGAAGTTGCGAAAGGAATGTCTGCCGACTTCATCCTCTCACACAAGAGTCTCGCTTAGGTTCGCCCGGTCTACCAGCTGCAAGAAAAGGACTCGAGACCCCGCTAGAAAAGGAGACGAGCGTACTCGACAGCCTCAAACGAGTCTTTCCAGCAACTTGTCTTTTCCCATCTCTCGCTTCACTCATCAACAACTCCGCCATGCTCCGTATTCTCCCAGTACATGAAACACAACCTCAAAAGTCCCAACGACTGCCTAGAAGCGTTATAAGATAGCCGAACCTCGAAATCTTCTTAGTTCGAGATGAAACAGTAAGTCGACATTTCAGCTCTCTATGAAGGCTCGAGAAGTGCCTGTGGTAATTAAGGCTCGCCAAGTAGAGTCTGACAATATCTGCTGTACCTTTAGCTATCCTCCTCGACGACTCGATCAAGATCCCTCGAACCCTTCCACCTTTCCTCACACCTCCAACTACAGAACGTGACGTTTCGAGATAGCCTTGAAGTCCCCGGAACGGCTACCGAATCATGTCGTGAAGGAACAGGGACGATGGTGACAGATGCGAACTCGAACTAGGTGATCGAGTGAAAGTGGATTAGCCAACTCGGTAAGTTCAAGGCACAGTGCTTTCAGATGACCAGGGGAAGCGTAGAGCGATGCTGATACTCTTGTCTGGCCGTGACAGCAAGACGCTGTCCTTCGACACAGCCGACTCTTCGACCTTCATCCGATTCAATTCTCCTCTCGCTCCTTGATTCCCGCTCCTCCCCTCTCACTTCGCACTTTCCTCCCATCGCATCGCTCCGATTCCGCAAAGTCTCTCTTCGAATCCAAGGACGGGTGAAGCCCTTTATGGTGCTCGAAAAGGCGGAAGGGGTCTTGTCAGATTCGAGGTTCGAGATCCTTCGTGGTTCGTTCCTCGTTCCTGTAAGTCGGCGCTCGCCCTCCTTCCTAGAAGGCGTACGCTGACGATGCTTCATTTCCTTTCGCAGGAATCTGCCTCGTCGAAATCGCAATCATCCTTTCCGAAAGTCGTCAACGTCCACAGTACAGCTCACGACTCGATCGAAGGTGACTCTCGCCCTCCCTGCTCTATATGGTCACCTCTAAGAGGTGGCGGCAGTCGTGTTACTACCGAGCGATTACGATTGATCCTGTTCGCAACGGACGTATCCCGGTCAACCTGACTCGGAGTGACACAGGTACTCTTCCCTCTGAAACATTACAATTGCAGACACTGTAGCTGACGCTCTCTTACGCAGGTTTTGATAGGCTAGACGGGGAAGCGATGAGGAAACTCGGCAAAGTTACGAAACCCCGATCTTTCCGCTATCATCCTACCTTCAATCTTCTTCTTCTCAATCAGTTCCGACTGCTCGAATCTGCTCGAAGGTGAGGTAACGTCGTCGAATCGACCGGACTTTCCGCGGCGCGACAAACTTTCCCGTTCCCTTTCTCCCTTGTCCCCCTTCTCCTCTTTCTCTCCTTCCCTCTTTCCACTCAACACCACTTTTCCTTTCCTCTCAGCTCAATGTCAAACCGTTTCAATCCCGACAGTTCCGGGATGAGTCAGTACATCGCCTCATTGGGAATCGGAAATGTAGTACGTGACGGAAAACCTCTTGATCTCGGTCCCGGGACAAAGGATATCAATCAGATTCCGCAGAGCAGCTTCCACGAAGGGGAGAGGGACTGGTTGATCAAGAGGGAGCAGGCAACGCTCAGTCTACCTCCATTCAAAGTTCCCGCTCGATCCAAGCCGGAGGTCATCTATCAGGCAAATCAGTATCGAGCGAAGGTACTCGAAGAGATGAAAGGCGGGGAGAGCCCCGAAAAGATGGTGATGGGTTTTATGAGACCTTCTAGTACGACGCCTTTGAGCGATTTGAAATCAAGTGAGCTCTCGCCCTCTCCCTCTCCCGATGGCCGAACGAACACAGCTCTGACCCGTGGACTCTGATGTAGTGCAAATCAGC
>Ga0308160_10001932_pt1 | contig 26853 bp, 24 predicted proteins | sample PhyFR1_FD_201036 | JGI IMG/M metagenome (GOLD analysis project Ga0308160, IMG submission 201036) | Phyllosphere microbial communities from UC Gill Tract Community Farm, Albany, California, United States - DLSLF.R1 | ecosystem: Host-associated > Plants > Phyllosphere > Unclassified | place: USA... | reverse complement strand
GGGTGTGGGAGAGTAGGACACCGCCGGACATCATTTGAGTAGGGCCCTGACACAACTGTCAGGGCCCTACCACTTTAACCACCACCACCCGGTTCATACGGGAACGGCCAACTAGGCTGGAGCCACATGTGCACCACGACGGAAGGCTGGTCACGCTATGACTGATGATCCGGCGCCTGCCGTGGCTTTTGACCGCGTGGTCCTCATCTTCAATCCCGGGAAGCCCGGCATGGGTGCCAGGATCGAAACCCTTCAAAGCAGTCTCAACCGGGAGTTTCCGTCGCTTCCCATCAGTGCGCTGCCCACCATCCATGCCGGGCACGCCCGCGAGCTCGCCCGGACCGAAGCAGGGTGGGGCACGCCGCTGATGGTGTCCGTCAGCGGTGACGGTGGGTACAACGAGGTGGTGAACGGCGTCATGGACGTCGCCGGCAGCAAAGCGGTGTGTGCCGTGCAGCCGGCGGGTAACGCCAACGATCATCACCGAAGCCTGCCGGATCAGTCGCTTACGCAGGCGATCCGGGAGTCGAGCGTCCGCCGCATCGACCTGCTCCGGATCACGTTCCGGGACGGAGACCGCGAGGAGGTCCGGTACGCCCACTCCTACGTGGGGTTCGGGCTCACGCCGCTGATGGCGGTGGGGATCGAAAAGGGCGGAAAGGGGAAGGTCCTGGAACTCGTCTCCGTGGCGCGGACGTTGTCCAAGCTCATGCCTTTTGAACTGGTCCGCGCGGACGGGGCCACCGCCCGGTTCGACAGCCTGATCCTGGCCAACATTTCCCGGATGGCGAAGTACGGAACGGTCAGTGAGTCCGATCAGCCGGATGACGGGCGTTTCGAAGTGGTGACGCTGCCACACGCCGGGCGCTGGAAGATGGCGCTGATGACACTCCGCGCGGTCACGCTGGGACTGGGGCGGCAGCCGAGCGTCAGCACGTATGCGTTCACCATGCGGGACGCTGCGCCGTGCCAGATTGACGGTGAAGTGGTGCACGTCCAGGCAGGAACGCATGTCCTGGTGGAGAGCGCCCATGGAGCCCTCGCCACCATTTGACCGCCCAACTCCGTTGTTGGGCCAAGTGCACCAGATGCCCGGGCAGCCGACGCCGAGGCGCCGGCTGCCTTTCACAACGTCAGGGCTGCACCGAGTCGAAGAACGTGTAACCGGTGTCCGGCTTCCCGTCGCTGTGTTCGTGTGCCTTCACGCGGATGAATTCCACGTCTTCCTCGCTGAGGCTGGTTTCCCCGTGGACGTCCCAGGTGAGTGGTTGATCGAGAGCCGCGCTGATCTCCGCGGACAGGTGCGTGGAATGATCACGCAGCCTGGGTTGTCGAACAGCCAGTCGGTCACCGTCGCGGGAAGCCGGTGCCACTGGTCTCGGAGGGGCGAATCTGTCATGGAGTGCCTTTCGGGTTGGATGCCTGGGGAGAAAATTCAGTCGAAGTGGATTTCGGCGGCAGCCTGGCGGAGGAACTCGAGGCGCTGTTCCTCGACCATGCCCAGGGCATCCAACTCCTCGGTCCGGTCCTGGCGTTCCTTGGAGGCTTGGGCGGACACACCGGCCAGGATGTTTCCCACCAAATGAGCCAGGCCCGATTTGAGCTCCGCAAGGTTGGTGTTGCCGATCAGGAGCCGCCGGTCGGAGACGGAGAGGTCAATGTGGCTGTAGCCCGCGTCCGCGAGCTCCTGCCGCACACCGCTTCCGCGCAGGAGGTCGATTTCCCGTGGCTGGGGCCGCCGGGAGAACACTGCCGGGACCGTGTAGCGGGTTGGGCCCTGTGCGGTGTGCAGGTCGTGCGGGAGTGCGGATGCGAGAACCCCGCTGAGCGTGAGTGCTGCATCAGCGCGCACGGGAGAGGTGTGGATGGTGGTGGTCATGGCGCTTGGCCTTCGTTCCTGGAATGCACCGTCGGACCCGTGGGTACGTGGAACGGCTGTGACTGGAGGGCAGGGCCCGGAACCGGGCCGCTGCGGGGAGGGAAACAGGCCCGGTGATTGAACGTGGCCGTCCTCGTTGTCCCAATTCGCCGCCGTGCCGGTGTCCGGATGATGCTGGGCCGGGTTGGTGAGCAGCGATGGGGCTGCAGGAGAGTTGGGCTCATTGATCGGAGAATCGGATGTCCAGTCACGACGTCCCGACGTATTTGCAGTCTACGCTCAATTGCGCGCAGCAGTTTCGGCACGGCCGCGGCAGCGCGGCAACCTCTGCCATTGCCACCCTTGACCGGGCCGCGGGCAGCAACATATGCTCGATCTCAGAAAGCGTTTTCTCAGGCACCGGCGCAGTGCCCATTTTGCGAAGGTCTCACCGAATACCTCTACTCACTTCGGGGCTCATTGTCGTGCCCCGGAAAGGATGACATGCAGGTTGCCAGAACCCCACGGAAGCCTAATCACCGCCTTGCAGGCGCCGCCGCCACAGTCCTGATCGGTCTCACATCCCTGACCGCTGTCGCCGCCCCGGCATCGGCGGCACCGCCGGGAAGCCAGGATTCCCCGGCGTGCTCCAGCTCCAGCACCCGCCTCGAGACGGGCACCGCCCAGGCACCCCAGAACCTCTGCGTCCCGGCCGCCGCCACGGATGACACCAGCACCCTGCTGGTCTGGAACAAGCCGGACGCCTACGGCGACGTGGTGGATTACCGGGTCTACCAGAACGGCGCACCGATCGGCACGGCGGAGGAGAATGCCCGGCAGTTCTCGCCGGCGCAGGAATATGTGGATGCTTTCCGGGCCAGGGATACGGACGGCTTCCACGCCAAAACCGTGGCCCACAACTTCACAGTCACAGGCCTGTCCCCGCGGACCAAGCACACCTTCAGCGTGACCGGAATCCGTGCGGACGGCAGCGAAACCCCGGCGAGCGGCACCATCACGGTAACCACCACTCCCAAGCGGCACACCAACGTGGTCACCGCACCCGCCTACAAAGCCAAAGGCGACGGCACCACCCTGGACACGGCTGCCATCCAGAAAGCGATCGATACCTGCCGCACCCCCGGCTGCACCGTCGTCGTACCCCAGGGCACCTTCCGGACGGGCGCACTGTTCCTGCACTCCAACATGACGCTGGAACTGCAGGAAGGCGCGCGGCTGCTGGGCTCGGACCGGCCGGAGGACTACCCGCTGGAGAAGGGCTACTACCTCTATCCGGTACCGGAACCGCTGCCCGCGGAGGCCGAATACCGGAATTACCTGCGGCCGCCGTCGCTCCTTAACGTCCTCCCCGAGGACAACGGCCGGTCCAAAGAAGGCCGCGAGCCCGGCGCCGTGGCCAGCAACGTCCGGATCACCGGCAAGGGCGTGGTGGACGGCAACGGCTGGAAGCGCACCAGCACCGGAACAGTAACAGATGAGGCGGGCAATGAGCTGCCGCAGTACGTGGCCAGCAGCGCGGGCAAGGTACTGGATGACGGGCTGCTCGCGGCCAACCAGTTCCGCAACGCCAAGGCCAACCCGGACGCCCTGACCGGCATCGTCAACAGGCCGGACACGTTCGAGGATTCCGTGCTGTACGGCCAGTACCGTTCCAGCCTGATGACCTTCATGGGCGTCGACAACCTGTACCTGGAGGGCGTCACGGCGGACAATCCCGCGTTCCACGGCGTGATGATCCTGGACAGCGAGAACACCACGGTCAACGGCATGCGGCACACCACCTACAACACCAACAACGGCGACGGGCTGGAGTTCGGCGGAACCAGCAACGGGATCGTGCTCAACAACTTCTTCGACACCGGCGACGACCAGGTCAACTTCGCCGCCGGCCAGGGCAAATACGGTGCACAGGGCAGGCCGAGCGAGGACGTCTGGATCTTCAACAACTACATGCGGATGGGCCACGGCGGCATCGCGGTGGGCTCCAACACGGCGGCCTGGGTGCAGCGCGTACTGGCCGAGGACAACGTCATGTACAAGGTGGAGACCGGCGGGCTGCGGATGAAGAGCACCTCGGACATGGCCGGCGGCGGGCGGAACTTCCTCTTCCGGGACACCGCCATGGCCTGCATGGGCAGCAGCGCGTTCATCATGACCCTCAGCTACAACCAGTCACCCAGCGGGTACGTCGCCGCGGATTCGGCCACCTTCCAGGACGTGGCGGTCCGCAACGTGTCAGTGGACGGCAACAATTCGCCCAGCTGCGGCATGGCCGTCTCCGACAGCAAACCGGTCATCGACATCCAGGCCGGACCCGCCCTCGGCGAAGGCACGGCCACGCTCAGCAACTTCACCTTCCAGGACGTGGTGTTCCGGAACGTCAACCCCGCCAACATCAAGGGCCTCACCAATTCGGTGTTCGACGGCGTGACGTTCCAGAGCGTCCGGAACAACGCCAACCCCTGGCGGTTCGACCGGTACTCCACCGGCAACGCGTTCACGGACGTGTCGCCCGCGCCCGCGGCGCTTCCGGCCGGCTAGGAGCTCTCCGGCAGAGCGTACGACGGCGGCACCCGGCCTGGGTGCCGCCGTCCGCGTTGGGGGAGGCCCTAGACTCGGAACATGTCAGCTTCTGGGGGGATGCCGGCCCGGCGAACGGGATTAATGTTTCTAGCAGCCTTTGCGGCGGTGGTACTCGCCGGCTGCGAATACACGGGCCCGGAGGAGCCAGCCGCGGCAGCCTCCTCGCCGGCGACGACCCGGCTTGAGACCCCACCACCCGCATCCTTCGAGCACAACGTGGAAGAAGTCGCCAGGAAGCTCAAGGTTGCCCCCACCGACGCCGGGATGCCATCGGACGCTGAGCCCGCCGGGAAGCTGGTCCTCGCCCTGGGCCCGGGGGACTACACCATCACCGGAGCCTGTGCCGGCGTGTACGGGGCGAAGCTCACCGTCACCCGGGAGGATGGCGTGCCGGAGGCGGCGTACTTCGAATGCAAGGACACGCTGGACAAATTCTTCAGGCACGACGGCGGACCCCTCACCATCAGTGCGGTTCCACCGGAAGGCAAACCGGCAGCGACGGGCGTCTCTGTCCAGCGCAACCAGGATCCCAGGGCGTCGGCACTCGAGGACTTTTCGGATTGGTCTGGGGAGCAGTTGCAGCCGCCGGTGCCCGGGGAGCTGCGCGGGGCCAGCAGCGGAAACGCGCGCACCGGAACGACGTTGATGGCAGACCCGGGCCAGTACCACCTGGACTTCCTCTGCGCCGGACCGAACTTTGCCGAGCTGTCCGTGTCCACAGCGGCCGGGGCGGAAGTGCTCGCACCAGTCCGCGTCCCCTGCGACGGGCAGGCCGTCAGGATGCCCCTGCTGCTGCCCAGCAAGGGAGCGGACATCTACATGAGCCCGCTCGAGGGCATTGACGGCAGGTACGCCTACCGCCTGGTGCCCGCCGGGCAGCCTTAGACCAGCTCCAGTCCATCCGCCACCACCTGGCCGCGGTGGATCACCGTACGGCCCGGAAGCTTGTCCATCACGGCCGCCGTCACAGTGTCGCCCTCCACGAGGACCAAGTCGGCGGGGTCACCCACCGCGAGGCCCGGCCGGTCAGCCACCGACGTCAGCCGCGGCGCTGCGGGATCGATCACGCAGGCGCCGCCCACGGTCGCCACGGCCACGCAATGCTCGATCAGTTCGTCCGCCCGGAACCTGTTGGTGAACGCCAGCTGCCAGGTACGGTCCAGCATGTCCGCGTTGCCGTAGGGGGACCAGTAGTCGCGTTGCCCGTCCTCGCCCAGGCCCACGCGGATGCCGGCGGCGGTCAGCCGTTGCAGCGGCAGCGGCGACGCCGGGGCAACAGTGGCCACGGAGACGTCCAGTTCAGCCATCTCCGCCAGCAACCCGTCCAGCTCGCCGTCAGGCAGGTCAGCAAGGGCAAACGCGTGCGAGATGGTCACCAGCCCCTGCATGCCCAGCGCCCGCGTCCGCTCCAGGATCAGTTCGATGCTGAACAGCCCCAACTGGCCGGGCTCGTGAAGGTGGATGTCCACCGGCCGGCTGTATTTCTGGGCGAGGCCGAACACGATGTCCAAATGCTTCACGGGGTCACGGTCCAGGGCGCAGGGGTCGATCCCGCCCACCACATCGGCACCCAGCTTCAGCGTCTCCTCCAGTACCTCGGCGCTGCCCGGCTCCCGCAGCAGTCCCGCCTGCGGAAATGCGATCACCGCAACGTCCGCCCGGCCGCGATGCGTTTCACGCGCGGCGAGGACGGCTTCGAAACGCTCCAGGCCGGCGTCGGCGTCCACCTGGGCGTAGCTGCGCACCCGCGTGGTGCCGCGTTCGATCATCGCGCCGAGGGTGTGCGTGGCCCGCTCGGTGATGGAGGCTTCCGCGTCCCGCCAGTTATTCCGGTCGTTGAGCATCATGTTCCAGACGCCGGGCGAGCCGGTGTGCGGGCGGAACGGAAGCCCCAGCCTGGTGGAATCGAGATGGACGTGCACGTCGGAGAAGGAAGGCAGCAAAATGCGGCCGCGCCCGTCCAGCGCGCCGGCTCCTGGCGCAGCGCCCGCGTCCGCCGAAGCAGCCCCCTCTTGGGCGGCGGGGACGACGGCGGTGATCGCGCCGCCGTCGAGCGTCACGTCGGCGGGGTCCCCGCCCCAGGGGCGGACGTTGCGGAGCGTCAAAGGCATGGGTGAAGTCCTGTGGTTGCTGGGCGGTGGGTCCGGCAGGCAGTCCGGACCGGCGGCTAATGGGGCGGTGGGGAGCTTACGGCAGGGCCGGGTAGCCGAACGACGGGCGCTGGCCGGAGCGGTAGGCAGAGTCGATCAAGGGTTCGAGCTCGTCAAGGACCGTCTGGTTTCCGGGAAGGACCACATGGGCCAGGAATTCCGATTCAAGGGATGCGATGCCCGCGGACGCCGCTCCGAGCTTTGCGTCGATCGCTGAAGCCAGCGCGTGCCAGGATTTACGGTTGAGCCGTTCCAGGACCTTCGCGTTCGCTTCGTGGAGCCGGCTGTCCGCAATGTCCCCGCGGACCGCCATGGGCCCTTCGGACTGCAGCAGCGGCATGACGATCCGGAACTGCCGGCCGTCACCCTTGAAAGCGAGCGCGCCCATGGTTCCCCGCTGTCCGAAGGTGATGTCCGTTGCACCGTACTTTTCCAGCGCCAACCTGATTTGTTTCCGGGAAGCCTCGCTGCTGTAAGAGTCACCGCGGGTATATGGGCCTGTCATCCTCTAACTATGCGCCCATTTTGACGCGGCAGGGTAAGCCTTCCGCAACGGGTGGGCCTGGTGGGGCTGCGAAGGCGTCGTGTGCCGGGTTCGTTCCGGCGAGAGTCCGGCTAGGCCGGTTGGACGGCAGCGCGGGGCTTTCCCGCCGTTGCCTGCGCCCGCCGGTGGATGAAGTATTCCGCCACCGCCAGGCTGAGGATCCAGGATGCGCCGATGAGGAGGGCACGTGACAGCTCGGTCACCGGCCCCACCAGGGCAATCCAGGGGAGGGTGACCACAACGATGGTGCCCTGGGCGATGCCGATGGCGTATGCCCGGGACATCCACTCCGAGTGCCGGACGTAGTTCCGGCGCCGCACTGCAATGAACCCCAGGACAATGAAGGCCACCATCGCGGACCCGAACACCAGCCGGAGGGCCAGCAGCAGGGGCCCGTCCAGGGGCGGCAGGTCATAGAAGACGGCCATCCACAAGCCGGACAACGCTGCCAGCAAGCCGGTGGGGGCGAGGATGCGGCCGCCGATCTTGTGCCAGCTGGCCCTGCCGTGTCTGCCCCGCCGGAGCGGCGCAACGAACTGGAACGCGCCGAGCACCAGGTACACGGTGACGGCGGGGATGTGGATCAGGACGGGGACCGGCGAATCGAAGAACCGGGCGTTGCCCGGGGTGACCTGGCCGGCCGAGAGTTCGGCCAGGCGGAGTGACCCGGCCAGGACGGGGACCAGGCTGAGCAGGATCAGGGCGGCGGGGACCAGCCACCTGCTCCGGGGGTGGGGGCGGCGGGTGCGGGTAATGGTGGCGAGGTTCATGGGGCGGCTTCCCTGTGGCTGGGCTGTGCCTTTGCTTGTTCGCCGTTGCTCCGGGCGGACTGCAGGCGTTGGGTTACCGGAAGAGCGGCGCCCAGCAGCACCCGGTTCGCACGGTATACGCCCAACGTACTGCACCTGGTTCCGGTTGGCGATAGGCAGGAAGCGGGCACGGAAGACGCCGGTGACCCCTTTGCAGGGCCCGGGCACCGGGTCCACTATTAAGGCGCGGGTCGGCTGGGGCCTTCTGAAAGTGCTCACCGCCTGAGGATCAAGGATTCGTCATGACCAGTGGTTCTGTTTTTCCCACCCGCCGCACGCTCCTGAGGACAGCCGGGGTTGGCGTTGCCGGAATGCCGCTCCTGGCCGCCGGCCGTCCGCCGCGGGAGCCGGCCGCGGCGGTGCCGTCCGCGCTGCTGCCCGCGCCGCCCGCTTTCGTCCCGCCGTTGCTGGACCGGGCCAAGGTGGACCGTGCCCTGGCCCGGCTGGACGGATTTGCCGGGGACGCGCTGGACCGGACGGGGCTTCCGGGGCTGGCTGTCGCCGTCGTCTATCAGGACGAGGTGCTGTACTCGAAGGGCTTCGGCGTGCGGGAGGTGGGCAAGCCGGGTGGCGTTACGCCGGACACGGTGTTCCAGGTGGCATCGGTATCCAAACCCCTGGCCTCGACGGTGATTGCCGGGGTGGTGGGGCAGCAGGTCATCGCCTGGACGGACCCCGTGGTCAGGTATAACAGGGACTTTGCGCTCAACGACGGCTATGTCACCCGCAATGCCACCTTCGCCGACTTGCTCTCGCACCGAAGCGGACTCCAAACCGGCGCGGGTGACCTGCTGGAGGACCTCGGTTTCGACCGGGACTACATCCTGTCCCATCTCCACCAGCAGCCCCTGGATGCGTTCCGGTCCAGCTACCACTACAGCAATTTCGGCTACACCGAGGGCGGGCAGGCGGCGGCCGATGCCATGGGCAGCTCCTGGGAAGACCTGGCTGACGGGATACTGTTCCGCAAACTGGGCATGGCCTCGTCCAGCTACCGCCTGGCTGACTACGAGAAGGCCGCGGACCGCGCGGTGCTGCATGTGCCGGTGGGGGACAGGCAGTGGGCGGCGAAGTACCGCCGCGATCCCGACGCCGAAGCACCGGCCGGTGGCGCCAGTTCCTCTGTGCGGGACCTGGCCCAGTGGCTACGGCTGCAGCTGGGCAACGGCACCTACGGCGGCGAACCGGTGATCGACGCCGCGGCTCTCCAAACCACCCACGTTCCGCACTCGGTCTCCGGGCCGGCGTCGGCGCCCGCGGCCCGGTCGCGGTTTTACGGACTGGGCTGGAATGTCTCCTACGACGATGAGGGCCGCGTCCAGCTGGGCCACTCGGGGGCCTTCAACCTGGGCGCGGCCACCGCCGTGTCCATGCTGCCGGGCGAACAGCTGGCCATCGTGTGCCTGACCAACGGCCGGCCGCAGGGGATCCCGGAGGCCATCAACGCGGACTTCATGGACACCGCGCAAAACGGCACGCCCACGGTGGACTGGCTGCCCTTCATCGCCGGTATTTTCCGGCAGCAGGACGAGGCGGACAAGCCTGAGGTCGATTACGCGAAGGTCCCGGCCAACCCCGCCCCGTCCGGACCCACCCGCCGGTACACCGGCACGTATGACAATCCGTATTACGGCCCTTTGGTGGTCTTCGAAGAGGGCGGCGGGCTCGCCATGAGGATGGGGCCGGAGGACAGGCAGACGACGTTCGCCCTCACCCACTTCGACGGCGACACCTTCAGCTTCGAGAGCATCGGCGAGAACGGCAACGGCCTGGCCGGCGCACTCTTTGCGGAGCTGCGCCGGGGCTCGTCGCCGCAGGTCACCCTGGACTTCTACGACAGGACCGGGCTGGGAACCTTCACCAGTCGGGGGCGGTAATTCCCGACGCCGGCACGCTGCCACCGCTACGCCAAAGGGCGCCAGATGAAACACAACGAAGGAAGGAAAGAACCATGCCGAAGTATCTTTTTGAAGCGACGTATATGGGCCAAGGCATCAAGGGGCTCATGCAGGAGGGCGGAACCGCGCGTCGCGATGCGCTGACGGAGGCCCTGAAGTCCGTGGGCGGAACACTGGAAAGCTTTTACTACGCGTTCGGCTACTACGACGTCCTGGGCGTTTTCGAAGTGCCCGACGACGCCAGTGCCGCAGCGTTGTCGCTGCTCATCAATTCGTCAGGAAACGTCAACGTCCGCCTTAAGCCGCTGCTCACAGTGGAGGACCTCGACGAGGCCGCCAAGAAGACGCCGTCCTACCGGGCGCCCGGGCAGTAGGCGGGGTACCCACCAAGGCCGCCGGCCGCCGTCGTGATGGAGGACGGCGGCCCGCCGCTGGGTGTCTGGATGCTTGGCGTGAGTCTCCACACTTTATTTTGAGCGGCTCAAAATAAGCCCGTAGACTTGGGTATAGGCCACCGAAGCCCTCGAGTACCGCACCGGTGAACATTCCCGGGCCGGCAGGGCATGCGCCATAACCCGCAATGCGTCCTCCCGCTTGAGCAGTACTTGGAACCGGAATGGCCCACCATCCTGATCCTCCAAGGAGAACCCATGACTTTGCTGGCTGAACGCCCCGCAACCATCGAATCCACCCGCATCACATCTCAGGGCGTCGCTGACACCGCACACCGCGGCGGCAGCTACGTCACCCTTCCCGCCGGCAGTGCCGCGGCCCCCGTGGCGGGCACCTACGTCACCGCCGCCGGCAGCCGAAACCTGCGTCCCGTCACCCGTGGCAGCTATGTCACGGTGGGCGGCACTCCCACGGTTCCCGCCGGAACCATCGAGGGCGGCTACGTCACGCTTCCTGCGGCGGTCTAGGGTCCCGGCGCCTTTGGTGCAGGGGGCGCCATGCGGCGCGAAAAGGAGGCCGACGGCGATACTGGGTATCGCCGTCGGCCTCCTTTTGCATCCCCGGCAAGTGCGCACAGCCTGGCCCTGCACCAAGGGTTCGGGTGCGGTGTGCTGCGCCGGCCGGATGACTAAATTTTCGTGGTTGCCACACCACGCCCGCGGCGGGATGATCGGGGGAGTTGGGCTGCTGGGGGACGGATGAGCCGGACGAACGCCCGGCGCGTGCCCAGCTGGCGAGCGATGCGGCGGTGAGCAGCGATGGCAGAGCACAACGGGCAGCAGCGGCGGTTGAAGGTTTCGGACGTCAACGTGGTGAACCAGCGCACGCTCAAGAAGGCGCTCGGCGGCACCATCGTGGGCAACACGATGGAGTGGTACGACGTGGGCGTGTTCGGCTACCTCATCACCACCATGGGCCCGGTGTTCCTGCCCGAGGCGGACCGGGCGGTGCAGAACCTGTTCCTGCTGGGAACCTTCGGTGCCACGTTCATCGCCCGGCCTGTGGGCGGGATCTTCTTCGGCTGGCTGGGGGACAAGATCGGCCGGCAGAAGGTGCTGGCCATGACGCTGATGCTCATGGCCGCCGCCACGTTCGCCGTCGGCCTGCTGCCCGGCTACACGGTGCTGGGCATCTGGGCGGCGGTGCTGCTGGTGGTGCTCAAACTGGTGCAGGGTTTCTCCACCGGCGGCGAGTACTCGGGGGCCACCACGTTCGTGTGTGAGCACGCCCCGGACCGGCGGCGTGGCTTCTACGTCAGCTTCCTGGACATGGGCAGCTACCTCGGGTTCGCGGTGGGCGGGCTGATGGTGTCCGTCCTGCAGCTGGTGCTGGGGCAAGAGCAGATGGAGGCGTGGGGCTGGCGGCTGCCGTTCCTGGTGGCCGGCCCGCTGGGCGTTGTGGCCGTGTATTTCCGGATGAAGATCGAGGAATCGGCCGCGTTCAAGGCCACCATGGAGGCCGAAGCCGTGGCGGCCACGCACCCGGAGACGGGGGAGGAGCTCCGTGCGGTGGGCCCGCTGGGGATCCTGAAGGCGCACTGGCGGCCCATCCTGCTGGCCATGATCCTTGCGGCCGCCGCCAACACGGTGGCCTACGCGCTCACGTCCTACATGCCCACCTACCTGACCAGCAACAAGGGGTATGACGAGGTCCAGGGCACGCTGCTGACCATTCCCGTGCTGGTGGCCATGGCGCTGTGCATCCCGTTCACCGGGCGGCTTTCGGACAGGATCGGCCGGCGACCCGTGCTGTGGATCGGGGCCGGCAGCACCGTGGTGTTCGCGGTTCCCGCGTTCCTGGCCATCGCGGCTGGCAGCATCCCCATGACGCTGCTGGGCCTGGCGCTGATTGCCTTCCCGGTGGCGTTCTCGGTGCCGAACCTCGCGTCCGCGCTGCCGGCGCTGTTCCCCACGGAGCACCGGTACTCCGCCATGGGCATCGCCTACAACTTGGCGGTGGCCATCTTCGGCGGGACGGCCCCGTTCATCATCGCGTCCCTCATTGAGCTGACGGCAGACGACATGGCGATCGCCTACTACCTCATGGGCGTGGCCGTGATCGCCGCCGTGGCCATCTGGTTCCTGCCCGAATCCGCCGGCCGGCACTTGCCCGGGTCCATGCCCAGCGTGGACTCGCAGGAGGAGGCGCGGAAGCTGGTGGAGACGCAGGACAACAACCCGCTGCTGGACCTGGACTCGCTGCCGTTCGAGGAAAGCTTCGCGGCCGCGCGGGCGTCGCACAACCGGAAGCCCACGGTCATGTAGGGAAGGACGTACGACGGCGGCGCTTGGCTTGGGTGCCGCCGTTCCGGCCTGGGTGCGGGCGGCAGGGTTTCCACACAGCGAAGGCTCCGTCCTACCGGACGGAGCCTTCGTGGGTCTTTCGGAGGATCAGGAGTCCTGGTCCACAGAGACGATGATCTTGCCGCGGGTGTGGCCTTCCATGTTGGAGCGGAAGGCATCGGCGGCCTTCTCCAGCGGGAAGACCTCGGCCACCTCCACCCGGAACTTCCGGCTGTCCACGAGGTCGGCGAGTTCCTGCAGGTCGGCGCCCACCGGGTTGACCCACATCCAGTCCCCGCCGTGCTGCTCCACGTCGCTGTCGGCGATGGAGGCGTGCCGGCCGCCGTCGGCGAGCACCGCCAGGGTGGCCTCGAGGTTTCCGCCCACGAAGTCGGCAACCACGTCCACACCGTCAGGCCGCAGTGCACGGACGCGTTCCGCGAGCCCGTCGCCGTAAGCCACGGGCTCGGCGCCCAGGGCGCGGAGGAAGTCGTGGTTCTTCTCGGACGCGGTGGCAATGACGCTGGCGCCCAGGGCCACGGCGATCTGTATACCCAGCGATCCGACGCCGCCGGAGCCGCCGTGGATCAGGACCGTTTCGCCGGCCTTCAGGCCCAGCCGGCGGAGCACCTGGAAGGCGGTGAGGCCAGCCAGCGGCAAGCCGGCCGATTCGTTCCAGCCGACCGAAGCGGGCTTGCGGGCCAGGAGCCGCTCCGGCAGGGCGATGTACTCGGCGAAGCTGCCGCCGTGGACGTAGTCCTTCCGTCCGTAGGAAACTACTTCGTCGCCGGGCTGGAACTGCCGGGCATCGATGCCCACCGATTCCACAACGCCGGCGACGTCCCAGCCGGGGATGGCGGGAAACTGCAGATCCATGACGGCGTCCAGGCCGCCGGCCATGATCTTCCAGTCCACCGGGTTCACCGCCGCCGCCTTGACCTTGACCAGGACCATGCCCGGTCCGACCTTCGGCATCGGCTGCTCGCCATATTCGAGGACGTCCGGGTTTCCGTATGAGTTGTAAGTGATTGCCTTCATGCTTGCGACAACCAATGGGCCCGGCACCGGTATTCCGGATCCGGCCGACATGTGGCGCAGATAGCAGATCCGGAATCACCCGACATCGGAGACTTGTATTTACGCTGATGCGTAATTAGGCTCGACCGCAAATGGATGACCTGAGTGCGATTTTCCTTGCGCTGGCGGATCCCACACGCCGTGCCTTGTTGGAACAACTGCAGCGGGGTGAGGCGACGGTGACCGAACTGGCCGCTCCGCACGCCATCAGTGTGCCCTCCGTGTCGCGCCACCTGAAGGTGCTTGAGCAGGCGGGGCTGATCACCAAATCCCGGTCGGCCCAATGGAGGAACTGCCGGCTTGAAACTGCTCCGTTGCAGCAGGTGGAGGAGTGGATGCGCCCGTACCGCGATTTCCTGGGCCCACGTCTGGACCGCCTTGAGGCTCAGCTCGCCATGGATCCCGCTCGGCCCAATAAGCTCACTGAACTGGAGGACAGATGATGACCCACTCCCCAACAGATCGAAGCTTCACCCTGACCCGGATTCTGGCTGCATCGCGGCAGGCGGTGTTCACCGCGTGGACCGGTCCTGAGCACCTTGGATGGTTCCATAACCCCGACATGCCCACGCCGGCCGAGCCCATTGAAGTGGATCTTCGGGTTGGGGGGACGTGGAAGCAGCAGATGACCGTCAACGAGGAACTCAGTTATCCCACCGGGGGGATCTACCTGGAGATTGTTCCTGATGAGCGGCTCGTCTTCCGCTGGGGAGCGGTGGGAGGCTGGCCAGAGCTGGACGGCGAGAACGAACTGACTGCCCCGGTTGTCACGGTGCAGCTCAACGATTTGGGAAAGGAGACGGAGCTCGTCCTCACAGTTCAGTTCTCCGAGCATCTGGACATCGAAGAGGTACAAAAGCTCATGCTGGGCGGTACCCGGGAAGGTTGGGATGCCACCTTGGACAGGGTCAAAGAGAGCATCGCCCTGTGATGCTCTCGCTGCTGGTAACCGCCGGACCGGAGATCCGCCACGAGTGGTTCGACCAACTCTCAGTGGACGGTTCGGTAGTCGATCCTCCGTCCCCGAAACCGTGGGGCGCGTCCGTCGGCCAGGTGGTTCACCGCCATGGGCTCCACTGGCTTGCAGGATATGAGCACGCAGCGTGAGCGACGCCCCATTGCTTGCCCAGCTGGCGGGTGCGCGGACGCATGTTCTTCGAACAGTCGAAGGCCTCAGCGACGATCAGATGCGCCGGGCTTTAGTCCCGTCCGGCTGGACAATCACGCAACTGCTCAACCACCTGGCCTTCGACGGCGAGATGTTCTGGATATCGGCGGTGCTCGGCGGCGACGGCAGGGCAATTGCAGCACTCCACAACGGGTGGGCGTCCGAACCGATGACCGGAGCTGAGGCCGTCACCATCTACAAGCGTGAAATCGCGCTAAGCGAAGAGATTCTGACGGTGGTGGACCTGGACGCCCCGCCCCGCTGGTGGCCTCCGGCCACCGTCTTCGACGCACCACCCATGTCCACGGGGCGTGAGGTGGTGTTCCGCGTACTCGCTGAGACGTCCGTCCACGCGGGCCATCTGGACATTGTCCGGGAGCTCATCGATGGGCATCAGCATCTTGTCGTGAGTTAGCCGCTTGCCTCAGCGCTGATGTAACCCGGTCCGGGGGGCAGAAGGCAGACGTACGACGGCGGGGCCCGGCTACGTGCCGGGCTCAGCCGAGGGTGTGGAGGAAGGCGGTGATGTCCTCCGCGACGCGTTCCGGACATTCCCACAACACCAGGTGCGCTGCGTCGGGGTAGATCCTGAGTACCGAGCCCGGGATCCTCGCAGCCAGCGTCTCCTGGTCCGTGCGCGGCAGCAGGTTGTCCTGGCCGCCCCAGAGGATGAGCGTGGGCGCCTGGATGGTCCCGGATTCGGTGGGAGGGATGGCTTCGCAGAGCCCGTTGAAAATGCTCTTCCACGCGTGCGCGGGCATGCTGAGGCCGTCGCGGATGCGGTCTTCGATGTACCAGTCCGGGACGTCGTGGACCAGGGGAAACCAGGTGAGCGAGTCCCGCACCCACGCCTCGTCGAGCGGGTCGGTCAGGGCGTCCACCTCGTCGGCGAAGGCGGGCCGTCCCTGCAGGCTCAGGGGACACCCGATCAGCACCAGAGCAGCGACTTTTTCGGGGTTGTTGACGGCAAGTTGCTGGGCCACGTAGCCGCCGCTGGAGGAGCCGACGACGGCGGGGCGGGGCATGCCGATTGCGTCCAGGATGGCGGCGGCGTCCTCGGCCTGTGCCGCCAGGGAGTAGCCGTTCAGGGGCCTGTCCGCGTCGCCCTGGCCGCGAAGATCCGGCGCAACGATCCGGCGGCCGGGCAGCAGCGGGATCATGCGGTCGAAGCTTCGCCGGGATTCGCCCCAGGCGTGGAGCAGCAGCAGGGGAGTGGCGCCGTCGTCGTCCTTGCCCTGGACGAGGCACGGCACGGTGATGCCGGTGCGGAGCCGGAGGTGCCGGATGTCGGCGTCCATGGGTTCAGGCTACGCCGCAATGCAGGACCCGTGGGACGCTCTAAGCAGGGTTGTTTGGCCAGCACCGAGGTCATGCGCGGACCCCGGTGCTCGCCAATTTCGAAGCTGCCGGAAGCGAGGACTACTTGCTGATCTCCACGAAGACGGGGTTCGTGTAGAACCACAGGTCTTCCCAGGGATCAGCGTTCCCGATCTCATCCATGGCGGGGCCTGCCGGGTCAATGTCTGCGCCGAGGAAACCGGGCTGGGACTTCCTCCCATCCGTTCCGCGAAGGCGAATGTAGAAGTGGTCCGAGGGGGCTTCGATTTCCTGAGTCCAGGTGTACGTGCCATCCCGAAGTGTCAGGTCCTTGACGGGCAGTTGCGTGATGACACGGGTATCAGGCGCCGTCATGGTGTCAGCGTCCGTTACCGGACCGGTCACCTTGCCCAGGATGACATCGATCCGGGCCAGCTCGGGAACGAAGCCGGCGAAGTTTGGCTTGGACGCCGGGCTAACGGACACCGTGAGGGTGACTTGCCGGCCCCGTTTCGTGGTGAGCGTCCCGCCGAGCGTGGCCGACTTGGCCCGGTCCGTCACCGTCACGTCGATCGCATCGATCAGGCATCCGTGGTCCACCCAGACCCGCCCTTCACGCAGGCCCTGCATGACGGAGGTGTGGCTGACTTTTTCGGCTCCCACATGGGTGCGGCTGTAGTAGCCGGGCCAGAAGTCGTTTTCGGTGAGGTCCACTGTTCCGCTGTACACCGGGTCCTCGGTGCGGCCCTTGGCATCGAAGTCGCTGCCCAGGCCGCGGGTGGTGGTGTCCAAGTAGACGTTGTGGCTGTCCGAGGTGGCCGTGACGGAGAACAGCCGTCCTTCGGCGAGCAGGCTGTCCCACACGCCGCCGACGGTGGCAGTCATCCAGTCGAAGCCACCCCACGTGCGGTACGACTCCGTGGGGTACCCCTTGAAGGAGGAGGTGCCGGGGCCGCCGTCGTAAAGGCCCCGTGCGCGGCTGCCGACGTGCGGCGCCGGCAGCCCGCCGGCCTGGTGCCCGGGAGCGCCTTCCATCCCGATCACCACATCCGGTGCTGCCTGGATCCATGCCCGGATCTCGTGGGGTGAGTCGATGCCCTGCCGTGAGGGATGGTTGGGGATCATAAGGATGTCTTCTACCCTCTTCTTGGCGCGGGTCTCACCCATGAAGCGGATCCCGTCCAGTGCGAGGGCCTCGTTGGCGGCAGTCCCGTCGCGAGTGCCCTTCACCCGGGCGTCCCAGCGCGCTTCGATTTCCTTCATGACTGCAACGTCGTCGCGGCCCGGTGCCACGAAGACGGTGGCGTGCTCGGCCCCGGGGATGTTCCACTCCAGACCGTGGTAGATCAGGATGTCGTCGCCGAACTCCTGGCGGACCTCGTCGATGAGGGGCGCGATCTGCTCGGTGCTGAGCTGGGAGTGGGCCACGTTGCCGTGATCGGTGAGGACAAGCCAGTCGACGCCGTTTCGGATGGCCTGCCGGACATGGTCCACTACCCGGTACTTGCCGTCGTTGCTGAAGAGGGTGTGTACGTGGTGGTCGCCGTTCAGCCAGAAGTACTGTCCCTTCTTCGTCCTCTTGGAAGGCTGGGCGAGGGCCTGGGCGGGAGTGACCGCCGCAACCGAAGCGCCGAGTCCTAGGACCGAACCGGTCTTCAAAATTCCGCGGCGGGACATACCGTTTGTCATGAGAGCCTTACTGCTTTGTGTGGTGGTGAAGAGAGCGGCTCGTCGCCCTGGAGACGCGGAAACCGTTTCCCTCGGACGGTCTTGCTCAGTCAATACAGGTGACGTGAATATCTGGGTGGTGCCACCTGTCCGGGCGGTGAACGGGCCGTTGCGCCCGGCCGCCGTCAGGGCCTCGGCCTGGGCTGTGCAGTGTTTGACGGCGGTGCCCGGCTTCGATGCCCTGCTTGCCTTGCGCTCGTGTCCTGCGTGTTGGACCCGCCACGTCGCCGCTAACGTCGACTGCGTGGGCAGCAAACGGAACGGCGAACTGGAAGGGCAAAGCTCCATCAACGAGTTGCTCGACCAGCCGATCGGCGACATGCCCATCCAACTGCCGCTGCCGTTCTATCTGCAGGTCCGACAGGGGGAGTTCCAGCGCGCTTCCTGAGACGTCGAGGCGGGGATCAGACCAGGCGTTGCAGCGATCTGCCGCGGGAGTGCCATGCTCTGTGGGTCGACGCCCATCTATGGCTTCCCAAACGGCGTGGTCGGTTAGATCTATTCTCAAGACCTTCGGGTGCGAACACGAGTTAACTGCGGACGACGGAAAAGGTTCCCCCAGCGCTAGTGCCTGGAGATAAACGATTAGTAACCGTGCCCCTAAAGAAACTCAAAGTATCGATTGTTACCGTCTTGTTGCGTGTTCCATATTAATTAGGACTGCTGTCGATATGATCTACATATGTATCTCATATCATCCGAACTGGCCGCCTTACTTTCTCAGATTTTGCCGGTGTTCATTGTGCTTCTCATACTAGAGCAGAGTCGAATAAACGCGGCCCATCGATTGGATCACGTGGCAGTTCGCGAAAAACCAGTTGTTCAGGGAAAAATTAGCGGCCGGCGACTGGCGCTGTTGTCCGCCAGCGTTGCTTCGGTGATCATGTGCCTGTTCGTAGTGCAGTTGGGGGACCAAGGGTTCAGGGACCTCAATCAAGCTGCAAGCCCTTATAACCAAGCCTTCATGTCCGCCGTGACATTTTCAACACTCATCTATGCGTCAACATTGTCAGTCTTCGTATACTTCACAATTTTAGCTTGGCGCATTTCCTTTACGAATATAGTCACTGGCCCAGAGTTTAAGGAAGCAGTCAAGCCTTCGAGCCCTATCGATGGATGATTTGGTGATGCATTGCCGGGAGGTGCGCCCCTTAGGCGGACACGGAGGCCTGAAGATTCAAGTCCAGGTCCTAAGCTACTAACCAGACCGAGCCGTATTGCGAGCGTCATAACCATGGGCGGTTTGCTCCCAGTCGCGAAACAGTTGAGCAGACCGGTATACGTATATCGCCATGCTGAGTGGATGACTTATCTGTCTGCGGCGCATGCTGTTCTGAGTCGGGTTCAGCCCGACCCACGTCAATCCGGTCGGTTGCTTCCTGGTGGCTTATGTTCACGGATGTTGACCTACCGATACCGCCTTTGCAGCTTGCGTCGCTGCCATCCATTCCGTCAGCCACGGGGCCCGGACAGAGGACGTGATTCGGCAGTCGGCCACGAAGGTGCCATTGGCACCGGCGTCTATCCAGTCTTGCAGCGCGGACAGGTCGGACAGTGACCGGATGACGGCGGACTCAGCACCCAGAGCCCGCGCAACACCACTGAAGTCCACCTCAGGGATCAGCATGGGCTTTTCCGTCAGGCCCTGGGAGCCGTACTGGTGGATCTCGGCCCCGTAGGCGGCGTCGTTGTAGATCACCACGATCGCGCTGCGGGCGGCACCGATCAGCGATTCGAGGTCGGACAGGCCCATCAGGAAACCGCCGTCGCCGGAGGCCAGCACCAGGGTGCGGCCGTCCTCCACGGCGCGGGCTGCCCCGACGGCGCTTGCGAGTCCCAGCCCGATGGACTGGAACGCGGTCCCCACCATCACCAGATCCTGCGGCCGCGGGATGCTCCAGTACATGGGTGCCCAGCCGATGAAGTGGCCGCCGTCCTGGACCACCGTGCGGCGTTCCGGCAGGACGGCGTCGAGCGCGGTGGCAAGGGCGCGCGGGTCCAGCCGGCCGTCCGGGGTCTCGTCCGAACCCGGGTGGTGGCGGGGTCCTTCAGCCAGGCGTTTCCGGGCTTCCGCTCGCCAGCCTTCCGCCGCAGCCTCGCCATCAAGCAATGTCAGGAGGCGTCCCGCGGCGGTCTTCGCGTCCGCGCTGACGAAGAGGTCCACGCGGGGGTGCGTCGGCTGCAGGCCGGCGTCGATCTGGATCACCGTGCTGTCCGGGCCCAGCAGGTGCCCGAAGCGCATGGTGAAGGGGCTCAGGCTGGCCCCGGCCACCAGGACCACGTCGGCCTCGCCCATGAGCCCGGCTGCGGTGTCGGTGCCGAAACCGCCGGCCACGCCCAGGTATCCCTCGCCATTGAGGAGGTTGAGCGCCAGGGCGGTTCCGGCAGTCAGTGCGCCGAGCCGGTCGGCGAGGTCGCGGAGCTTCGGGCCAGCGCCGCCGAGGTGCGCGCCGCGGCCAGCGAGGATCAGCGGGCGCCTGGCACCGGCGAGCAGGCGGGCAACCCGCGCAAGGTCCGTGCCGCCGTCGTCCGTCACCTTCAAAGCGGCCGGCTCCGGAAGGTCATTGTCCTCGGCCTCGAGTGCGGCGAGGTCGTAGGGGATGGCAAGCACGACGGCGGTGCGCCGGGTGAGTGCGTACTCCACCGCCTGCCGGGTGATGGCGCCCGCGGTGTCGCGGGTGACGGTGAAGGTGGCCGCGCCGAGGCCCGTAGCGATGGCGGCCTGGTCCACGTCCCAGGGCCGGGCGCCGCTGGTGGGGGCGTCCCCGGTGACCAGTACGACGGGGATCTGCGCCTGGACGGCCTCGGCCAGGGCGGTGATCGCGTTGGTGTAGCCGGGCCCGTAGGTGGTGGTGCCTACTGCGAGCCGTCCGGACGCCCGGTAGTAGGCGTCGGCCGCGGCGATGGCGGCGCCCTCGTGCCGGACGGGGGTGAAGCGCAGGCCCTGCTGTTCCGCAGCGTCCAGGAAGTACACGTTGCCGTTGCCCATGACGCCGAAGACGTCGCTGGCATAGCTGCTGAGAACCTGTGCCACGCGGCCGGAGACGGTAAGAGTAGTCATGCAGGCATCGTGTGGCCTGCATCTCACCTTTGCAATACCGTTCGATTCAGCTGGGACTTTTGGCAGCAGACGAAGCGAGCAGTGACAATTTGCCCACTTGTGGCGCCGGTCACCCGCGGTTACTCCGTAGGGTGGGATTCCTGCTCCGACAGCCGGCTGATGAGGCCGTCGTAGCGGGGCGGCATGAGTTCCAGGATGGAGATGGCCGTGCTGGTCCGCTGGATCCCGTCGATCTCCAGGATCTCGTTGGTGATGCGGTAGAGGTCGGCGGTGGACCGGGCCACCACCTTGGCCATGAGGTCCGCGTCGCCGGTGGTGGCGTGCACCTCGATCACCTCGGGGATGGCGGCGAGCCCGTGTTCCACCGATCCGGTCCGGGTCTGGCTGATGGAGAGGGACAGGAAGGCCATCAGTTCGTAGCCCAGGGCGGCGGGGTCCAGTCTGCGGCTGAAGGAGCGAAGCGCGCCGCTGCGCTCCAGCCGTGCCAGCCGGGCGTGGACGGTGTTGCGGGCGACGCCGAGTGTCCGGGAAAGTGCCAGGGCGCTGGCTTCGGGGTCCTTGTCCAGGGCGAGGATGATCCGGCCGTCCAGGGAATCGAGGGTGCGGGCATTTGTGATGGTCATATTTTCACCAGAGGTACTAGAAGTTGAGCAGAAGTCCCAAGCACCGGAGCCTACCTTGCATTGTGGTCCGGGTCACTTCCATGATCGGACCTCATGACCAGTGATCAGCTTGTGGCCGTTCCCGAAACTGCCTTGCCCACCCTGCGCGGCGCGGTGACCGGCCTTGCGTCCTACGTTCCCGGCCGGCGCAGCCTTGGCGCGGACATCGCCGCCCTCGCCAGCAACGAAAGCCATTACGAGCCCCTTCCCGCGGCCACAGCTGCGGTGGCCGAAGCGGCCGGAAGGATGAACCGCTACCCGGACATGGCCGCCGTCGACCTCCGCGAACGGCTTGCCCGGCACCTGGGCGTCACCGCGGACGAAGTGGCTGTGGGGCCCGGCAGCGTGGGCGTCCTGCAGCAGATCATCACCGGACTGTGCGACGCCGGGGACGAGGTGGTGTTCGCGTGGCGCTCCTTCGAGGCCTACCCCATCCTGGTGGAGCTGGCAGGTGCCCGGCCGGTCCGCGTTCCACTGGACCACGCTGAGGGCCACGACCTCGAGGCCATGGCCGCTGCCGTCACCGACCGCACCAAGGTGGTCCTGCTCTGCACCCCCAACAATCCCACCGGTGTGCCGATCGGCCATGACCGCCTTCAGGCCTTCCTGCAGGCCGTGCCGTCTAGCGTCCTGGTGGTGATCGACGAAGCGTACGTGGAATACGCCGACGCCGGCAGCGGCCCCGATTCCCTGGCGCTCTACCGCCGGTACCCGAACGTCTGCATCCTGCGCACCTTCTCCAAGGCCTACGGGCTCGCCGGGCTGCGCGTCGGGTACGCCATTACGACGGCGGCAATCGCCGAAGGCTTGCGCCGCACAGCCCTGCCGTTCGGTGTGAGCGCGCTGGCGCAGAAGGCGGCCATCGCGTCGCTGGACGCGGGGGAGGAGATGGAATCTGGCGTTTCCGCCGTGAAGCAGGAGCGCGCCCGGATGGCTGCTGAGCTGGAAGCCCAGGGCTGGAAGCTCCAGCCAAGCCAGGGCAACTTTCTGTGGATCCGCGCCCACGAGCAGCTGCTGGCAACGCTGGTGGACGCCTTCAATGCCGCGGGCATCATGGTCCGCGCGTACCAGGGCGACGGCGTGCGGATCACCGTAGCCGACCCCGTCTCCAACAACCGCGTGCTCCGGCTCCTCGCAGCCCACGCAGCCTGAACTTTTATCCCCAACAGTTCCACCTACAACCAAGAGGAATCCCCATGGAACAACAGACAAAGACGTCTGCCCGCCCACTCGGCGCAGCCCTCAAACCCCGGCAGCTCACCATGATGGGCCTGGGCAGCGCGATCGGCGCGGGCCTGTTCATCGGCTCCGGCGCCGGCATCCAGGCCGCCGGTCCGGCGGTGCTGGTCTCCTATCTCGTGGCCGGCACGCTCATCATCCTGGTGATGTGGGCGCTCGGCGAGATGGCGGCCGCCAACCCGGACAGCGGCGCGTTCTCCGTCTACACCGCCAAGGCGTACGGGCCGGTGGCAGGTGCCACGGTGGGCTGGCTGTGGTGGCTGCAGCTGGTGGTGGTGATCGCGGCCGAGGCGCTGGGTGCGGCGGGCCTGTTGGCCACCATCTTCCCGGCGTTGCCGGTGTGGCTGATGGCCTTGGTGTTCATCGTGGTGCTGACCGCCGTGAACCTGACCAGCGTGAAGAACTTCGGCGAGTTCGAGTTCTGGTTCGCCCTGCTGAAGGTGGCGGCGATCGTCGCTTTCCTGCTGGTGGGCTTTGCCTTGCTGTTTGGCTTGATTCCGGGCGTGCAGTCGCCGGGCTTGGCGAACTTCATGGGGGAGGGCTTCGCGGTCAACGGCTTCGGCGGGATTGCGACGGCGCTGTTTGTGGTGGCATTTGCGTTCGGCGGCACCGAGATCGTATCCGTGGCGGCAGCCGAGACCGCGGAGCCGGCCCGCAGTGTGAAGAAGGCGGTCCGGACCGTGCTTTGGCGGATCCTGGTGTTCTACATCGGCGCCATCTTCGTGATCGCGGCTGTGGTTCCCGTGGGTTCTGAGGGGTTGAAAAGCCCGTTCGCCGCGGTGTTGGATGCCGCCGGGATGCCCGGAGCGGCGACTGCCATCACGCTGGTAGCTGTGGCGGCCCTGCTGTCAGCGCTCAACGCCAACCTCTATGGTGCTTCCCGGATGGCGTTCTCTCTGGCCGAGCGAGGTGAAGCGCCGCGTTGGCTCGCTTCCGTGTCGATGGCCCGGGCTCCGGTGGCCGCAGTCCTGGCCAGCGTCGCCTTCGGCGTTGTAACGGTGGTGCTGGAGCTGGCCTTCCCGGAGAAGGTCCTGCCCGTCCTGCTCAACATTGTTGGCTCCACCTGCCTGCTCGTGTGGACGTCAGCGCTCCTGGCCCAGCTGGCACTGCGCCTCCGCGCCGACCGTGACGGAGCCGCGCTTCCGCTGCGGATGCCCGGGTTCCCGTGGCTCACTGGCCTTGGCTTGGTTATCCTGGCGGCGATCTTCACGGTTGGCTTCATCGGCGAGGATTCCCGGCCTCAGCTGCTGAGCACGTTCGCGCTCGTGGCGGTTCTTGCGGTGGGGTGCTGGCTGAACCACCGTAAGCGGGACACTGCGACCGTTTCCGAATCTGCCGACGGTGCCAAGTCCCCGGTACTCGTCGACTGAATTAGAGGGCTAACACGAAGGGCGCGTCCGGCTTTGGCCGGGCGCGCCTCTTTGCAGTTGTGCCAGGTATGCAGGCTGGTTGCTCTCACGTCCGGGCTGCCTGGTATGTTCTCTGTACACGTAGAACAAGCTGGCGAGAAGTAATGTCGACCGGACTATCGCCTCTTGCAGATATGGCACCGGAATCGGTGGTCTTCAGCGCAGCAGCAGGCGATCAGCCGGTTTTACGTTCCAATCAGTCTTGCGGCTTAGCCAGCACCCACTGCCAGACCCATAAACATCGTCCGGTGCAGGATGTCCACGTGCTTTCGCGAGACCTCCACCGCCTCCTGAATGTCCCCGGCGCGCAGGGCTGCAACTAGCGCGATGTGGTCGTGGTTGGATTTGTGCAGCTTCTCGATGGGGTAGGGGATGAAGTAGTCATAGAGCTCGGCGAGCGTCTCGTGATAAACCTCGACGGCGGTGCCCATCCCTGACGCCGTCCCCACCAGTTGATGGAAACGCTCGTCGGCCTGATGGTAGACGGACCAATCCGTGGCCTCGGCCATGTCCCCCGTCAAACGCTCCAGCTCATCCAGCTGCTCCGTCGTGGCATTCACCACCGCGTAGTGCGTCACCGCGCATTCGAACAGCAGCCGCCGGTCCACCAGCCGGTTCACGGCCAGGGATTCAGCAGGCGACGCCGATAGTTCCGCCAAAACATCCGTAGGTGGCGACTCCGCCACGAACGTTCCGCCGGCCCGGCCCCGCCGGCGCACCACCACGCCCTGCTCTGCCAGGCTCGCCAGCGCGCGGCGGGCGGTAATCGGGCTGACCGACAAACCCAGGGCCACGTCCTCCTGGTCGGGCAGACGCTCGCCCGGCTTCAACAAGCCAAGAGAAATCGCCATGCCGATCCGGAGCCGGACGGCATCGATCGCACTGCGCCGGTCCGTCCCGGGCATCCTGTCCGCGCCGATGGGTGAGGGCTCGGCGGTGCCCTCCAGCTGACGGGTCATATCCGCTACTTTACGGCCCACATCAGCCCCCTTCCCTTTATTGGATCATTCTGATCTAATATAACCCGGATCACACCCCAACGCGGAGAAAAACCCATGCAACGCATCCTTCCCCTCGTCGCAGCCCAGGCAACGCCCCGGCTCATCGGCGAACCCGTCTCGGCCTTCGCGGACGAGGTCAAGAAAGCCCTCGAAGCCCAGCCGCACAGCAAACTGGTCGTCTTCCCCGAGCTCCACCTGTTCGGCGACGAAGACCCGGACCTGCAGCGCACCGAAATGCTCCAAGCCAGTGCCGAACCCCTGGACGGACCACGGGTGAAAGAGCTCAAACAGCTCGCGAAAAACCTCAACATCTGGCTGGTCCCCGGCAGCGTCTGCGAACGCGGCCCCGAAGGGCACCTGTTCAACACCCAGCTGGTCCTGTCCCCGGAAGGGGAACTCGCCGGCTACTACCGGAAGGTCTTCCCCTGGCGCCCGTTCGAGCCCTACGATCCCGGCGACCGGTTCACCACCGTGGACCTGCCCGGCATCGGCAGGGTGGGCCTGAACATCTGCTACGACGCCTGGTACCCGGAGGTTTCCCGCCAGCTTGCCTGGATGGGCGCCGAAGTGATCCTCAACGTCGTCAAAACCACCACCCCGGACCGCAAACAGGAACTGATCCTCGCCAAGGCCAATGCCATCGTGAACCAGGTCTTTATGGTCAGCGTCAACTGCGCCGGCCCCACCGGCAAAGGCCAAAGCATCATCGTGGACCCGGAGGGCAACACCCTCGCCGAGGCATTCGACGACCAGCCGCAGCTGCTCACCGCGGAACTGGACCTTGCCGCCGTCGAGCATGTCCGCACGCATGGCACGGAGAACGTCAGCCGCCCCTGGTCGCAGTTCCGCGAGGGGGAGGCCGCCGTCGAACTTCCTATCTACCAAGGCCGGATCAATCCGGCCACCTGGACACCGCCGTCCTACAAGCCCTAAGGAAACACCGTGACAACAACCCTCACCCGCACGCTGAAGCTGCCTTCGCTGGTCCTGTTCGGGCTGGCGTACCTGACCCCGATCATCGTCCTGGGGATCTTCGGCATCATCGCCGAAACCACCGGCGGCGCCGCGCCCGCCGCGTACCTCGTGGCGCTCGTGGCCATGCTGTTCACCGCGCACAGCTACGGCCGGATGGCCATCGCCTACCCCGTGGCCGGCTCCGCCTACACCTACGTCCGCCGCTCCATCGATTCCCGGGTCGGGTTCCTGGTGGGCTGGGCCGTCCTGCTGGACTACCTGTTCCTCCCCATGGTCATCTGGCTCATCGGCGGCTCCTACCTGAGCGCCCAGTTCCCCGGCATCCCCGTCGGCGTCTGGATCGTCGGCTTCATCCTCGTCACCACGCTGCTGAACATCCTGGGCATCAAGGTGGCGGACAAGGCCAACTATGTGCTGATGGCGTTCCAGCTGCTGGTCCTCGTGTTCTTTGTGGCGCTGGCCATCGGCAACGTGGTTTCCGCCAACGGCGCCGGGGGACTGGCCAGCGGACAGCCGTTCTTCAACGACACCGCCAGCTTCGCCACCATCTCCGCCGGCGCCGCCATCGCCGCGTACTCGTTCCTGGGGTTCGACGCCGTCACCACCCTCACCGAGGAA
>Ga0308160_10001931_pt1 | contig 26873 bp, 23 predicted proteins | sample PhyFR1_FD_201036 | JGI IMG/M metagenome (GOLD analysis project Ga0308160, IMG submission 201036) | Phyllosphere microbial communities from UC Gill Tract Community Farm, Albany, California, United States - DLSLF.R1 | ecosystem: Host-associated > Plants > Phyllosphere > Unclassified | place: USA... | reverse complement strand
TCGTGGCCGACGACCTGGGCCTGCCGGGAGAGGGGCTTGAAGAAGAGCCGATCAACCTGCGCCAGGTGCGCGACGAGGCCGAATACAAAGCCATCGTGAAGGCGCTGGCGCGGGTGGACGGCAACATCGTCAAGGCCTCCGAAATCCTCGGCATCAGCCGCCCGACCATGTACGACCTGATGAGCCGTCACAACATCAAGACCGCGGCATGAAATTGATCACGGTGCTGGCCGCGCCGCTCCTGCTGGCGCTGGCCGGCGCCGCTGCAGGCTTGTCGTATCTGCAGTCCGAAGGCGTCGCGCCGCGCGCGCTGGCGCCCTATATCCTGAAACGCTCGAGCGGCCACAATCCCGCCATCGAAGGCGCGGGCCGCCTTGTCTCCGGCACGCTGCTGCGCCTGGACCGCGGCGCCCCGAACCCGTATGCGCTGCCGGCGCTGACGCTGGGCGCCCAGCCGGAAGGACCGCCGGCGCCAAACGGCAATGAGCGCCCGGTGGCGTCCGCCGACGACCTGCGGCGCGCGATCGTGGCCGCCTTGCCGGGCGATGTCATCACCCTGCTGCCTGGCGAGTATGTCGTGCGCGGTACGCTGTACGCGAATCGGCCGGGTAATGAGGATGCCCCGGTCGTGGTGCGCGCGGCGCGTCCCGGTACGGTGACGCTCGGCTTCACCGCCAGCGAGGGGATCAACGTATCGGCGCCGTACTGGCGTTTCGAAAACCTGACGCTGCGCGGCGCCTGCTCCCGCGCCGGCAACTGCGAGCATGCGTTCCACGTGGTTGGAAACGCCCACCATTTCGTCGCGCGTAACAACACGATCCGCGACTTCAACGCCCACTTCAAGATCAACGGCCAGCGCGGCCGCTTTCCCGACGCCGGCCTGATCGAATCGAACACCCTGGATAACACGGCTGTCCGTCAAACCATGCATCCAGTGACGCCGATCGACCTGGTGGCGGCAAATGACTGGATCATCCGCGCCAACCTGATCATGGATTTCGTGAAAGCCTGGGGCGATCGCGTCAGCTACGGCGTGTTTGCCAAGGGCGGGGCGCAGCGTACGCTCTTCGAGCGCAACGTCGTGCTCTGCGAGCGGCTGCTGAGCGGCCAGCCAGGGCAGCGGGTCGGCATGTCCTTTGGTGGCGGCGGCACCGGCAAGCCCTACTGCCGCGACGGGCGCTGCATCACCGAGCACGACGCTGGCGTCATGCGGGCCAACCTGGTGTCCGGCTGTTCGGATGTCGGGATTTACCTCAACAGCGCGGCGGGCACGCAGCTCGTGCATAACACCCTGCTCGATACGGCCGGGGTGCAGGTACGTTTTCCAACGAGCAGCGCCACGCTCGAAGGCAACCTGGTCGACGGTCCGCTGCGGGAGGATGAGGGAGGCGTGCTGCGTTCAGGCGACGATCTGAGTACGGCCATCGCCTGGCTGTACCTGGGGCGTCATCCGCAGCGAACCATGTTTGCCGATCCGGCGCGGCTCGACCTGCGCTGGCGGGACGGGCCGCCCCGCCGCGAGAGCGGCGCCGCCGGACGCGACCTGTGCGGCGTGGTGCGGGGCAGGGATCAGGCCTACGGCGCTGTCGAGGACTTCAGGGCCTGCCTGCGCCGCGGCGCATAGCCGGCCGCTTCACGCAGGGCTCGTATAGGCCCCGTGTTTTCGAGCCAGCATCCAGCGCCCGAAGCGGTGATACGCGACCTGGGCCGCCATGCGCGGTAGCGCATAACGCAACGGCCCTTTGAGCAGGATATTCGACGGTGCCGCCGCCGTCGCGGAGACTGCCTGTGCAGCGGCCGCCATCCCGCATGCGTCGAAGCGGTCCTTGTTTTGGTGAAGGAAGCGGCACAGCTTTTTCAGCCGTGCCTGCGTCAGCCAGTTGCGCCGGGTCTGCTGGAATGCAAGGTCGCGATTCTGGACGAACTCGAACGGATGGGTCAGTATCACGACCAGCGGAATGCCGACGCGATGGGCTTCTTCGAGCAAGTACCGGGTTTCGGCAAAACTCGAGCCGGCAATCGTCAGCGATTTGATGTTCTGTCTGTTCCCCACCTTCCAGTCGGTGAAGGACAGGACCGGGAATTCCTTCACCCCATGCCGTTCGTGCATGCCGCTGTACAGCTTGTAATTCGCATCTCCGCTATCGTAGATCGCGATGCCGATGTTCGAGCTGTACGGAATACCCGTCTGCGCCAATGCCCGAAACAGATTGTCCCCGTGGTGCAAATTGCCGCTACGGAAAGCCAATGGGCGCGGCAGTCCCCATTCCTCGAACGTCTCGATACCCTGGTTGATCAGTGCGACCGCCTCCTCGACGCTGCGCTTGCTGATATCGTCGCGGGCTTTCGTGGAACGCGCCGTAGTGCGCCAGTCGGGATCCTGGAACAGCGTCCAGCATGGATGGGTGTGCAGCTGCACTTCATGGCCCTCGGCGTGGATGTGCTGGGCGATCGGCCGCATCGGGTCATGTTTGAAGTGGTGACGCTGCACCGTCTCGACAAAGAACGTCGCCTGGACATCATACTGGCGGAACGTGTCGAGCATGAACCCCAGGCCTTGCGAGCGGCCTTCGACCTCGCACCATACAAGCGGCTCCGCTACCGGGTGGCGCGCAGGATTCGAAAAAGCGCCGCCAATGCTGAATTCGGTGTCGATGGTGATGCAGACGCGGGTACGTGCTACGGCCTTGTTCATGATTGTCGTTGGTCAGGTAAATACTGGTACGAAGCGGCATCGCGGGAGATGGCAAAGCGCGGACCTGCCGGACATGTCGCTTGCTTGGCAGGAGTGAGGAAATGAGGTGGTCGACACGCCCGAGCTCTCGAATCCACGTCACTCGATAGGAGTTTTCCTAGGGCGACAGTCTACCGTATATGAGCAGTTTCGATGATATTTTTGAATCGCGCGCGAGCGCGCCGCGGCGCGAGGCCGCTGCGCTTCAGGACAGCGGCCTGGCGGCGAGCTGCTCGGGTGTCGAATAGATCGTGATGTCTTCGGCGGCAAGGCGCTGCAGGTGCTCGAAGAAGCCTTGCGCCGGGATGAACCATGCCTGCGCATCGCCGACCTTGCCGTCGACGCGCAGCCCGGTGCGCTCGAATTCTTCCCTAAAATAGTCGCGCAGGTCTTCCCGCCCCGGATAGTCGATGCGGCGTGCCGACACCGTAGCGGCGAAAGGACGCACCGGTACTTCCCAGCGCCGGCCTTCCCGGTCCAGGCAGGGTATGTGATAGGTGCGCTCTTCCCAGATCGGTACCGGGAACGCAGCGCCGAGCGCATCTTCCAGTACGTGGTAGAAGGTGACCGGTCCCATCGACACCCCCAGCCCCAGCACCTTGGCCCCCGCGATGCCGACGAAGCGCTGCCAGGGCGAGCCCTGGCCGAAGATCGAAGGCGCGTGGTGGTGGGCCTCGGTCAGGTACTGTGCATGGCGGCCCCAGGCCGATACGGAATGGGTCGGATGCAGGCTGCGGTGTGTCGCCGCATTGGCCAGGAAGGTCTCCGGCAGCCGCCCCATGTTGGTGCCGTGGCGGCTCAGGTCGAACACATAGCCATCCAGCTCGCAGGTGGCCTTGACGGTGCCGGCCGGCAGGTAATAGGTTGGCACCAGCAGGGTGCCTTCCGGCCCGACGGCATCCTGGAGGGCGCCGATCACGGACGCGGCGCCGCCCTCCACATAGCCCAGGCTTTTCAGCGAGGAGTGCAGGAACACCGTGTCGCCGCGTTCGATGCCCAGCCGCGCCAGGTCTTGCGCCAGCTGCGCGCGCGTCACGTGGCGGCCTGACTGGCGAATCGCTCGTTCGTTGCGGCGCCGGCGCAGGCTTTCCAGCACTGCCTTGACGCGCTTCTTGAGCGGCTTAAGCATTGCCGTTGTTGCCAACCAGCTCGACGTTCGCCAGCTCGACTTCCAGCACGTTGGCGTCGATGCAGAACTTCGCAGCCCAGTTCAGGTATTGCCACTGGCCGTATGCGCCATCGACCGGGAACGAGCCTTTGATGCCGCCGACCATGTCTGCAGGACCTTCGAGGCGCACCGTGCGGCGCACGAAGGCCGTCAACTTCTGGCCGGCGGCCAGGTAGCGGGCTTCGCCGGTCAGGCGATACAACAGGAAGAAGCAATGCGCGATCTGGACCGACCCGGTCAGGCATGCGTAATCCACGCTGGGGGCAAAGTTGCGGTCCAGCCGGCCGGGCAGGTAACCGGCCGGGCCGATTGCGCCGATGAGGCCGCCTGCGGTACGGATCGCGGCCTGCAACAGGTCAGGGCGGCGCGACAACAGGTAGCCCTCGAGCACGCCGCGCAGCACGTAACCGATGGTGTGGGTGAGCGGATTGTCCGCGTCGGTCAGGCAATTCGATGCAAACCAGCCATTCGCTTGCTGCTTGCTCAGTGCCCAGTCGACCTGGCGCAGGCCGGCCGCCCCATAACCGTTCCCGGGGGCGACGCGCTCCGCTTCGAACAGGCCCCATGCGACGTGGGTTTCATAGGCCTTCTCGCCCGGCGCGGCGAACGGCGTGCCGAACTTGCGCCAGCAGCCATCCTCGTCCAGGGTATCGCGCAGCCAGGATGCGGCACGGTGCATGGCGTCCAGGTAGCGCGGATCCTTGTATTCGGCGGCGCCGGCCGCGAGACCGATCAGGATCTGCCCCGTGTTGAACGTCACCGGGACGCGCGGCGTGGCATCGATCTTCCCGCCCTGGAAACCACCTTCGGCGAACTGGATGGCAACGCACCAGTCCAGCATGCGGCGTGCGCGCTCGTGCAGGCCTGCGTCGCGGTTGCGGTATGCCATCGCGATGATGGTCGGGATGATGTAGCCGGTCGTTTCGGGATACGAGGTCGCCCAGCCCTTTTGCAGGCAGAAGTCGCGCGCCACGCCGCCATCGTTCGAAGCCGACTTGTCTTGCGCCAGGCATAACCATTGGATGCAGCTGGCGATGACGGCTTCGGGGCCGGGATCATGCGGTGAGAGGCCACGCATGTCTTCCGCCAGCTCGCTCTTCGCCAGTCTGGTCAGCGGCCGCTGTGGAGAAAACTTCTTTTTAAGCGATTTGAGTAAGCGCAGCACGTTCATCCCCGTTGCATAGTTTATGCTATCCAACTGGAATAGCATTCAGGAAAGTATTTTGCCACGGAAATTGACTGTAAATAAACCTTAGTGTGGTATTTGTGGTAAGGAAGGTACTGTTGCGTGGGCGAGACAGGCGCACTGCGTGCCGGCACGAGCCGCAGGCGGCCAGGGCGGACAGGATCCGTCCCGGCGCGGCAGGGGTGGCGCCTCAGGAACCGGGCAGGATGTTCTGGTTCGCGCGGAACAGGTTTTGCGGATCGTACTGCGCCTTGACCTGGCGGAGCCGCGCGTAGTTCGGACCATAGGCTTCGGCGATGCGGTCGACCTCGTCCTCGTTGAGAAAATTGATGTACACGCCGCCCGCCGCATGGGGTGCGGCCGCTTTAAAAAATTCGCGCGCCCAGGCCAGGCAGCTTGCATCCTCGCCTGGTGTATCCCAGCGCGTGTGCACGTTCATCGCATACAGCGCCTTGCGGTGCGGGTAGGCCGTCTCGTCGGGCGGGCGGGTATTCGCCGCGCCGCCGATCAGTCCCAGGAAAATCTCGCTTTGCGTGGACGGCAGCCTGCCGGCATAGTCGACCACGACGTCGATGGCGGCATCGGACAAGGTATTGAAATTGTGCGACTTCCAGTAATTGCGCGCCGGCGGCACGAGTAGCGGATCGAAGGCCTGCTGCCAGGCGGCGTAGGGCACGGCGCCCACGTGTTCGCCGATCGGGGTACCGAAGCCGCGCACGGTGGCCAATGCGTCCTGCACCTGGTCCACGGGCTGCGGCGAAAAGAAGGCGAGCGCCACGATCCCGGTACCGTGCACGGATTCGGGCAGGAAGGGCAGCGGCGGCGCGCCGCGCAGCACGGCCCAGACCGAGATATTGTCGTCGAGCGCTTCGACGTAGTCGCGGTAGCTGCGCAGCAGGGAGCGCGCCTCGGCGAACGGGAATACGATCAGGCCGGCGGTGACCAGCGGGCCGACCTGGTGCAGCGCGAACTCGAAGGTGGTTACCACGCCGAAGTTGCCGCCGCCGCCGCGGATGGCCCAGAACAGGTCGGGGTGGTGGTCGCGGTCGATGTGCAGGCGCTCGCCGCCGGCGGTGACGATGTCGGCTGATACCAGGTTGTCGACGGCCATGCCATGCTTGCGCGTCAGCCAGCCGAAACCGCCGCCGAGGGTCAGGCCGCCGACGCCGGTGGTCGAATTGATGCCGAGCGGCGTGGCCAGGCCATAGGCCTGGGTTTCATGGTCGACGTCGCGCAGCAGCGCGCCGCCCTCGACCCAGGCGCGCTGCTTGTGCGGCGCCACCTGTACCGAACGCATGCCTGACAAGTCGATCACCAGGCCGTCGTTGACGAGGGCGCTGCCGGCGATGTTGTGGCCGCCGCCGCGCACCGCCAGCGGCAGGCCGCGCTCGCGCGCGAAGTCGACGGCAGTGCGCACGTCGGCCGCCCCGGCGCAGCGCACGATCATGGCCGGGCGCTTGTCGATCATCGCATTCCAGATTTTACGGGCCTGCTCGTAGTCCGCATCCTGCGGCAGCAGCACGCTTCCCCTCAGGCTGCCTTGCAACACCTCCTTCTCGCTGCGTTCGACGGTGTCCATCACCTACCTCCGCATTGGTTCGTTGACGAACTTTCAGGATAGGGGAGTGGAGAAGAGATGCAAGCGAGGTCGGCGCCCGCCAGCGGACGCTGCGCAGTAGCAGCCCAAGGTCTTGCTTACCAGCTGCGCAGCCAGTCGCGCGTCCAGCTCGATACCTGGTCCTGCCAGGGCCGCCTGGAAAAGGTGTGGTCGGCCTTGTCGATCTGCTGGCGCGTGAAACGCGGCGTGCCCAGCAATCGCTGCCAGGCGCCGGGGCGGCTGGAGAGATCGGCGAATTCCTGGGCCGTCAGGTCGGCGCCGCTCAGTACGACCAGCACACGGCCATGAAAACCGGTCAGTGCGCCGTGCATGCGTTCGGGCAGGGGCGCACTGTCGTTGCCGTCGCCGGCGCCGCGGTTCGGACTGAAGGCTTTGCCGACGTTGTCCCACAGCGAACTGACCGAGGCCTTGACGTCGAACTCGCCCTTTTTGATCTTGTTCCACAGGCGCGGGTCGAACAGGCGGTCCTTGTAGTAGTGCTTGATGGTGGCGCGCGCGGCGCCTTCCTCGGTGCGCACCCAGGGATTCAGTAACACCAGTCCGGCCACGCGCGCATCCTGCGGCGCGTACAGCGCGGCGGCCGAGGCGCCGTCGCACAGGCCCCACAGCACCACTTCGGTCATGCCCGGCACCTCGGCCATAAAGCGGTCGATGGCGGCGCGCAGGTCCGCGTCGACGTTCTCGAAGGTCTGCAGGTCTCCTTCGCTGTCGCCCATGCCGCGGTAGTCGAAGCGCATGGCGGGGATGCCGGCGGCGGCCAGGTCGCGCGCGAGCAGGGTGAACTGGCGGTGGCTGCCGGCGCGGTATTGCGGGCCGCCGACGACGATCAGGACGCCGCGGCGCGCGGCGCTGCTCGCCTGCGGCAGGCTCAGGATGCCGTACAGCCAGGCGCCGCGGCAGGCAAAAGCGAGGGCGCGTTCAGTCATCGGCTTTCTCCAGGCTGGCGAGCGTGGCGTCCAGCAGGGCGGGGCAGTCGACCGTTTCCGGCGCGGTCCAGAACTGGGGGCCCTGCACCGTCTGCACGTCGACCCGGCTGCCCTGCAATCGCCAGGTATCGGCCACGCGCACGGCGGCCGGCGGCAGCGGGCGGCCGGCGGTCGCCGTGACTTCGAACCAGCTGATCGGGCAGCGCGGACCGAGCGCGCGCGCGTCGGCCGCGTCCAGGCCGGCGGCCAGTTGCGGGTTGAGCAGGTAGCCGGCGATCTCGAACGATTCGCCGGCGGCCAGTGATTCGCGCAGGAGTTCGGTGCCGCCGCTGTCGCTGCCGCCGGCCAGCAATTCGCCGGCCAGGCGCAGGCGCAGGAAGCCGTTCAGGTAGCCGGAACCGTTGGTGACCGGCTGCCACAGCAGCAGGCGTTCGGGCGGCACGGCAGCGGTCTGGGCGTGCACCACCGCGAGCAGGGCGCCGACGCGCAGGCCCATCAAGCCGGCCGTGCGTCCCAGGCGCTGTTCGATCCAGGCGCGGCCAGCTGCGATATCGCGTAGCCAGCCGTCCCAGCTGGCGTCGCCGAAATCGCCTGCACTGTCGCCACAGCCGTGCAGGTCGAGCAGCAGCACGCCAACACCTTGCGCGGCCAGGGCGCGCGCGCCCAGCGCGGCCATGCGGCGCGAGCGGTTCATCTCTTCGGCAAAGGGGTGGACGTAGACCAGCGCGCCGCGGCATTCGCCTCTTGGGGCGTGGTACAGGCAGAAGCGCTGCCCGTCGGGCGTGTCGAGGAAGAACGCGTCAGCGTGCGCGTGGCCGGGGAGCTCCATGCCTGGTTTATTCCGCGCGCTCGGCCACGAAGGCAGCCAGGCTGCCGAGGGTGGCGAAGGTGCTGGCGCTGATATCGTCGTCGTCGACCATGATCCCGAAATGCTCTTCCAGGGCGCCGATCAGGCTCACCACCGCCATCGAGTCGAGCTCGGGCAGGCTGCCCAGCAGCGGCGAATCGGCGTCCAGCGATTGTCCGGCCGGACCCAGGTTGAGCACGTCGATCAGGAGGGTTTTGACTTCTTCAAGGTACTTCATAGGCTTGTCGTCGTAGTGTGGGCCGCAGGTGAGCTCGTCCTGGAACGCACCTGGGAGCGGGCTTCCAGCAGCCCATGCAGGCGGGCCAGTCCCGGCCAGCGGTAATAATTGACATGGTACATAGTGCGTACCTCTTCCGTCCAGCGTGTATGCCACTCCATCACGCGGCCGTAGAATTCCAGGCGCGTGAAGCGCCCCGCCTCGAACAGCTTGCGGGTGGCTTCCTCGCGCATCAAGAGGGTGGGCGACAAATTGGACGGCACGCTTTCGTCGTAGGCCGTTTTGAGCACCACGATGCTGTCGCCGTCCTCGACGCACAGGTCCATCGCCACCAGCTGCTCGCCGAAATAATAGCGGTAGACGCTGGCGGCGCCGTTTGCCGCCATCCCTTCGAGCATGGCGCGGTAGTAGCGGCCCTGGGCGTTCTCGCTGCTCACGGCCGTCCCTTCGCCGCCCTTCCAGCCCGCCGTTTCCAGGCGGCCGTAGTCGCTGACCGCCTGCGCCATGGCGGCTGGAGCGCGGTCGACCACCATGCGCGTCGTGACGCCTTCGCGTTCCAGGCGTGCACGCTGCTTTTTTAAATTGCCGCGCAGGTTTTTGCCGCGCGCGTTCCAGTAATCGTCGAAGGAACCTTCGAGCGTCACGCGCGCCGTATCGATGTAGTCGAGGGTGCGGGTCAAGGGGCCATCCTGCGGACGCGGCGACAGGTGCGGATCCATCTGTGTCAGCGCCAGCAGCAGCGGAAAGCCGGGCAAGGTGCCGAGCAGGCTGCGCGCGGCGGTGGCCGTGTCCAGGCCTTCTTCCTGCAGCCACAGCCCGACCGGCGCCTGCGCCGGCTGAAAGGTGCTCCAGGCGCCGCGCCGGCTCGGGTGCACGATCGCCATTGCGCGGATCCTGTCTCCCTCGCGCAGGCAGGCCAGCAATTCGTCTCCGCGCCCGAAGGACGCGACCAGGGGCGCAACAAAAGCCGCGGCCAGCAGGGACGAGGCCTGCTGCGGGGCCAGCGCGGCATGCAGCCGCGACCAGTCCTCGGCGTGGCGCGCGAATTCGCGTGCGGGGCGCAAGGTCCAGCTCATGCCGTCACCGCCTCGCGCAAGGTGGCTGCGAGCCAGCTCATTTCCACTTCCGTCAGCTCCTGGTGGCAGGGCAGGGCCAGCACGTGCGTGGCCAGCCGCGCGCTGTTGGCGCAGGTGCGTGCGTCGACGCCGGGCCAGGGCGGCGTGCCGAAGCGGGTCAGCGGCACGCCGCGCGTTTTCAAGCGCGCGAACAGGGCGTCCGGGTCGTCGGCCAGCAGCGGGAAGACCCAGGGGCAGGCGCCGTCCGGCAGGCGTGGATGCAGCGGGCGCACCCCGGGCAGATCGCGCACGGCCGCTTCCAGGCGCGCGTAATGGCGGCGGCGCAGCGCAGCGATGCGGCCCGGCGCGGCCAGTTTCAGCATGGCGCGCGCGAACAGGGACGAGCGTTTATCGAGCCAGTGCGGGTCGAAATTGAAACTGCTGTCGGAAGAATCGGGCGCCAGCATTGGCGCCGCGCCGCCGCGCCGGCGTTTTTTTAATAATCCCCACAAGGCGCTCTTTGCGCGCAGCGGCAAGCGCAAGGCGGCGCGCACGGCCGGCAGGCGGCCGTAGGCGAAACCGCGCTCGAGCGAATTCAGGGCCACTTTCAATTCAAAACCGGCGCCGGCCGAGCGCAGCACGACCTTGTTCAAGGAATGCCGTGCCGAGACCAGCGCGCCGCCTTCGTAAATCGGCAGGAATTTCATGCTGCTGGCGATCGCGTAATCTCCCCAGGCGCCGACCGGGCGCCCATCGCGCTCGCCGATGAAACAATGGGCGCAATCCTCGATCAGGGCGACCCCGCGCGCGTCGCACAGGGCGCGGACCGGCGCCAGGTCTTGCGGGAAGCCGAAATAATGGGTGACCATCACCGCGCGCACGCCGGGCGTCATTTTCTCCGCCAGGTCCTCGAGGTCGACCGCGGCGTCGGCGCGCACCCGGTAGAACACGGGTTCGGCGCCGCGCCACAGCACGGGCGGCACCATCGAGGCGCTGTGGTAGGCCGGCACCAGTACGCGTTCTCCTGCAAGGACGCCGAGTTCGCGCAAGGCGAGCGCGATCGCGACCCGGCCGCTCGTCACCAGGCGGACATCGCCTGCGTCGAGCACGGTACGTACGGGAGCGTTGTGCGCGCGCCGGAACGAGGACGCCGACAGGATCGGCGCCAGCGGAATCAGGGGCCGGCCGGGAGTAGGGTGCGCAAGCATCCGGCCAGTATAAACCGGGTGTTGAAAAATTTGCCACGAGACATCGCTCATTGCCGGGCAAGCGCGCCGAATCGGCAGGGCAGGGCGGCGCCAAGCTGTTAAGATTGCGGGCTGTGCGGCCAGGCCGCGCTCCTGCATCGATCCCGTAGCGACTCCGACCATGACTGAGCTGATCCACGATTTCCTTTTCGCTTCCGCGCGCCGCAGTCCGCAGGCGGAGGCGCTGGTATATGGCGCCGTGCGCCTCGACTACGCAGCCCTTGCCACGGCCGTCGAAAGCGCGGCCGGCGCGCTGATCGGCGCCGGCGCCAACCCGCGCGAACGGGTCGCCGTGTTCCTGGAAAAGAGAATGGAGAACGTGGCCGCGATGTTCGGCGCGGCGCTGGCCGGCGCCGTGTTCGTGCCGGTCAATCCGCAGCTGAAACCGGAACAGGTGGCGCACATCCTGGCCGACTGCAATGTGCGGATACTGGTCACCTCGCCCGAACGGCTGCTGCAGCTGCGCGCCGTGCTGGCCGGCTGCCCGGACTTGCGCACAGTATTCGTCACCGGCGCCGCGCAGCCCGCCGACGGGCTGGAGGTGCGCGCCTGGGTCGAAGCGCAGGTGGCGCCTGCGGCAGGCGTGCTGGCCGCGCGCCGCCCGATCGATGCCGACATGGCCGCGATCCTGTACACCTCGGGCAGCACCGGCAAGCCGAAAGGCGTGGTGCTCTCGCACCGGAACATGGTGGCCGGCGCCCACAGCGTCAGCAGCTATCTGGCCATCACGCCGCAGGACCGCATTTTATCCGTGCTGCCGCTCAGTTTCGACTACGGCCTGAGCCAGCTGACCTGCGCATTTTTAAAAGGCGCGACGGCGGTCCTGATCAACCACCTGTTCGCGAAAGACATCCTGAAAGCCGTGACCGAGGAGCGCATCACCGGCCTGGCCGCGGTGCCGCCGCTGTGGTTTCAATTGGCGCAGCTGGCCTGGCCGGCCGATTGTTCGCTGCGCTATCTCACCAATTCCGGCGGCGCGCTGCCCACGGCGACGGTCGCCAGCCTGCGCGCGGCGCTTCCGCGCGCCGAGCTGTTCCTGATGTACGGCCTGACCGAAGCGTTCCGCTCGACCTATCTGCCGCCAAGCGAACTCGATCGCCGGCCGGAGTCGATGGGCCGCGCGATCCCGAACGCGCAGGTGCTGGTCGTGCGTCCCGACGGCACGCCCTGCGCGCCCAACGAACCGGGAGAACTCGTGCACCGCGGCGCGCTCGTCTCGCTCGGTTACTGGAACGATCCGATCAAGACCGCCGAGCGCTTCAAGCCGGCCCCTGGCCAGGATCCGGCGCTGCCGCTGGTCGAGATGGCCGTCTGGTCGGGCGACACGGTGCGCATGGACGAAGAGGGCTATTTGTACTTCATCGGCCGCAATGACGACATGATCAAGGTCTCCGGCTACCGCGTCAGCCCGCTGGAAGTCGAGGAAGTCGTGTACGCCAGCGGGATGGTAACGGAGGCGGTCGCCTTCGGCGTGCCGCATCCGCAGCTGGGCCAGGCGATCGTGCTGCTGGCGCTGCCGAAAGAGGAGGATCTCGCTATGGCGGCCCTGCTCAAGCATTGCCAGCGCCACCTGCCGGCCTGGATGGTGCCGGGCCACATCGCCCTGCGCCATGAAGCCTTCCCGCGCAACCCGAACGGCAAGATCGACCGCAAGCTGCTGCAGCAATCGTTTATCACCCTGTTTGAGAGCACCGTATGAATGCAAAACCGGTCCACGCCGCCCAGACCCTGTTCCCGGTCGAGGACGACTGCCTGCTGGTGGGCGGCATCCCGCTCACGCGCCTGGCGCAGCGCGTCGGCAGCACGCCCTTCTATGCCTACGACCGGCGCCTGCTGAGCGAGCGCGTCGCGTACGTGCGCGCGCACCTGCCGCCGGCGGTCGAGCTGCATTTTTCGATGAAGGCGAATCCGATGCCGGCCCTGGTGCAGCACATGGCGGGGCTGGTCGACGGCATCGATGTCGCTTCCGGCGGCGAGCTGAAGGTGGCGCTCGATACCGGGATGGCCCCAAGCCGCATCAGCTTTGCCGGTCCCGGTAAATCCGAGGCCGAGCTGACCCGCGCGGTGGCGGCCGGCGCCGTCGTCCACGCCGAATCCGAGCGCGAGTTGCGCCTGCTGGCGGTCATCGGCGAGCAGCTCGGCATCGCGCCGTTGCTGGTCCTGCGCATCAATCCGGATTACGAACTGAAAGGCTCGGGCATGCGCATGGGCGGCGGCGCCAAGCAGTTCGGCATCGACGCCGAAGACGCGCCGCGCCTGCTCGGCCTGTGCGCGCAGCTCGGCCTCACCGTGCTCGGCTTCCACATCTTCAGCGGTTCGCAAAGTTTAAAGGCCGAGGCGATCGTCGAGGCCCAGGCCCAGACTTTTACCTTGGCCCGTGAACTGGCCGGCCAGACGCGCGACCCGGTGCGCATCCTGAACATCGGCGGCGGCTTCGGCATCCCGTATTTCCCGGGCGAGGCCGCGCTCGACCTGACGCCGATCGGGGAAGCGCTGGCCGCCGCGCTGCCGGGCGTGCAGGCGGATCTACCGGTCGCCCAGGTGTCGATCGAACTGGGGAGATATCTGGTGGGCGAGGCCGGGGTCTACGTGGCGCGCGTGATCGACCGCAAGGTCTCGCGCGGCCAGGTCTTCCTCGTCACCGACGGCGGCCTGCACCACCACCTGGCCGCTTCCGGCAATTTCGGCCAGGTGATCCGCAAGAACTATCCGGTCGCAATCGGCAACCGGATGAGCGCCTCTCTCGAGCGCGAAACGGCCTCCGTCGTCGGCCCGCTGTGCACGCCGCTCGACCTGCTGGCCGAGCGCATGGACCTGCCGCAAGCGCAGGTCGGCGACCTGGTGGTCGTGTTCCAGTCCGGCGCCTATGGCCGTTCCGCCAGCCCCCAGGGTTTCCTCAGCCACCCGGAGGTTCCCGAAGTCCTGGTGTGATGCTTGTTTTCTGTGCGACCAATCGTGCGAGCAATTTCATGTAAAAAGGATATGGTTATGGACTAAAGATTGGCCCCAGCGGTGCCCATCCCGTCAGGGAGGAGGCCCGTCATCATTACGCCCAAACTAAGTCCATGACCAAGATTTCAAGGCTCGTCCGCCGCATAATCGACGACAATCACGGGCGCGATGTCCCCGTGTTCCGCAAGATTTACGAGATCGGCTACCTCTACCTCATGCGCGGGTTTGGCCCGGGCTATTATTTCGACGCCGGCCTGAGCCGGCGCGACCGCCCGATGGCCTTCAAGAAGGGTTTTTATGGACACAAGATGTATACCCGGCGCGTCGACGAACTGAACGATCCACGCTACAATAAACTTCCTCAGAACAAGTTACCTGAAGCGGCGCTGTTCAAGCTGTTGGGCATTCCTGCGCCGCGTACCTTTGGCCACCTGTGTGCCAAGAAAGGTTTGGACATGCATGGCCTGCCGCTGCGTACCGGTGCCGACCTCGAGCGTCTGCTGTCGACCGAGCCGGTAAGCCGTTTCTGTGCCAAGGAAACCGAAGGCTGGAACGGCCGCGGCTTTGTTGCCAGCGATGTCGTGCACGAGAACGGCAGGCCGATGCTGCGTTTGCTCGGGTCTGGCGAAACGATCAGCTGCGACACCTTCGTCGAGCGCTATGCCCAATATGTTCCGCAAGGCAACCGCATTCTCCAGGAATACATCGAGCAGCATCCTGTCATGCACGCGCTGAACCCGTCGAGCGTGAACACCATCCGCATGATGGTCTACCAGCCGCAGGCGGGCGAAGCGGTCGCTTTCGGCGCCTTCGCGCGGGTCGGACGCTCCGGCACCCTGGTCGACAACGTCGGCGCCGGCGGCATGTGGACGGTGGCCGATATCCATACCGGCCGCCTGGGGCCCGGGCGGCGCCCGCATGTCGAGGCCGAGTACTTCGTTCATCCGGATCACGGCGCCCCGATCGACGGCGTCATGGTCCCGTTCTGGGAAGAGGCAAAGGACGTTGCCTGCCGCACGCTGGCGGCCTTCCCGCACACGCGTTACCTCGGTGTCGACGTTGCCTTCACGGCGCACGGCCCGGTGATTATCGAAGTCAACAATAAACCCGACTATATCGACTTCGCCATTCTTGAAATACCGCCGGAAGTGGCGCTCAATGATTGAGGCGCATGCCTGACGCAGCCGACGCTAGCCTGGAAGCATTGCTCGACGAGCGCATGGCTGCGCTGCGCGCGCCCCTGCGCGGCGTGCCCGGCATCGACGCGCGCATCGCCGCCTTCGTCTCCTGTTTCGAAACGCCGCCGGCACAGGGCGGCTTCAAGTCCCTTGGGCCTGAAGCGCGGACACTTCATGCCGCTGTCCAGCGTGAGGCCGGCGAGCAGGGCGCCCGCCATTTCCTGCACGCCTGCCTGCTGTTCGCCGTCCAGTCGAGCCTGAGTAATGGGCGTCTCGAGCGCTTGCCGGCACGCGTGCGTGCGCACCAACTGAAGCAGTTCCGGCGCATCGCCGGCCATGACGACGAATTCCTTTCCTGGTGCACCCTTGATTCCGATGTATTTCTTAAGGAAATGGGCTTGGCAAGCCTGCGCCTGTATGCGGGCGCATCGAGCGTCATCGATCCGCATTCGGGAGTGGGCCGTTCCCTGCTGTGGAAAGGCGGCTTGCAGCGCTTGCCCGGGCGTGCCTGGTTGTTCGCGCGTGCCGGCGGATTCCGGCCGTATTTCGAAGTCCATGTGCACAAGCTCTACCTCGACGAGTTCAACGAAGAGGGCCGCAACGAATGCTACCGCTGCTGCGCCGACCTGTATGCGCTGCACCCCGCCAACCTGGGCATGATCGGCGGCAGCTGGTTCTACGATCCCGTGGTCGCGTCGATCAGTCCGCACCTGGCTTACCTGCGCACGGTTCCCGAGTCGGGCGGTGCGCGCGTCTTGTTCGTGTGCCACGACGAGCAAACAAGGAAAAACGCCACGGCGAAGTCGGAAAAGCGGCGCGCGATGTGCGCCGCGGGTACTTACCGGCCGGCGGCGTGGACGCTGGTCTGGCCGAGGCAGGCCCAATTGGCCTGGGCGCGCCGCCAGCAAGTTTTGAACAGGAATTAAGATGAGTCTCAAATTGACAGTCCTGCGCACCGCCAGGGCGGCGGGGGTATTCGCCCTGATGCGTGTCCTGACCCGCAAGTACCCACGCATCCTGTGCTACCACGGCGGTAACCTGGGCGACGAGTGTCTCTACAATCCGAAGCTGTTTTGCACGACCGGGCAGCTGCGCCAGCGGCTCGACTGGCTGCGCGCAAAAGGATTCGTCCCCTTCACGCTCGATCAATTGGCCGATGGGGCAGCCCTGCCTGCACACGGTATCCCGGTTGCGCTGACACTCGACGACGGCTGGTATTCGAGTTATGCCGGCCTGCTTCCGCTCATGGCCGAGTACGGGTATTCGCCGGCGCTTTACCTGCACACCGAGGCCTACGATGCCGGCGCACCGATCGTGCCCGTGACGCTGCGCTACCTGCTGTGGAAAGCGGGCGCGAGGAAGGTCGCGCTGGACGGTTTTGGCGCGGGCATGGACGGCAGCTGGGATCTTGGCGAGCGCAAGCAGCGCGAGCGCCTGCTGCAGGGGGCCGAGCAGTGGCTCCGCAGCGAGCCGCCCGAGGCGCTCGTTTCTTGCCTCGAGCGTTTCGGTGCCGCCATCGGGATCGCACCGGCCGAGCTGGACCTGGCTTCGCGCCGCTTCAGCTACATGACGCGCGAGGAGTTGCAGCGCGCGGCCGCCAACGGTTGCCGTATCGAACTGCATGGCCATGTGCACACGTATGCGCCGGGCCAGCCTGAACAGAACCGCGCGAATATCGAGCTGTGCCGCACGCGTATCAGTGCGTCCGGCCTGCCGCAAGCTCGCCATTATTGCTACCCGAGCGGCAGCTTCGATGAGCATGCGCCCGAGGTCATGCGCGCCGCCGGCGTGGCGACGGCGACTACCTGCCTGCCCGGCCTGGTCGACATGCGCGCGCCCGATGCGCGCTGGTTCCTGCCGCGTTTCCTTGATGGCGGAAGCGTTGCGATGATCGAGTTCGAAGCGGAGATGAGCGGTTTTCTGGCGCTCATGCGCTCCCTGGCCCGTCATGTGCGCCGTCCGGCAGACGCGCCACGTCCCCGCCTTGCCTGATCCCCGCCATGCCACGGCCCTGCAGGCCGTGGCTTTCCAGCCTTAAAGACGCGCCTACGAAGGCAGCCGGCGTAGCGAGGCCCAGGCCTTCGTCACCCGCGCCAGGATGAACTGCTCGGCACTGTCGGGGCGCCCCGCAGCGCTCCAGGCGATCAGGATCACGGCGGTGTACACCAGGGCGCCGGTCAGGCTGTCGATGAGCAGGCGCAGCAGCGAAGACTGGCCCAGGATCAGGCGGTCCATGTAGACCGTCGCCGCATACATCGCCAGCACGCCGATGACGGGCCGCCACAAGGTACCGATGAAGCTGGGCCAGCTGAACTTGAGCATGCGCTTGGTCAGCACCATGCTGTACGGGACGGTCACGACGTGGGCCAGGATATAGGCGAAACCGACCCCGATCGTACCGTAGGCCTGCATGAAGAAGTAGACGGCCGGGAACAGCACGAGCACGAACAAGGCGGCGAATGCCGTGAGGGTGCGCGGGTGTCCGAGCGCCAGCCAGACCACGCCATTATTGCCTTGCGTAGCGCTGATGGCGCCGTGGATGGCCAACAGCTGGATCACGGGAATGGCAGCCAGCCAACGCTCGCCCAGTGCCGTCGCCACCAGCGGCGAGGCCACCGCCGCGATGCCGATGCCGATCGGCAGGATGGTCAGGGTAATGAGTCCGAACAGCTTCAGGTAAGCCTGGGCAATTTGTTCGACGTCGCGCATTTTCGAAAAGCCGGGAAACATCACGCGGTTGATCGGGGCGACCAGTTCGGTCGAGGGCAGGCTCGAAATCTCGTAGGAAATCGTGTAGATGCCGAGCGGTCCGCTGCCGAAGAGGCGGCCAATGATGAAGGTGCAGCCGCGGTGCATCAGGAAAAACAGGATGTTATTGATCAGCAGCCATTTCGAAAAACCGAACAATTCGCCGATCGCCGCCAGCGAGAAGCGCGGACGGTAGGTGCTCATCGTGTAGCTCGTCACCAGGGAAACGATGCGGCCGGCCGTCATCCCCAGCAGCAGCGCCCAGTACGAACGCAGCAGGTAGGCCGCGCTGATCGTGATCAGGAAAGTGACCACGCGGCGCTGGAAGATGTAATAGAACTCCTTGTTGAAATCGAGTTCCTTGCGAAACTGGACCAGGCCGACGTTGGTGAAGGCGTACAGGAAGTAGGACAGCGACAGGACGTACATGACGGCGGTCAGGCGCGGTTCCTTGTAGAAGCCCGCGGCCGGCCCGGCCAGGGCGATCAGGAGCAGGCCGCAGCTCACGCCGAAGATGACGTTGAAGGTCCAGACCGTATCGTATTGCTTGCGGCCCGCGTCCTTGTTCTGGATCAGCGCCATGTCGAAGCTGAACGCGCCCAGCAGGTCGAGGATGGCGACGATCGCCGTTGCCATCGCAACCAGGCCGAAGTCGGCCGGCACCAGCAGGCGCGCGAGGATCAGGGTGCTGACGATGCCGATGCAGCGGTCGAACAGGCGGGCGCCGACCATCCAGACGATGCCGATGCCAACCCGGCTGTTGATGTTTTCCATGTGTTTCCAGTGAAGAGTGTGTGATGCGAATTCAGGCGCGGGCGGGACGCGCACGCCACAGCTCCTGCACCAGTTTTCGCGAATAGGCCAGGTAGCGCCAGCCGCCGGGATGGACCAGGCTGGCGAGGTGGAAGCGCCAGGCCCGGGCCAGGCTGCCGCGGCGGCGTGCGCGCTCGGCGAAACCGTGGCTGACGCGTCCGATCTTGCGGCGCACCGCAAGCCGCGCCTGGGCCGGCAGCGGCAGGGTCAGGACACGGCGCAGGATGTCCAGTTCGCTTTGCAGGTAGGCCTCGCTTTTCGAGAGCGAGACCGGGCTGTCGTTGATGCGGTAAGTCGGCGTGTCGAGCCAGCGCATCGCGCGTTGTCCGGCCAGGCGGTACGCGAGATAAGTCCACTCCATATACGGAGCGGGATCGGCGAAAAAGTCCGGGGTGACGCTGCGCGTGCGGTACAGGCCGCCGCAGGATGCCATCCAGTTGCGCTCGCACAGCGCGGCGAGCGGATCGGCCGAGATGGCGCCCTGGTCGCCGACCGCGAGCTCGTCGTGTCCGCCGCGTGCGCGGTAGCCGTCGGTGACGACGAAATCAAGCGCGGGATCGGCCAGCAGCGGTTCCAGGCGGATCGCCAGCGCGCCGGGCAAATACTCGTCATCGTCATCCAGGAAGGCGAAGAAGGGCGTATCCACCGCCTCGCGTCCGGCGGCCTGGGCCAGCGGCGCGCTGCCGGTGCTGCGGTACAGGACCGTGACCCCGTCCTTCTGTTTGAGCGCTTCGAAACAGTCGGCATCGTAGCGGTTGCCGTTGACGACGGCGATCACCTGGGCCGCCACGCCTTCCTGCGTCAGCACGCTGCCGATGGCGCGTTCGATCGCCGCCCAGCGCTTGCGTTCGCAGGTGGTCGGGATGATGACCGATACCGGTGTCAGTGCGTCGCGCTTCATACCGTCGCCGTTCCCCGTGCTGCGGTCCTGCGTTCAGGCGACATGGCGCTGCTCCGTGACGCCGGTGACGTCGTCGAACAGGGCGGCCAGCTGGCGCGCGCGGTGTGCGCGCGACGAACGCTCGACCAGCTCGGGCGAGGCGACATGCGCCGTGTCCGCGTGCAGGCGCGCCAGGAAGCGCTCCAGCCTGGCCGCGATCTCGTCCGCGTCGCCGATGAAGGCGGTGTCGTCGAAACCGGCCGCGCCGAGCACGCGCGCCGTCTCTCCCTGGTGGTCGACCAGGCCGAAAATCGGCTTGCGGGCACGGAAGTACTCATACACCTTGGCCGGGATCTGGTTGTTGAAGGGCGTACCCTGGACCAGCAGCAGGCCATCGGCCGCGCTCATTTCCGCCAGTGCCGCACTGTAGGGAACCGGCTCGGCGGTGGCGACGATGTCGGCCACGCCGTGGCGCGCGATCAGGGCCGACACGCCGGCGATGTTGCCGGGGGCGCGCAGCAGCACGCGCAGCTTGCCGGCATCGATCGCGCCGCGTGCTTTCAGTTTCGCCAGCGCGTCGAGGAAGGCCGATGGATCACGTCCGGTGTCGTAGAGCAGGCCGCTGTGCACTAGCGTCAGCGGACGTCCGGCGCGCGGCGGCGGCGCGCTGGCCGGACTCGCGCCGAACGCATCCTCGTCGTAACCGTTTTCGATGACGACGAACTTCGACGGCGGCAGCTCCGGGAAGCGCTCGCGGTAGGACGCCATCGCGCCCTCGGTGGTGAACACCGCCTTGCTGCAGCGGCGGATGGTTTGCTGCTCGATCCAGGCGTACATGCGTCGCTGCGCCTTGTTGGTCGGGTAGGCCGGCTGCAGCATCGGGTCGCGGAAGTCGGCAACCCAGGGCAGGCCGGTGAGGCGGTGCAGGGCCAGGCCGATCAGGTGCGCGGTGGCGATCGGGAAGGTCGACCAGATCAGGCGCGGACGCCGGGCGCGGATCATCGACAGGCCGGCGGGAATCGCGCCCAGGCTCCAGCTCACCCAGCGGTCGGGCAGGGCGCTGGCATTCAGGTAGCGGCCGCGCCAGCCCATGTGGCGCTTGGCGTCCAGCCCGAAGGCGCGGCGCACCAGCAGGTTCGGGGGGATGCTGGCCAGCTGCGAGGGATTCTGGCTTTCATAGATGCCGGCACGGGCGGTCAGGACCATCGGTTCCCAGCCGCTCTTGGGCAGGTGACGCGAAAAACTCAGGCTGCGCTGGATGCCGCTGCTGGCTGCCTGCGGCGGAAAATGAAATGCGATCATTAACGCACGGTTGTGCATGTTGCTATCCTTGGTGCTCATCTTGGTTGCCGGTAGCCGAGTGCGATCCAGCTCAGGATGCGCAGGCCGAAGCGGAAGGGCGAGCGATCCCATGGCCGGCTGCGCGGCAACTGGAACCGGTCCTGGTCGGCGGTAATGCCCCCGGCTTCGGTGGTGAAGGCGGCGACGAAGCCGGCCTGGCGCACCATCTCGACATGGCGGGCGTCGAAATCCTGACCTACCTTCCCGTTCGGGTAGGCGAACAGGCGCACCGGCTTGCCCGTCAGGGCTTCGAGTTGGCGCTTGCCGTTGACGATCTCGGCGCGTGCGCTGTCGTCGTCCAGGCTGGTGAGGATGGGGTGCGAAATCGTGTGGGCGCCAATCTCGACGCCGTGCTGGCCCAGCGTGGCCAGCATCTCGGGCGTGAGCATCAGGGCGTCGTGATCCGTGCCGCTCATGTGGTCGAGGCGTTTGACCAGGCGCTCGCGTTCTTCCGGCGGCAGGTATTTGCCGGCCTCGGTCAGGCGCAGGGCAGTCTGCTTGCGCGACTCGAGCGAGGTGAGCGAATAGCATGCGAGACCGATGTCGGAGAGGTCCAGGGTCCCCTCGGGCAGCGATTGCACCGCATGGATGATGCGGTCGTTCCACATGTTGCCGGCGTCACTGCCGAGAAAACCGCTGGTCACGAAGACCGTGGCCGGCAAATCGAACTTGCGCAGGATCGGCAGCGCCAGGTCATGCACCGAGCGGTAGCCGTCATCGAAGGTGATGCAGACGGCGCGCGGCGGCAGGCGCCCTTCGTCGAGTGCGCGCAGCGCCTCGTACAGCGGCATCACGTTGAAGCATTCGGCCAGCAGCGACATCTGCCAGTGAAAGGCGGCGACATCCGGCTCGGTGTCGAGCAGCGGATCGGGTTGCGCCAGCACGCGGTGATAGTTCACCACGGCCAGGCTGCGTTGTCCGGCAAAACGCGCGATGGCGCTGCCGGCCGCGCGCAGCAAGGTGCCGCCGAGCCAATTGTGTCCATTCTGCGGGATCATCGGAGCAAGGACACTCGCGGCAGCGGCGCTGCCGGTACGCGCGCCGTCGGTGCGAGCGGAAGGCAGATCATCGTAGGGTGGTACAAGCATGCGATGTAGGGAATCATCAAATTCGTGGACCAGCGATTGTGAGTGCCAGTATCGATACCGGACGCCCGGACGGCACGCCAACACCGTGCGGACCGCCGACAGGCCAGCTCAGCCTTATCTCAAGTTCTTTACCTGCCTAGGAAGCGGTGGCAGAAAGTGCGACGACAAACTTCATTGTCAAATACACACAGCTTACCCAGCCAATATAGCATTCCATTTGGAAATTTAGCCACGCGCATCATACGCAAACTTGGGGACAAACCCTGTTCCGTTTGGCACGGTCGTTGCGGGCATCACCGCGGCAAGCATCCTTCTCTCCAGCACGACCACGAGTCCGAACAGTGCGAAGAGCAGGTCGAAATATGCCAGGCTGAGCGCAGCTCCCCCGACAGCGAACGCGAAAATACTCAGTTGCACCATGACTGCCGCTGTCGGCAACCAGGCCGGCGCACCGATTTTTCGCGCCGTGCGCACGACGCTGCCCGCCTTCATGAAACTGCACGCCAGACAAGCCACGTAGAGAGCAAGGCCGACGAAACCCTGGTCGCCCAGCACCTGGAAATAAATACTGTGCGCGGCGCGTGCGGCCGTCATATTCGGAAGCGCCGTACCGGTGTAGAACCACGGATAGGCAAAGAAGTCTTTCGACAGCTCCGACCAGACCGGGAAATATTCGAGCGACTTGATACCGCCACCGAAGAACGGGTGTTGCATTGCCATGATGAAGCTTAGCTTCCAGGCAACCACTCGGCCCATGAACGAATTGTCTTCGTCTGCCGACGCGATCGAGTCGATACGCGCCACGTAGTCCGACGAGATGTAGAAAGAAGCGCCAATACAGAACGCCGCAATCAGGACCGTCAGCAGTATCTTGCGGTCGCTTTTCAGGTACATGTACGCACCGAGGACGAGTAAGGCGACGAAACCGCCACGCGATTGGGTACCGATGACCCCAAGCGCCAGCAGGGCCATCGTGGACAGCAAGCCGAGGTTCAGGATGCGCGATTGCTTGCCGTATTCGACCCAGAGGTAATAGCACAGCGGCAGCGTCATGACGAAGGCCAGCGCCAGCTCGTTACGGTCGCCCAGCACGTGACCCGGCAAGCCTGCAATCTTGTGGCCACCACCGCTGGCAATGAATTTCAGTGTTTCGAGGTCGGCGTAGAAACCGACCGAGAGTACGACACACCACAGCACGAAATCGAAATGCAGCTTGTCCTTGATAACCAGGACGACCGCAACGAACAGGGCTACGACTTTTGAAAAGCGGATCCAGTAATTCCAGGACACCTCGGTGTTGCCGATCGAGGTCATGGTACTGCCCAGGGTCCAGAAGAAGAACGCGAGGACCAGTATGCCGAGGCCGGTCCATTCGATCTTCGGCTTGGCTTTCCACGCCAGGTAGCCGACGATGGCAACGCCTGTAAACAGGAGGTTGTAGCGGATGATGCCGGCAATGCCGTACACCCAGGCATTCGGGAAGAAGAGCGCGGTCCAGATCCACATACCGACGGCGATGAACGGGCGCTGCACCATCGCGTACAGCATCAGCGGAAGCAGGCCGAGAAGGAGAAGGTCACGCATCTTTCTTGACTCCCCTGTCACGCGCAGCCTGGTCTTCGCGCTTTTCTTTATTCAGTGCCCAAAAACACAGATAAACCACCGCCAACAGGTCAAGCGCCCACAATAGTGATTCCATATCGTCTCTTCAATTCTATTCAGGTAAGGCAGGCGACTGTTTTTTGCTGGCGCGCCGCCAGGACCGATTTAAACAGGCGCAGCTGGCCGTCGGTCGTGTCGTCCCAGCTGAAGCATTCGGCGTAGCGGCGGGTCGCGCCGCGGTCGGGATAGTTGGCGCGCAATGCGTTGACGGCGTCGGCCACGCCCTGGTAGCTGCGCTCCGCCATCAGCACACCGGCGTCGGGCGATGCCACGACCTCGGGCGTGCCGTAGACGCGGCTGGCCACGACCGGGGTGCCGCAGGCCATCGATTCCAGCAGCACGTTGGCCCAGCCTTCGCGGCTCGACGACAGCACCAGCGCGTCGGCGGCGCCGTAATGGCCGCGCAGCTGCGCCTGCGGCACCGCGCCGAGGAAGGTCACACGATCGCTGACGCCCAGCTCGCGTGCCAGCGTCTCGAGTTTCGATCGGTCCGGCCCGTCGCCGGCCAGCACTAGGCGCACGCCCGGCAGCAGGGGCAAGGCGCCGATGACCAGGTCCTGGGCCTTGACCGGCACCAGGTGGCCCACCGCGAGCAGGGTGAACATGGCGTTCGGCGTGCGCTCGATCGGCCGGAACAGGTTCAAGTCGACGCCGTTCCTCAGCGAGACCACGCGGTCGGCCTCGATCCCGAGCGCCACCACTTCGTCGCGCAGCGCATTGCAGACCGTGATCACGGCATCGGCGCGTTTGGCGGCCCAGGTGATCATGCGGCGCGGCAGCGGATAATGCGGGAACAGGGTGATGTCCGAGCCGCGCGCGGTGATCACCAGCGGCTTGTTGAAGGTGCGCGCCAGCATGGCGGCGGCCACGCCGTCAGGATAAAAGTAATGGGCGTCGATCAGGTCGAAATCGAAACCTTCGTCGAGCAGGCGCGCGATGGCCGGTTTCGCCGCCTGCGCCAGCAGCAGCGGCGACAGGTTCATGCCGACCTTCGGGATCACCGGATAGCGCGGGTGCGCGACCTGGATCCCGTGGCGCAGCTCATGGCGCGGCGCCTTGGCGAAACGGGCGTAGTTGCCGAAGCGCGGATTGGTCGAGGGGAACCAGGGCACCGGCGCCACGACGCGCGCATCGACTTCACCGCTGGCGACCAGGTGGCGCAGGCGCGTCTCCACGAAAATGCCGTGGCCCGGTTTCTCGCTGTTCGGGAACAGCGTGCTGAAGGTCAGGATCTTCATGCAGCTTTCAACTTCGTACCGGTCAGCTGGCCGTAGATGTTCTTGTAGCGCGCCACGCTCACCGGCCAGTTGCGTTCGACTTCCACGTATTCGCGGCCGGCCAGGCGCAGCGCCGGCCAGGTCGACTGGGCGTCGAGCAGGTCGCCGACTTTATTCGCCAGCGCGGCCGGATCGTCCGGCGCGAACAGGATGCCGGTCTTGCCGTCGGTGATCAGCTCGCGGTGGCCGCCGACGCTGGACGCGGCCAGGATGCGGCCCTGCGCCATCGCTTCCAGCGGTTTTAATGGCGTCACAAGGTCGGTCAGGCGCATCGACTGGCGCGGATAAACCAGCACGTCGAGCAGGTCGTAGTACTTCTGCACCTGGTCGTGCGGCACGCGGCCGGTGAACACGACCTTGTCGGCGATATGTAAATCCTTGGCCAGCTGGCGCAGATTGGCGTCCTGCGGACCGCCGCCGACCAGCAGCACGCGCAGGTCGGGCGCGCGCGCGACCAGTGCCGGCACCGCGCGCAGCAGCACGTCCAGGCCTTCGTAGGCGTAGAAGGAGCCAATGAAACCGATCAGGCGGTGGCCCTGCAGGCCGAGCTGGCGCTTCAGGTCCTGGTCGGCTTCGCCGCCGACGGCGAACTTGTCGATGTCGACCGCGTTCGGGATCACCGTGACTTTATTGGCCGGGATGCCGCGCTCGACGATGTCGCGGCGCAGGCCTTCGCAAATGGTGGTGACGGCGTCTGCGCGTTTTAAAGCATAGGTTTCCAGGCCGCGCGTCAGTTTATAACGCAGGCCGTTTTCCGTGCTGGTGCCGTGGTCGACCGCGGCGTCTTCCCAGAAGGCGCGCACCTCATACACGACCGGGATGCCGAACTTGCGGCCGGCGCGGATGGCGGCGATCCCGTTCAGGCAAGGCGAGTGCGCGTGCAATACGTCCGGCTTGATTTGCGGGATGATTTCACTCAAGCGCTTTTCCAGGCCCTGGATCACTTCCAGCTGGTTCAGGACCGGCAGTTTCGCCATTGCCCCTTGCGATTTGGCGGTGCGATAAAAGTGCAGGCCGTCGGCCGTTTCTTCACGCAGGTCGTTGCCGCCCTGGTGCTTGGAGCCGGTCACGTGGAAGGTCTCCCAGCCGAGCGCGCGCTGCTCGCGCAGGATCGAGGCGGTGCGGAAGGTATAGCCGCTGTGCAGCGGGATCGAGTGGTCGAGGACGTGAAGGACACGCATGGTAGTGAATACTCCGAATTCTTGAATGCTCGTTATGCGGCGCTGGCGATCAGCGGCGCGGCCACGCTGGCGCTGTCGGCGCCGTTCTTGCGCAGGAAGGCTTCGAACATCAGCACGGCCCACAGGGCGGTGCTGTGGTCCTTGGTGCCGGCCAGATGCTCGTCGATCATCTGCTGCAGGTAACGCTGGTTGAAGATGCCGGTATCGAGCAGCAGGGGATTGAGCACGGCCGCCTTCATGGCGTCGCGCAGCGGGCCGCGCAGCCAGGAGGCGAGCGGAATCGAGAAACCCATCTTCTTGCGGTACAGGATGTCGTCCGACAGATAAGGCTGGAGCGCCTTCTTGAAAATGTGCTTGCCTTCGCCGTTGCGCAGCTTGCACGAGGACGGCAGGCCGGAGACCCATTCGACGAACTTGTGGTCCAGCAGCGGCACCCGCACCTCCAGCGCGTGGGCCATGCTGGCGCGGTCGACCTTGGTGAGAATGTCGCCCGGCAGGTACGTCTTCATGTCGACGTACTGGGTGATCGAGAGCGGATCGTCGGTCGGGGCCTTGGCCGCATGGCCGCGCATCACCTCGACCGCGCGGTAGCCCTGCAGCTGGCTGCGGAAGCTCGGCGAGAACAACTGGTCGCGCACGCGGTCGACCAGGATCGACACGCCGTGGAAGTAACCGTCGACCAGGTCGCGCGCCAGCGCCTCGAAGGTGGTCTTGGCGCGGAAGATGCGCGGCGC
>Ga0308160_10001930_pt1 | contig 26875 bp, 26 predicted proteins | sample PhyFR1_FD_201036 | JGI IMG/M metagenome (GOLD analysis project Ga0308160, IMG submission 201036) | Phyllosphere microbial communities from UC Gill Tract Community Farm, Albany, California, United States - DLSLF.R1 | ecosystem: Host-associated > Plants > Phyllosphere > Unclassified | place: USA... | reverse complement strand
AAGCTGACCCATGTGAGGGCGCAACAGGCCGTTCCGCCAGGTACTGTCTGAAGAAGAAGAAAGGACCTTTCCTCGCCGTATGCCCGGGACTGTTTGAACTACCCCTTGTCCTTTTGAGTTCGGCTTTCGCAAGCTTTGACGTGTATACATGCGCATCAACTGAGCCTATTGTAAGTGTATGGCAATGATTCATAAAGGCAGATGAAACGCGAGGGAAAGCGCAAATATCAGCAATGACATGAAGGACGAAACGCCACCCAGTATGTATTATCCGTTTTCGCCGTTCGGTAAACTACCACGACGGATGTCGAGAGGATACTAGCTATCAGAAAACGATTGGCGGGACCGAGTCAGCGGTAGATATGATCAGCCCAAGGATGTCAGGCTCCTCTTCTTGATACTTGAAAGCGCAATACACCACAACATGCCATTACCCGAAATGCGGAACCGAAAGTCAATTGTACCTCGCCCGGATGACCGAGTCAGTGTGTAGATCTTTATGTTCCTGAATCACGTAAACCTATTTCCTCTTGCTTTAGCCTTGGAGGGGATTGAATTAACTGTCTTTATTTTGCCATCCAGTGGACCGCACACTTGGTCCTAGGTATACATCATGCAGCTAGCGTCCCGACACTATCAACGCTACCCATATACATGTGACCCTTGAGGCTACAAGACACAAAGTCATGCAATGCATGTATACCTGACGCGCCTGTTTGTGTGTGCTTTTTCTGAGAATCATCGAACCCTCTTTCTTCCAACGCTCGGGCCCACATCGCCTCGTTCCGCTCTCTACTTCATTCTACTTATACATCACCTTCTATCAGTACCATCCTTCATTAAATAGTCCAATCCTCCTATCATCCTATAGATTACACTTGGCTAGAGCACCACAAACCACGCGTTGCGATGTTCACGACACGCGCTTATGCCTTGATCCTTGGCTTCGGAGTCGCGAGAACGTGCGCTGGATTGAGTACTGGGACTTTCATCTGGCCCGAAACAACACAGCAATGTGGTGTAAGTCGACCTCAACATCGTGAGAACAGGCTAATGATATTGTAGACATACAATCTGACTATCTTTGATGGCACCCCGCCTTGGACTATGGTCATGGCGTAAGTCCAGCTTCGTTAGGATGAGTAGAGGCTGATATTAGACCGCTCGATGGCCAACCTATTTATTGGGATATAACGGCTCCTGCTCGATACGATGGTACCAAATCCGTCACTGCCGAAGTGAGCTCGCGACGACGATAATTTTCTCCTCTGTAACCTGACTGATGACCAGATACCTCTACAAATTCCCGCCGGTACCGCATATACTGTCTTCATGCAAGACTCTACTGGGTACTTCAGTACGTACAGTAATATGGCCTATTCCATATCGCCAGCTAACTCTGTAGCGGGCCTCAATCCCACTCAGATCCAAACGACAGGAAGCGGTCGAAGCTCAGCCTGTTTAGAGGACGTCCTCGCCCATTCTCACGATTTCACATTCACGGTCTCTGGTTCAACCGCCATGTGCGAAGACGATTTTCAAATCTCGTATCAAGATACTCTTGGGAATGGTCCTCACAATTTCACCGTTCTACCACTTGACTCATCGACTGGACCATGGGATCAACCTCTGCTTGGGGGTGAGAGCTATACAGGACCATCTGGCTGGAATGTCAATCTGACGACTGGGACCAGATTTACAATCATGCTGAAGTGAGCTGTTCATTCCATCTGTCAGGAGGGTAGCTAATACCCAGCAATGCGGATGGATATGGTCGAGGTGGAGTGGGTGGAATTTACCAAGTTGCAGAAGGTACTTCCAATTCCTGTATAATCGCTCCAATGTACACCACCGCCTCCTGGCCAATCGCTCTGGAGACCACCACACTCTTGACCGCTCCCGCTCTGCCTACATCACTCATCACCACCCGAACCGCACTCGCTTTCAGTACCCTTTCGGACGTCAGCGGTGATGATGGTGCTTCTGGCGTCGCGTCCAGTAGTCGCTCGACCGCCCCACCCATGACTGTGGTGGTCACCCAAGGCGACGCTTCCAAGGGGCTAAGTACCGGTGCAACAGCCGGTATCGGAGCTGGAGTAGGGGTTTTGGCACTAGGTGCCATCATTGCTGCGATCCTATTCTGGTTAAAGAAGCGAAAGAGAGATCAAGGAACGGTCAATGACTATGCTCGACCTCTCGATCTGAATGAGGACGGAGGAGCCACTGGTCTAGGTAGATCACCTACAATGGCGGTGGAACCGAAAGTCGAACCATACCCCTCTCCCGAGATGACTGGACTCTCTCAAGCTCCTCAGATCGGATACGGTCAGGACAGTATCGCCCCGAGCTCTACCGCTTATGAAGGTTACGGAGCAGGAGGATTGGCGAGTCAACAACATCAGTCACGAACTTCAATGGCGTATAGCGATAGTCAAATGTCACCTACTGGCGCTGGAAACGATAGCAATCGATACAGTATGGCCTCTCAGCCCCAGGCTAATCCCTACTTTCCTCCTATTGGAACTGGTCAAGCGGGTCCTCTCCCTTCGAAAGCCAACCTAGCTCGACAATCTTATCAATCGTACCAAGGTCCACCAGGGGGTCTGGCTCCTCAGTCGCCCACTACCGGCTCGGTATCTGGATCATCTTCGTCTGGCCGACCGCTCCCTGGCCCGCCTATGCCAACAATGTCCGAGAGCGTTACGAATGATACCAAGAACGATAATCCCGAACTTTCCCATGCTGGCTCGCAAGGTCATTCTGGTAATCAGTCGCCTATCGCTGAACCAATGTTCAATATCCATCGAGATGCTGAAGCCGAGCCTGCTCCTGCGAGTGGCATGATCGATCTTCCACCGATGTATCAGGATGTACCGCGACGAAGGGATGGACAGCCGGAAAGCCCCAGAACTGTCCAGTAGTGGCTAAACGCTGGTGACTAGGTCTTAGGGTGGAGTGGATCTTCTCGGTAATGTTGTGTATGGTTCTCATTGACGGGTTTCTTTCCCTACGATTTCTACGATTTAGGTTTTAAGTATCAGTATGCAACTACATGTACATTTGTGCATGTACAAGTACAATCATGATGTGACATGATGATCTAAAGTGCTGATCATTGGAGATCTCTCGTCACCACTGCCACCGGGATGACGCTGCGCCGACCCGTTACCGTGATCCGTGACCAGTCCCTGATTGTCTTGGTACCGCTTTACCCGGAATTTCGCGCTCGCGATGAAGATCCGTCTGGAAAATGACGAATTTAACGGACATCTACACGGAAGATCCAAGCTAGCTTCATCTGGTGATAGGGCCAAGACTTCGCAGTAGTAGTGAGTTGGTGGTTTGGTGGTTTGGTCCTACTCGGAAACTACTCTACCTTACGTCGACTTGACTTGGCTATTATTGTCGATCCCATATCAGGGTAGTCAGCTAGGAGAGATTACCGGAGATCTTACTGCAGCGCTTTTCTGCATCGAACTATTATCGGTATATCGATTCCCAACCGCAGTTCAGCAAAGACGACCACTCGATACGCAGCTGAACGAGGTCAAGCCTTCTTTGGTGAGGGACAACCTGCGAAATCGCAGTCCCTCTAGACGGGTCTGGAAGATGTGGGGAGGGATACTCTTTGCTAGTCTGCTAGGTGGATTGGCGGTAGTTGGGCAGACTGTAGAGCAGAAATTCTTTTTCTACTGGCCAACAGAGACTACTCAATGTCAAGTGAGACATTTTGGGTTCCATGTTTGGAAGGACATGCTGATGATAGATCATTGATTTGACATGGGCGAATGCGACTCCTCCTTTTACTGCTTATATCATGTATATTCAACTCTTTATGAGTATATTCAGGACGAGTGCTGATTAACAGACCTATCTATAGTCGTCCATTCATATATGATATCCCTGATGATGCCTACTCGAACGGACTTGGCTCATATACCGTTAGTCCCTCTTAGCCCTTTCCCCTTTCCTCAAGACTTGCTGACCCCCAGATCGAGCTTCAATTGCAACAAGGAGCATACTATACAATGTTCATGTCGGACGGTCGAGGTTTTGGATTTGGCGGCTCATCGGAAATTCAGGTCGTAGGAGCCTCCTCCCAAACTTCCTGCTTGAACACCATATCAGCAAATGCGACAAATTCCCAATTCTCATTTTCGCCTGCTGGAAGGGCAAGGGAATGTTTGAAAGGATTCGACATTACTTGGAATGGAGGGCAACAAGATGCACCGTACAACATGAGTGTTATACCACTTGATCAGGCTTTCTACCCTTATGAAGTGAAATTGGATGATGGAGGGTATGATGGGGATTGGCAAGTTAATATGACTGCTGGAACTAGGTTTACCGTCATGATGAAGTGAGTCTCCTTATCTTGAATCTCAATATAGGTTTTAAAGATATAGATGGAAGATGCTGATCACAGTTCGGCAAGAGGATATGGGACTGGAGGTGTGGCAGGGATCTACCAAGTCGACAATTCCACCCGGACCGATTGTATCATCCAAGAACCCCAACCAACGGGTGTATGGCCAGTAGGACTAGCTACAAATACACTAGCAAGCTCAACGAGCCCCCCGGAAGAACCATCATCAGGACCAAGTGGTGGTGCTATTGCCGGTATCGTTATCGGTGTTCTCGCTTTCTTGCTCCTACTTGGTCTGCTTCTATTCTTCTTGCTGCGTCGAAAACGGAGAAGACAGGCTGCGGCGGATAAAGAGAGAAGAGCAGTAGAGGGGGGATATGAAGTTGATCTTGGATCTAGCCATGAGGAGATAGGAGGAGGAGATGACACGACTGTCAATCCATTCAGGGCGGATAGTTATGACCTCACTCCAATCGAAGGGGAAGCAGCGGATCCGGCAGATGAAGGGATGACATCGTCGTCTGCAGGATTAGCTGGATTGGGAGCAGGGGCCGGAGAGGCGGCTAGTGAAGATTCATCAAGACAAGCTGGACCTTTACCGCCCAAAAGCACATCCCTAGAAAGGGATACATTACGTATAACAAACGCCAACTCATCGGAGTTACCAACGATACCTGCCAATGGAGCAGTTCGCGCGAGTCGGACGAATCCGCGCGATAGACAGCAGACATTCAGGAGGCACGAGGATGCTGGGAGATGGCGGGTGCCAGAGCAGGAGGAAGTAGTCGATCTGCCACCTTTGTACACCGATATTCGTCGAGACGATAGCGACGCTGGACGTTGAGTCGGATCTCTGTGTATTGATAGTTATGATTAGAATTGATGAATCAGCATGGCATTGTACTTTTTCGACGATCCACGATCCATGTCTAACACTTCCTGCTGACTTGTCGCGGGGAATAATGCATGGACGAAGTCTTGTATCTATGCAAACTCTGAAACACAGTGCTCTCCTGGTCCGTAAGGCTTGGTCGTCAACCTGATCGTCAGCGTAATCCGATCATCGATGTGAGACAACTCACGCAGTCAGACCAGCCGAGTTTTCAGAGGTGTATCGACCAGTCTGGGGTCCTGGCTTAGGCCTCTCTCCCTTTGCTAGCGCATCTAGGATCTTGACCGTTGTCTCGGGTGTCAGATCCTCGTAGTAGTCGTCTCCAATCTGCATCACTGGATGATTAGCTTTAGGCCGGATGTAGCAATATCGTCAGCTTACTAGGAGCATTGGAGCAAGCGCCCAAACATTCAACCTCCAATAATGTGAACTTTCCATCTTTTGTCGATTCTCCGGACTTGATACCCAACTTGTTGGTGATTGTGTCCATGATAGCATTGGATCCACATCCACCAAGCTGACATGGGGTGGTGGTACATATTTGCAGGAAGTTGGGAGCGACGGGTTCTCGGTTGTACATGGTATAGAAAGTTGCAACCTATGAATCAGCTCGTCGCCCTGGAATTCCGTGGTATCTAGCTCACCTCGTAGACCCTCATCTTTGGCATATCTAGTAACTTGGCGACAGCATTCATAACACTGATACTGGTCCAACCCTGGTTCTGCCTTTGTCCAATATCGAGAATAGGCATGACGGCGGCTTTCTTGTATTGAGGTGGGTAACGAGCGATAATCTCCTCACATCGCTTCATGTTTTCGGCATCGAACTCGAATGGGATCTAGATATTAGCTCCTCCCAGCTCAATACTGCTGGGTCGTACAGATGGGTTGTTGTAGTCGGTATCACGGTGCTATATTATCAGTCCCCCTTTCTTGTCTTCAAGAACTTGACATACCACAAACAATGACTCGGATCTACGCGAGCTCGACGAGGTGAATGTTCGCCTGGCGGCGAGGCTAGTCGCCTGCCTGGATGTACCTAGGAATGTACGTGCTAGAGACATGGTGTGAGGTATGGTATATATGAGGTATATAGTAAATGGCCTAATGATCGTATCCTGGTTGGTTCATCGTTACACTCAATCATTATTTAATTCATGTTTAATTCATTTAATCCGATCGTCTCATTGGATAGTATGGAGACCCCATTCAATAGCCGGTGAGGATCGAGATTACGCTCATGCAGCTATACTATTTCCTCGAACTGCATACACCTTACCATATACAAGAGATATCAGTAGGGCATCAACCATATAAGTTTCCATCCAACTATCAATATAAGATGTCCTTTGCTTCGACATCGGCAAGAAAGATACGAGCTCGCACAATCCCTGTAGCAACAGCGACCGCATTATCAGTCTCGATATACGCAGTCTACACGACATGGCAGAACCCCCTCCTGGCTGAAGATCTCACCCAAGAGACAGTAGCTTCAATCAGCAAGACAAAGTCCAAATTTGCCCTTCCCTCGACAGTATCTCCATATACACCACTTGGATGGGGAAATAATCGGAATCTTACCTTGTCCACCGATCCGAGTGGAATAGTCAAGAAACCGGCACCATTGACTTTTATCGGTGCTACTCCATTGAGAGATCTTGTGATTGCCGAGAGATATGGTGCTTGTATAGATGCGAGGGGAGATTGTTGGATGTGGGGAACTGGATATGATCCATCAGGCGAGATGGGTCGTTCACTCAAGGGCAAGGTACCTTCTTCCCCCTTGTTATCGTCAATTAAAGCTGACGTATAAGAAACTCCAGGAACTGGCCCCTGGTCCGTCCAAGCTTATTGCTCTGAGTCGGGATGGGAAACTGTACGCCGTATCTTCCTCCAAAGCGCTACAAGCCAAGCGGAATGACCGGAAAGACCAGACATGGTGGTCGTACATTTTCGGTACCAACCCAGGAGTCGACTTCCACGAGCTGAAAGCTCAAGGAGGGCTCAAGCGGGGCGAAAAGTGGGCCGGCGTATCTGTCGGCTCGAATCACCTGTTGGCCGTCACATCTACCGGTCGTTCTTTCTCATTACCCCTCTCTCCACTCGCCAATACTCATCGTCAATTGGGCACTCGACAAGACTTCATTCCCGAACCCCGTGATATCGCACCTGAATCAGACCCTCGCTTCGCACCCACTTTGACGGAAATCCCGTCTCTTGCCGGTATCCAAGTGGCTCAGGTAGCGACTTCAGACCGATCTTCGTTTGTCCGTACACCCACTGGTAGGGTACTCGGATTTGGCGCCAATGAGGTTGGTCAACTTGGATTAGGATCGCATGCGGCAGTAGAGATTGTCCAAGTTCCAGTGGAGATCGTGTTGGCAAAGGGATACCCTGGTGGAACAACCCTAAGCTGCCTCGATATTCAGGCTGGAGGTAGGACGACATTCTTCACGGTCGAGAGGTCAGCGCCGGGAGGCCAAGGTAGCTTTATCGATCTTCTCGCTTGTGGAAGTGGAGTTACCGGATCGCTTGGTAATGGACTATGGAGTTCTGCAAATGGAACACCATCTAGAGTCAAAACGTGAGTCTTTCCGTCCCTTACAAGTCTGATATTGACGAGTTCAGCGTCAGTGGTCTCCAGGAGTGTAAGTCGGCTACTTTAGCAGAGATAGATGTGAGGCTTACGAGCAGATTCCGAAAAAGCAAATGCCTTCTTGCCCTTGGGTATCTCCAACCTATCAGTCTCCTCGTCACCAAGCGCACATGTGTTTGCAGTCCTCGATTCAGCCAAAGAAGCAGATGAGAAGGGTCTGAACCAGGGTCTATATGGTAAGGATGTTATGGTCTGGGGAGGAAATGGTTAGTGTCTCCTTCTGCCTGTTATCCGATACTGATGATTAGTCGACTATCAACTAGGGAATGGAAAGCGGTCAAGTCTAGCAGTCCCACAACACCTCCCACCGCTCGTACAGCGTCTAATAGACCCAACGGGGGCAGTGGCAGCTGAGGCTGGTCTGAGTTCTGGAACCGTACGTTATCCTACTACAACCTACCAGTCAACAACTGACCTGTAGCTATCACCAATGCCTCATTCGCGTTTACAGCTACATCAGGGACAGGCAAATGCTTACGACTTGAATGGGAAACTGATCAAGAGGAACGTGAAGTGTGAAGAGACCGTGGTGGCTGGGTATAATGCTTCGGTGCTGTACAACAAGATCAAGGACTGATCGGAATGGCTTGTCCTGCCACTGGTATGCATCCACAGTCATGACCGGTTTCGCTAGTCCTGAAAACTAAACTAATCTTGCTCCACAACAACAGTCGCAACCTCATCATCGTTCTTCATTACCTCAGCTTTCGCATGGTCATCAGGACGTTGCTGATATGACGGGACCATCGAGGTGGGCATATGCCAGTTCTCCTCGTGATCCCAAAGTCTCTTCTCTGCTTCATAGCACTCGGTGTGAATGGACTCGTATGGGCAATCTTTGTTGAAGAGGTCGGTCTTTCGGTGTTTTGCAACGCAACTCTCCTCAACAACACATCTAGTCCCCAGAGTGCTGACTAGAGATTTTGGCTCTTGGTCTCTTTTGCCATCTGGAAAGTGTAGCTCATCACCGGTCTTCCAATCGACAGCTCCAATCGGGTGATGGGACAGTCTGGTAGGGGAAGACGTGGCTCCTGACAAGGAAGCTGGGACGATGACGCTGTTGGCTGACTGGGCTACACATCAATGAGTTGAAGCAAGTTTGGAACTTCAGCACTTACTTTGATTCATGATGTGATTTCGATTGAGCTGGAAGAGTTGGCTGAAATCAGTCTGAACACTGGGATCTATATACGGCTAAGATCACAGGTCACTCCACAAGCCACAAAAGAAGGCAGACTACAAAGGATGATATCCATTTCTGTCTCGTCGCTCCCTTCGCGAACTGTCGCACGAAGGCAAGTGGGCCATCATTTTGGGATCAGGAGTTTCTTCGAATGAACCTGTAAAGAGTGCCGCAGTACGCTCCTTTGCTATTCGATAGGACGCCCCAGACTTGGCCGAATCACATATCTCTTTTCATCGTCCCTCTTACTCCTCTGGCCCTACAGAAAACGGTTATTCACATAGTGCCAACACCCTTTCATTACCAGCTCCACCGAGTGCCTTGATACGTGTTCGGTGAGATGCTCCTTTCTCGCGCCACTCGCTTTCGTAAAACACAGCGTGGAATGCCTGTCTGGTTGAGCGACCTCCTTGGTGTGAGAGTTTCTACTCCTGTCCAATGTACGTAGATGACCTTTCAACATGGTTCCAGGACATAGTGAGAGTCGACTCCACGACTCCACTACCACCTTTGTGCCAAATTCATTGACCCTCTGGCTGTCATACCCCACTCTAGCCTCCCATTCATGTGTCAGTCCTTTATTCAAGGACAAGTATTGATGACATGAATTAAAGCACGTTACCCAAATCTTTTATCGATTACCACCTACCTCGATCCAGCTACAATATATCCAAACACCTCAATTTACACACATCGGCATGTCACATGCCTCACTAGACCACGACGATAAGGTGCTTTCGTGCATATTCGGGCCAGAAGATACGGAAGAGTACACGAAGAATCTGATCGAAAGTTACGAGGGTGGTGAGATCGATGTAGCAAAGTTCAGGGCGCACATCGCTCAGCTCGAGGGGACGTATCACAACATGAAAACGTTCATCGACAAGTACAATTATCTTGAAATCAAGTGGAAAGCAGAGAACAGCCAATGCCCAAATCCTACCACCCCTACTGCCGCCACTGCATCCGCTGACTCCACCGCAAAGTCGCCTTCGACTGTGGCCACATCTGACTCCCAGCACCCTGAGACCCCTGCTCAGAATGCCGACGGCAACAACCAGAGCGAGTGATGTCGTAGCGTGGTGTCGTCAAGATATTTTCGCTTGAGCAGGCAGGAGACTAAGAGGAGCAAGGCGCTTTGTACATATTGTATGCATCTGCTGTTTGAAAAACATTGCCCGCTCGAAGTATCGGACGGTGTGTAGAAGCGCCTATGCGGCCTATTACGCGAATTTGGTCTCACAGTGAGAACGCCATTTGCGAGCCCACGGTTAACACATGAAGACAAGGGATGAGCGTATGGTGAAAAGATCGGCAAGACCCGAGAGATGAGAACTGCGACACTAACCTTACATGCGATATTCACAAGTGCGCTCCTATAAAAATCACGTTTTCTCGTGTTCTACCTCGCCTAGGCCGCTGGACTGTTGACTGGGTTCGGGATCAGGCATCATGGGACTGTCGACCTGATGGTCCGCAACCGGAGCAGCATCAATAGTCTTGGTCACAGGGCGGTTCGAAGGGTCGAGCATCGGCAACATCTCTCCCAGACCATCATTATGTCCGAGCGACAACCATCCCGCTCTCAAGCCATTACTGACGACAGTTGACAATATTCGCTCGAAGTTCTCATTTCTACACATTAGCTTTACCCATCGACAGTGACGTACCGTTCCCGAACATCATCAATCGATTCTTTCCACGCTCCTCCCTTTTCAAGTAAGTCTCTTATAGACTGCATGTTCTCTTCTAGACCCTCTAAGCGTTCTCTGACATCGTCTCTTCGTTTTCCTTCTTTGCGGTTCGAACGCCATGTTTCGCCTATGACCAGGCCGGCTGCTACCATAAACAGGAATGATTCTGCCAACGTAGTCGCACCATTTTGGACGGCCCTACCCGGTGAGCAGACCATTCAAGTGGATGGTACAGGGCTACATACCTGGTATCATTAAGGGGTTTGACATTGTTGGGTGCGGTATTTAGTAGACCCATCCGTAGTCTAGCTTCTGTTCTGTGCATTCTCTGCAACTGTCAGCTCTAGTTCCAATCGCAACCTTCAGCTTGACTTACTTGGGCAAGGCCGATACATAAATTGCGGAAGGATTCATGCCTATACCCTACATATCAGCCTGGCTCGGATGATTAGCCGGGAACGCACTCCGCCGCTTGCGACTTGATGGTGTTGGCTATAGGTTTCGCCAACGTCTTTTGATCAGCTCCTATCTAGCATAGCACCACCGGACTCACTCTGACTGCTAGACTGAATAGCTTTACTGATGCCATTGTAAAGTATGAGTGTAGTATATGGTATCAAGTAAGCCACCTATATATCCCTTGAGTACTGTTGCCGGCAACGCGCGTGCCTAGCGGCATCATCCCAACATTGTGACTGGATCTATAAACATCCTCCACTTCTCATATCCTCATATATTACGCTTCTATACTCTCTTCGTCGGTGCAAGGCTTGGAGGGTACGCGTCTTTGGACTGCTGTGATATCGCCGAAGTACAAGCACCGAGCCTTGACATTCCTGTGATCCACCGCTTCACATTCCCCTCGACAACAAGATGTCGGTAAAGAGCGAGACTTCCACCTGGGTCCCGAAACACGCTATCCTGCATGAAGAGAATGTATATCTGGTCCCCGAGCATTACGATCCACTCTCTACCTCATGTCTGTATGCAAAAGCCGAGGCAAGCTCCGTTCCCACAGCTCCATGCGCGACGCTGACCTATAACAGGAGCTAGGGGCCACTATCTCTACCAACAAAGACGATGCAACCATAATTATCGTCAACGAGAATTCACCTTTGTGGGATGATCATGCCAGAGAATCTCTTCTCTCCGGTATGGAGCCTGGGTCTGACCCTCTGATACTACCTTACCATTGGCTATCGGTCTGTCTACAGCGACAAGCTCGAGTGACGGTCGAAGACCTTCCGGTTGCAATCCCGTATATGGTCTCGCAACTTACCGACCGATATCCGCTGAAAGTATGGGTATCAAAGAATGTTCAGCGCGATGTCGACGAAGGCCCCGAGGACGCATACGCCAATGTCGTCACTCAGATCGAATCAGTAGGAGCCATAGCTGTTCTCAAGCGAGCTCATGCCGATGTCCTGATTGTCGACATGGCCAGCAACTTCTTTGCGACAGTCAAGAAGGAGAAGGAAGAGAATCAGCGAGGTTGGCAAAAGTTGGCGCAGAGGGATTGGGTCGATTTCTGCATCAATAGTGGGACACTCGAATTGTCGACCCGAAGGGACGAAGAGGGAACCACTGTAGGAAGTGAGAGTGGAGGAACTGTCGAGGTTGAAGTGAATCACAACGGAATCGAAGTTGATAGCATGATGGATGAAGACTCGCCAGTCAGGACAGGTCCAGGGCGGCCTACTGGAAAGTAAGTCAGGTATCGCGAATTACAACTCAGGTGGCTGACGAGATAGACCCAGAGTCGAGTATACACCAGAGGATGATGACTTCCTATGTCGATACCTGGCGTACCACAACCCATCAGGCGCGTGGCATAGCCGCAAAACCTATCAAGCACTAGTGAGTGGGTTCCCATGTCCACCTTAACGCTTGCTGATAGATAGGTCAGCGATCAATTAGGTTATCCGTTGGCAGCCCGTCATACATCGCAATCATGGCACGAGCGATTCAAGAAGAATCAGGCAGTATTCGGAAGACGAGTGACGAGATTCATCAGTGAGAAGGTCGATCGATCACTCAAGACTGCATCAGAGCGGGCCGTTGCGGCCACAAAGAAGGCCCAGCGTGAAGCTAGGTGGGTGTTCTCCGACTCCGCGAGGCCAGCTGACTGACAACAAGCGATAATGATGAAGCGGTACCCGCAGCACACACGCTCATACCGCCAGAGAGTATTCAACCGGCCATACCGGTTCTGGAAACGGTATCTTCAGTACAGCCTCCTAGCGACCCACCAAAACGAGCACTTGTCACCGCTGAATCACGGTCCCCGACCCCCGAGGCACGCGTGACCGGAAGCGACCCTAAAGGCAAGCGCCGTGAAGTAGAGCCTGTTGCGGGTCCATCACGCAGTGTGGCCGAGACAGTTGTAGAGATCTCCCAGGAGCAAGTGGAAATAGCAGTCACGAGTCTTCCGCGTGACTCGGATAGAATTGACGATCATCCGAACGTTCCAGCTAGCGTACTGGCGCAAGACGATGGTCAGATCGCGAGGGATGATACTACGACACCAGCAAAAGCTGGTACAGCAATCAGCGAGAATATTCCTCCGACGACACAAGCAGTCCCCAAGAAGAAACGCAAGAGACAAAACGAGGACTCCGACCGCCCGACACTCAACCTTTCAGGTCAATCCGAATCTCGTCGAGCAGTCACACCAGTCAACAACAATAGCGAGCGCCCACAACCAGGTTCGACACCGCTCAGACAAGAGATCGAACGTAACGAGCAACGCCGGCGGGAACAACACCGTAGAATCCACGGCCACGGACCTTCCGCTCGCCGCTTATCGAAACGAGCAGCATCACCAGATAAGGTATACGCCTACGTCAATCTACCGCCACCCCGACCGATCATTGTACAAGTCCAAGAACAAGAAGCGACACCCGAACCTCCCAGACGAGGTACTCCTCCTCGAGCGCTCACTCCCGCAGAGAGGGAGCAAAGCGTACAAGCTGGAAGTAGGATTGTGCAGGATATAGCTGCTCAGTATAGGCTGAAAGTGGCGGCTTTGGGCAAGAGGTTCGGAGTAGGGATCAAGGAGATTTCCGCAGCGACGACCGAGGTGAAACGTAGGAATGGGGGGAAGAATGCGGTAGATTGGACTGTGCTGGAAACGGTACTTCAAGAGCAGTATGGTAGATGATCACATTATGGATATCATATTCGCCTCGCCGATACCGCGATTTACGATACCTGGCACTGATTACTTGATGTTTTCAACTTCATAATGGAAGCAGGGTAAAGAGGTCGTAGACCCAGTCACATCGACGTGACGTAGAATGCTGAGTGACGAGGCTAACAGCCTTCTTGCCGGAGCCGTTGGTGTATGACTCCATCGACCTTGCGATTTTCCGATTTCCTTTCTCCTGACCTTCCTTTCTGGCTTCGAGTCGATGGTTGCGAGCTCTCAGCATCTGGCTGAGCTGTTCTTTCCTCCTCAATAGCACCGATCACCATGGCTCAAAGGCGTACAAACTCCATGTCGGGTGAGCGATACGACCTTCCAGAACTATACATGGAGATCTTCTGGTACTACATTCAACGTATTTCACAGACTTACAATCTCGTACATTCCGAAGGATACCACCACTCTGATAAGAAAATCTTCTCACTCGTACATCTCATTTTCCACAGACCGCCGCCGGGCGAGAAGATCGATCCACTCAAGGCAATCAAGACTCGACGAGAATCGACTCGATCCGTGAATTCTACCGGTATACCTTTTCGAACTCCAGCGAAATTCGACGGCGATCCAGCTCTTCTTGAAGAGCTTGAGAATTTCTCCACAGAGATCTGCAGTCTGGTCGATCAGGTGTTGAGCATTGCGGATATGGAAGAGAGACAGAGAGAACTGGAGGAGCGTGTAGGAGAGAGGATGATTTTGAAAGGAGATTACTGTTGGTTAGTGATTGAACGGACAAACGATGAATCCGCAAAGATACATGTGCGCGGGGGGATCCATTTGATGATAGAGATAAGGACCTTACAGCCTCCGGCTGAATGGTTGGAAATACATGGAAGGTTCGCTCGATGGGAAGGAGGAGCAAAAGGCTGCTTGAAGTTGAAGTGGTGGACTGAGAGTAGGCATAAAGAGGAGGTCAGTATTGACGATACTTGGTCAATGATCAGTGACTTCTCTGGGTAGGATGTGGGAGTGAACGGGGGGATGTTTCTAGTAGACCTCTGGTGACAGTGAATGACGTAGATCTGTAGGATGTTTCCAGTGTAGGGATGCATATACTGTACATGGTCTGACGCAAGATCAGTACCTGATGAAGCATATTCCAAGGCGAACACATCACACCTGCCCTTCCTACTCAACGTCATTACCCCCACCTCTCCTCTTCCTCTGCTTCTTACCATCCCTATACCTCTTCTTCCAATCCCTAGTCAATTCAACCTTATCATTCTCCCAAATCTCCTTCATCTCTTCATCAGTCTCCTGCCTCCAGAATCCAACATATCCATCCGCCTCGGTATCCTGCGTCATGGCATCTTTACCTTTCCCGAAAGTAGGGAAGAACATTGGAATACTTGAATCTGGATCGAAGTGGGACTTCTTCGAGGCTGCTAATGGCTGCAAAGCGGCAGCAGGTTCGTAGGTCTGTTTGATAGGTGGTGGAGCTAGAGGGATATCTAATTCTTCATCTAGTTCTATATCGGCGTCGAGGGCCCCGAGGAGGAAAGATGATGTTGCTGGCGCAGGAGCAAACATGGCTTTCAAAACTGATTGTGTTCTGGCAGGTGCGGCTATTGGAGTGGGTGCAGCTTCAGGCGCTGTTGCATCGGAGGTCACAGTCGCTGTGTGTGGTGTCTTCGCCTTGTCTTCGGCGTCAGTGTCGCTGTCGCTATCGCTATCACTATCGGAAGAGTCGCTGGATGAGTCATCGCTGCCGCTTTCACTTGACTCCTCCATGTCCTCATCCTCATGCCCTTTCCCACCTCTGATCCGTAACGGCTGGACCCCCTCAAATTCATCTTCTCCATCTTCAGCGTCATCTTCCTCATCAAAGCCAGCCCATTCTCCTCTGGTAGGCTTTGCAGCCACGGCGACTTCTTCGCCCAGGAAAGAAGCTAAGAGACCTAGATCCCGTGCTCTTTCCACCTTGGCCGCGTCTCGGACGGGATCTGAAAGTATTGGTTCTTGTTCCTTGACTTTGGGAGGGAGGGAAGGTTTGGTCGTGGGCGGGGGCGGTGGCGGTGTGATTGCTCGTTCGACGGGGGCAGACTGTCGATTGGCGAAGAGTGGTGAGGCAGAGCGAGATCGAGGTGCGGCTGTACTGGTATTCGTAAACAGTGGGAAGTCGTCTTCGGATGGTGTGGAATCTTTCGCCAAAGCAGCTGGAACTTCCTCCTCGAAAGGTTCTCGTCGGCCAGCGAAAAGAGGCGATGCCGATCCTTCGGCTCGATCTCGTTGGGTGGGGAAGAGAGGCGAAGCTGATCGATCACGTCTCCCAGCAAACAAAGGCGAAACCGACCTAGACCCCTGTGCTCCATTCTGAAGTACGGGCAATTCCTCCTCGGTGGGAAGGTATTCCGGAACAGCTCGACCTGCTACCCAAACTTCCTCCGCTTCTACTCCAGCCTCAGTGGTCTTCAACCATCTCCCAGCCAAAATCTTCCCTTCTTCATCCTCCTCGTCTTCTGATGCACTTTCGAATTCCCATCCCTCATCCCTGTCCTCAATCTCGTCCGTCTCAAGAGATGCCTCGCTCAGATGTACTGGCTTCCAAAGTGAGGGATTGATGATTCTCATGTTGAGTCTGGAAGGGGGGTTGCGACGTTTCTTTCCATCTGCTTTATTTGCGACAATTATGTCCGGTCTTGGAAGAGGGTGTGTAGGTCGGATAGTGATGGGTCGGATGAGGTGACCGTCGGAGTCTACAGTCCAGAACTGCTGATCAGACCTGATCCACTTATCTGCTCAGCCGGACTCACCTTCTTAGTCTTGTAATTGTCCTCGCTTGGCAATCGCATATCCTGAGCCTCTTTGCCCACATCAGCAGCTCGTACTGTGATGGCCCGTCTCTTCCTCTTTCTCAGTCTATCGTCAATAGATGCCTGAGTTGGGTTTCTCTCTTTTGCAAGACTGTATATGAGCTCGCCTCGCTCAGTAAAAATTGATAAGGTTACCGTATATCATAACGAGGTTTGGCTTCAGCAAGCCGGAGCTGACATCCTCTCCACATTGATCCAGACATTATGTTCAGGCCTTTCTATGAGCTAAATCAGGTATTTTGAAACTTACATCTCACAAGTTGAGGAGGTGATGTTTCGATAGTAAAGAAGGTGAAAGGTCTAGGTTGACCTTATCGATCAGCTAAGACTCGTTGCAATTGGGGTAAAACTGACCCAATGCGTCCGCCTTTAAATCCTCCACGTCTAGGACATTGCCAAATGATTTAAATCGATCTTTGATATGCGCAGGAGTAATACTTGGTGTCAGACCACCGACATGGATCCTTTTCGTGACTAGATCGGTTGCTGCCATTGTATACTATGGTGGTACACTACGCCTCTTGGATAGAGATTGAGATTGACTGGGTTTGACAGAAATCTATATCTTCAGGCACAGATCACGTGACTTTGGATTGGAGGATATCATCAAGTCGCGTCTGAAGCTCATGTTCTCGAAGACTATTCTTCTGTTGTGCAACTACACAACATAGAACAGATAGACCACTAGCAGTGAAGGCGAGATGACGTCCGATGTTCACCGCATATTCATACAATCTCTGTTGGCGAGAAGGATCGTGACGCAAACAGTAGCGCTTCAGCTATATGGTCGCGCCATCGAAATCTGTCAGAGTAAATCCACTTTCCCTTCCTCAAGCTACATAGTATCGCACATCACTGACGGTGATAGAAGTACATACCGACTTCAAAATCCCTCATCCGGTGACTGATAAGGGTCTGACTGACTTTTTGAGTGATATAACAACACTGTTGGAGGAGGTCAGGATGTCGGTAGTTACGGGGAGGGAGGAGACCGGGGCGGGTAGAACTTGGATCGCACTGGTAAGCTGATCCGCAAGTATGCAAAAGCTGAGCATAAGGTCAATATGGACCCCTCTGATATCGCCTTAACAGCTACCGACTATTCACCAGTCGAATTGTCGTATATCAAAGCCGTCGTAAGCTGGTCTGTTCCAGCTTTTCCTGGTCGATCAGCTAATGTCTAGATCGATAATATCATTACTTCCTACCCCGTCAATTCCGTCGGATCTACAAGAGCTCTATCACTGGTCTCGGAAGTGAAAACGGCGTTTCCGAAATCACAAGCTGAACTAGTACTCTCATCAGCAGTCTCGAGAGGCTGGTTCCTAAGATCCGAGTAAGCTGGAGACTGCGGACATGATGCTCAGTCAGCTGACAATTAGACGAGGAAGGTATAGCCTTGCGCCAAGATCGCTGATGGAGTTGGAGCTATACTTGAAGGATCAGTATGAGGATTATATCTATACTTGTCAACGATGTTCCAAGATCGTTCTTACTGTAAGTTGCTCGCTGTCTGCAAGTCATCACAGCTCATTTCTTCAGGGGATCAAATGCGAACATGGTAATTGTGAGCTTTCATTCCCGCACGCAGGGTTGAGCTGAAGAGCAGGCGACGCACACATACATGAATACTGCTACAAGACCTACAAACGCCATAGAGGCCCGACATGTCCAAAATGCGAAAATTCATTCGACGATGCCGGACCATCTCATCTGGGTGAAAAAGCAGCAACGAGAGAAGCGGACCATTTCCGTTCTGGTCCTGGAAAAAAAAGAAAGAGGCCTTCGGCTGTACAGAGGGGAGAAGCGGAGGAAGACACGGATGAGGAGGTGGAGGATGAAGAGGGCATGCGAAGTCAGAGTCAAAGCCAGTCTCAGAGTCAGAGTCAGAGTCAGAATCAGGCTAGACCTCAAGCTCGAAAAGGGGTGAGTGTCTATATGAGGACCTGGAATCGTGATTGATCGTAGCCTACATGGAATGCTGATTCGAGGTCAAATAGCCGACGAGAAATCGTCCCTGAAACGCAATATGGAGAAGGGGAAGATGAGCTCGAATCCTCTGAATCATCACGACCTCGTCGCCGTTGAGCCGCAACTTCCAGATCATGGACTATGTACAGTACACTCAGACTCGAGACCATGCATGTCGTAATATCATCATCAAACAGGATACAGTACGTGATTTGAATGTTGACCTAAAACCCTTAAATGCCCAAAACAATCTATATATGTACGAATCAATTCTCTAGCTAGTGGCTCTGCCTCTACCTGGTCTTCCTCTTCGTTGACCTCTTCGATTCGGGAAAATACCCCTCAAACCTAGATCCCGCCTCACTACACCTTCCTCCTCTGCTACCTCGATTTGAGATGGCGCAAGTACCGGTTCGACTATCTCGCCATCGGTCGACTCCTGGTCGACATCGGTTGGCACATCTGCGGCATTGAGGAGATCATTCGAGATCGCTCGAGCGGGGAGTAGAGGTCGAGGATTCAGACCCAGGGGAGATGGTCTACCCGAACCCAGTCCGGCAGATCGAGGACCTGGACTCCTTCCTCGTCTGGTCTCTCCAGATACAAGTGGGATGGAAAGGTTGGCAAGTCGTTCCGCCGCAGTCACTGATCCCGTTGCTGCTCTAGGACGATTCATTCGACCTCTATCGACTGATATACCTCCAGATCGACCTCTTGCAATCTGATGAGCGGCGAATTGGTTCATATCGGATATACCCTGTGGTTCGGATACGGAGCGAGCCATTGGTACCGGATTGGCTGGCCGGGTGAGAACAGGGGTAGGAAGTGGTTGTGTTTTGGCACCTTCTCTCTCGGCTTCGTGGGCGGAGTGTTGAGTAGTGAGGGTAGAAAATGGGAAGGGGGGCATTGGTAATCGTAACTTGGGCAGAGGATTTGAAGTGGATGAGGTGGACCTTTGTATGACGGGGAACTGTCGGGAGTGAGCGGTGTTGGGGGTAGGTGGTTGACTGGTTCGAAGAGGTCTCATCCGGCTGATCATTAGCTTGACTGAAAAGAATGCATTGATACTGTACTCACCCAGAGAAAGTGGAAGAGATGGTTTCGTTCCGCTTAAGTCGCTCCAAGGATACACGAGCGACAGATGGACTTCGACCAGCTTCATGAGCGAGGGAAGAAGTGGAAGAGCGGACAGTATTGGATGTGAGAGGTTGCGGTCGTCGTCTAGGCACAGTCACGATTGTGTCGGGAGGTGGGAAATAATGGTCATCTTCAGAGGGTAGGAGTGGTTCAGCCTCGGGCTTCGCGTCAGTTGCTGTCGTGAACCGGGTAAGGCAGGACTTACATGTGGATTCCAGTGACGAAGAGAGAGGATGAAATCCATAGTAAGCTGTAGGCATTGCATTGTGTCTTCTTGAATTCAGTATGACAATCGAAAGATGAGCTATGCGATGGAGGATGGGATAAAAATGGTAGTCACTCGATTCCAGTCGATCTTATACGGGAATCGGCACCGTCCCCCACTCTGAGCTGACTCAACCGTCAGCTGCCCATACACAGGTCAAACAATAAGGGGTTGAGTCACTCGAGGAACGAGGAAGCGGATTCTACCATCACAGAAAATGGCAAGAAGGGGATTAAGGTTGTTAAAAATAGGAAGAAGCTGACTCACGAATCACAGGTGAGATCAACACACCACACAACACAGCTTCGCGTTTGACGTTATTGTCTTTTTCCAAAGACAGTCACCGCTTGTCACCTTTCCAAGCTATGACAACATGATCGATCTTCTGTTATTTCGATCCTTTTGTTCGTGGAAAATCTAGTGCGGAGCAGATCCGAGACTGCCGGACGGAAGGATATTGGTTTGCTTCTATACGATGAGTCGGATGACTGTATTGTTGTCAAAGTATACAGTACAGTGTACAGCGTACAGTTTACAAATTTTCAGATGAGAGGTGAATAGACAAAAAGGAAGGGAGGTAAGGAGGGAGAGAAAAGAGGGTCAAGCGGCAGTTGACCGTTTAATGACGAATGGTAAAGGGAAAGGGTGAATTGAAATTCAGGAAATCGAGGAAAACACAGTTCAAGGCATGGTCGAAAAAATTGAAAGGAAGCTCGGGTGGGGAAGAAGGCGGATGGGGAAACTTAGTATCGCCGTCTCCGAAGGTATGTCGTGCTGCTGCGAGGTGAGGTGAGAGAAAGTAAGGGTGTAATGAGGTACTAGTGGCCATCTTGATCAGGACCAGGGGTGAGTTAGGTGTGTGTTGAGGTGGAAAGGAAGGTACTGTAGTCAACGAACAGCCAGGCAGACGCTCATATAAGCATTGCACAGACCCTCTTATTACCTTGAGAGGATGATCGATGATGTCGTAACGCAACAGCCCACATCGGGAACGGCAACACGTTCTCCGAACCACCAGTGACGCCCTCGAAACTTTCTGTTCAGCCGAAAGGGCGTCTCCGTTTCTCAGATACTCAGGAGCATCCTCCCGGCTAAACCTCCTTTATCCCGATCAAAGGATCCTTTGAGCCGCATTGACATCCCCCCTTTCCCTCAGGTAAGGTCCCCGTCATAGCTGTTCTCGGGCGCTTTGGTGATGATCTTGAAACAGGGTTTACCCCGGCCCCCGTAAAGAGTTACTCGAGTGGTGTTCGAAAGTACTGGCAAGTGACTGAGACTTTTGAGGTACTTGCTCGAGACGTCCTAGTTACGTTGTCTTTGCAATCAACAACCTCAATCAGCACCGAGGAATAATGCACAGACCAGTTGACTCATGATCGACAAAAGTCATAGCGCCACATTTCTTCCATATCCACGTGCAACTCCGCCTCCACGCAACCTTAACCCATCTGACCATAATTCACCCGTACTGCATATAAAGTATGGCACAATCAGCAGAGGCTATCCGGGCATATGCCTCTCTATTAGTGCAGGCAACCATCCCATTAGTCCTCGGATCATTTAAGTCTCTCAAGGTAAGTAAGCGAAAGAGTTTCGAGATCGCGCTGACAGCCAGACTCCAGAATCTACAAAACGTCTCCGAGCAGCTCGACTGAAGACTAAACAATCGATACCAGATCCAGATGAGGATGAGGCATATGATGATGAGAATGCAATGGATGAAGTCCTGACTTGGGCTGATACGCTTATAATACCGATCTTTGGAAGTGTAGCATTATTGGGAATGTGGTTGATTATCAAGTATGCGGGCAAGGAATGGATTAATTTAGTCCTGGGGATTTATTGTATGTCTAGCGATACCTTTTGGAAATAAAGAGCTGACATCTAGTCTCCGGAGCGGGAATGTTCGCAATCCAAGATGTAAGCTCAATCGCCCAGAGCGCAGGATACGGCTGATAGGTAGACATTGGGTAGTATCGCCAATTGGTTCACCAGCAAACTAGGCTACAAGCCCTCATACTACCATATTCGTATATCCAACTCTTTCAAGCGTGCGTGCACTTGTCCCCTTCTGAACCAGGAATCCACCTAATGGCCAGAGGTCTACCATTCTCGTATATCCCTAGTTTCCCTCGCTGTTCTCCCCATTGCGATTGGCGCTCCGTTACTCTACATCCCCCTCCAGAGGCATTACCTTCTCTCCAACCTAATCGCTCTCTGTCTCGCCACTTCGACATTGGGTTTACTTAAATTGGATTCGTTCCTCACTGCTATCGTCCTCCTATCCGCTCTTCTCGTCTACGATATCTTCTGGGTAAGCTATCCCAATCCATTGCCCGGAGAGAAAAAGCTGACAACTAGGTATTCGGTACACCAGTAATGGTAGATGTAGCAACATCTCTCGACGCTCCCATCAAACTCCTCGCTCCTCGATCAGGTTCATCATCCGATTTCGCCCTCCTCGGTCTAGGCGATATCGTTATCCCAGGTCTTATGATCTCCTTATGCCTCAGATTCGATTTATGGCGATACGCTAAATTCAACCCTGACGAGGAAGTAACGAATAAATCGAAATTCAATCGATCGTATTTCTTGGTTGGAATGGCAAGTTATGTGTTTGGCCTAGGGGGATGCATGTGGATCATGAGTTACTTTGGAAGGGCTCAGCCGGCTTTACTATATCTCAGCCCTGCTTGTAGTGAGTTCTCTCTCTTCCGTCCGCAATGTCGAGATGACAGCTGATGGTAGTTCTCGGACCTCTACTATTTGCTCTCCTGAGAGGAGAATTCCCGCTACTTTGGTCATTCGTAGATCGGGCCGAAGACAAAGATATCAAAGATGATACGATAGAACCACCCTCCGAAGCTGCCCAGCGAGTCCGGGAAGAGGCAAAAGCCAAAGCTGCCGAGGCAACAGGGAATCTGACCGCTGGAGATCAGGGTGAAGGCGAAAAAGAATCCATCCCAGTGCAGGAAGAGGACGACAGTTGGATGGATGGACCTGTTGGTCTGCCCGAGAATGGGACAGCTAGGAAACGAAAGAACAAGAAGAAGTAGAAGTAGAGGTAGATTTAGCATTAGGCATAACATGCATGAAGTAGAAATATGCACGTCCAGACTATAGTAGAAATACTGATAGATTTCCTCCGGAGCTGTAATGTCCACGCAGACTATGATACTATCATATCAGTTTAATGACCTTTTGGAGTACGAGGCGAAGGATTCAAATGCGACCCTCAGAGGGTTGAAGAAGGAGTATCAACATTCTTGTATTCTGACTGTTGAGCTTGATAAAGTTTTGTTCATCATAGGGTCGCAAGTGGAAGTGGCGTGGTGGACAAGAAAAGAGTGGAAGGGGTACTCACTCACAATCACCGTGACTTTTCAACGAAGATATGATCTAACGTCCAAGACTACGTCGATATTTGATGAAAGCTACCAGATTCTCATATGTCTCTTCACCCCTAGCTCTCAATTCTCGGTCTTTACGCCTATCGATTTTCTTCATCTATCTCATCAGCTCGGGATCGAAACGTAGCACTACGAAGTAGTGGTAGGAATCCGACTTACATCATTCCTGACCCTGTTGACCTGAGACGAGAGTGATTTGAGGTGTCCACTTTTAACGAAATTGTTATCGTAGGCTCGATCTTCATCTGCGTAAATATCGATAATGGCATTCAAGACCGATACGAGGATCTCGGGAGTAAGGGTAGTAGGTGGTGGATTTGATAGGGATGTTATTAGGAAATCACCAATAGCCTTGTTTTCCTCGTTGGATACGTTTTTGCGCGATGCGAGAAGTGCTAGTGTTTCAATGACTCTTGTTCTTGCTGAGTCTGATTTGAGGGATGGCAGGATATCAATTAGGAGTTTGATTTGTGTTTGAGCCACGGTCTGGTCATCAACCTCAATTCTCAGATCACAGCGTGGGGAATAGGGTCACTTACGATTTCATCAGAAGCGAGCTTGACGATACCCCATAAACAACCGGTCGCCATCTCCAATACTTCTCCTCTCATCTCGTGTCCTTTTGCACTGATCACTTCTGGCTCCGAAGCGATCATCTCAACACTCTTGAATAAGGTATCCCAGACGCCTTGCGATGGGATTGAAGCTGGCTGATATGCGTCGCCGGCAACTGTGGTCAAGAGTAGATTGTTTAATGCTTCCAAAGCACGAAGGTGGATTGTCGACAGAAGCGAGGTGGTAGGTGGATGGGGTGAAGGGGTTGACGATGATGGTGGGAAAGACAGGGGAGTGAGGGAGGAAAGCGTGCTCAGGCGCTGGGGTAGAGAGAGTGTCTGAAGGAGGTGCGAGAGTGTGACGGGTGTATTAATCGATACACTGGGAGCAGTAATCGTGTTGCCGGTAGTGCCCAACTCTTGTGCAATCAAGTCCTCGTCTTCGAGATCTTCATCCATCTCGTCGTCTTCCTCGACTACATTGTCAGCCGTGATCACACAGCGCAATCTACGTCAAGGCTTACCAGGCTCATCGACTTCCTCCACGTCGTCTGATTCCTCAATACCAGCGCAGATACCAGTCAAGATCTCTAGTCCGACAACGACAGTATTTAGACTTCGTTCGATGGACTCTAGCTCGACTTCTGCAGGGGATCTGTGATCCGTCTTGAGCTCCTTTCCAGCCTGAGGAACAGATTGCGATGGCTACATATTAGCTTGAACTATCATATATAGGATTGAGGCTGGCTTACGATATCCCTTACTAGCTCGAACACTCTGGAAACGGTATGTGCGGTATCGAGATTGAGGAGATCATTGATGATAGGTAGAGCGACTTCATTTGTAATAGCGACAATGTTGATCTGGTCATCTGCCTCGCTTCCTGTATCAATGACATTCCGCAGGACACCTGATAGTCAGTACAGACTCAAGTAGAATGAGGTGACATACCACAAACAAGAAGCTTGAGGAGCATCTGTAGATCCTGCTCCTCTTGCTGACTACTTTTCTTGCCTTTTCCTTTCTTCTCCTGCTTGACCGCCGTCATTTGATCCCTTGCTACCTGCGCCAGGACATTCAAAGCAGTGGGCTCATTGATCATCTTTCTCTTGAAATCGAAATTGTCCTGAGACAGGGAGTACATTGCCTGGGCTGTACGATCAGCTTTCTCCTTGTCGCTTACTGGGTCAAGCTTACCAGCAGCAACAGCCACACTTGGTCCTAAAACAGCTCGTCCATCAAGTACCTTGACTAGTAATCCCTCTACATTTGCTGCATTGAGAGCTTCGAGAGATTTATGAGATGTCTCCCCCATTGACCATATTAAAGAGAGGATATTTTCAGTCAAGCCTAGTAGATGTTTTCGAGATTGTAGGGCCTCATCGGTAAGTTCTGTATCGGGCTTGGTAGCGAATACAGAGTCGATAGTACCGGAGATCTATCATCAGCCACCTCTCCCTCTTCAGCAGAGGAAACGAATTTACCTTCTGAGAGAGGACAACGATATGTGCCATTACACCCTTATTGAACATCTCTGCACAAAGCTCATGCCCTCCATCAATCGCTAGATTCCTGACAAGTCAGCTCTATACTCTCTTCCAAATGAAGAAACTTACCTGAGAGCACCACTTGCTTCCACAACGACCTCATCGACATCATCACTCAACCTCTCTATCAATTCTCCGACAACATTCTTGGCCTGAAATAATCGTCTAGTAGCAGGATCATTTTGGATCAAATTACAAATGGCAGCACATGCCCATGTCCTATCTGCATACTCCGGTGATTTGAGCTGACCGTCAGTCATTGACAGACTATGCATACCCAGATATGCACATAGCAGCTGCAAGACGCACCTTGTTCAGGACCGGGACAGTCTGTTTCTCTTTACTAGGATCCGCAGACCCCTCCCCTTTTCCAGCTGGTAAATGCGAGTCGGGCACTCGAATAGGGTTATGTCTCCATGCCTGAGTCTTCTTCTTCTTTTGCGCTTTACCCATCGCTGATAGAATATGTGTATGTATGAATGTAACAAGAGTAAAGTTGACAAGGAAAGATTTTCAAAAATCAAAGTTAAACCGTCATATTCACAAAGTGGAGGCGGGGTAGGTGCCGAATCTAAGAGCCAGGCAAACGTGGACGTGCATATATGACCCAGAGATGCAGATGAGCGACTTGGGCTGAAGCAGTGGGAAATACGGATGCACGAGTCAAAGTATAAAACATTAACTAAAGGTCACTGACCTCTACCGTAGCCTACCGTATGAGAAAGAAAGAAATCAGGTCTAATAACACATAAAATAAACAGAGTAAAAACGTTTCCTCGGTCATTGAAAGATCGTCAAATATATATAATAACAGAAAGATTTCGTCCCAATTCATCAAATCCCCACAATGTCCAGATTGTCCTGATTAGAGAAATGAATGAAAAGAGAGCATATACTTGACCATGCCGAGTGAGTGAGGGTGTAGACTTAGGCGGCACCACCAGCGACAACCATAATTTGACCGTAGTTGGTGACGAGACTGTTGATGGCTACGAGGTTAGAGCCAATAGACATAGGAGCCTGAGCGTCGGAGCCGGCACCGACACCGGAAGAGCCGGAGGATGAAGCAGCAGATGCACTGATTGAAGCAGTGGCGGATTCGGATACCGAGGCAACGATAGCGAAGGGGTTGGTCGAGTTGGCAGCGGCAGAAGAGATGATACTGGAGCTGGAGCTGCTGGAGGG
>Ga0308160_10001928_pt1 | contig 26911 bp, 13 predicted proteins | sample PhyFR1_FD_201036 | JGI IMG/M metagenome (GOLD analysis project Ga0308160, IMG submission 201036) | Phyllosphere microbial communities from UC Gill Tract Community Farm, Albany, California, United States - DLSLF.R1 | ecosystem: Host-associated > Plants > Phyllosphere > Unclassified | place: USA... | reverse complement strand
AAGCAAGCCTTGCACAGCGACGTGGTCAGCTACGCCGAAGACGGCCATGGCCCGATCCTGCCGATGCTCAGCTACCTCAAAAGTGATGACTTCAAGAACAGCCCGCCCCAGGTGCTGATCTGGGAGTTTCCTGAACGTTATCTGCCCGTGAATAACGAAATCGGTGATGCCGACCCAGCCTGGGTTGCGCAGCTTAAACAAGCCGGCTCGCGCCAACAGAACCTGGCAATCAATACATCTAAATCCGAGACGCCCGATCGGGCGCAAAACTGAAAGAGAGGTAACTCACAATGACTTTCACTACTACTCCTCGTCGTCTCGCTAAAACCCTGGCTATCGCAGCAGGCTTGAGCTTCGTATCCCTGTCAGCCTTCGCTGCCGGTGATGCCGCCCTGTATGGTCCGACGGCACCAAAAGGCTCCAGCTTTGTACGTATCTACAACGCCAGCAACCAGGAAGTCAGCGCCACCGTCGGCAGCACCAACCTCAGCGACGTTGCGCCACTGGCTGGCAGCGGCCAGCCGCAGTTGATTGAAGAACCCCCGTTCAAGAACAAGCAGAAATCCCTGGTGCGCGTGCAGAACCTCAGCGACAAGGCTCTGACCCTGAAAACCGCCGATGGCAAGACCGATGTAGTCAAGTCGGTGGCTGCCAAGGGCCGTGGCGAACGTGAGATCAACCCGGTGAAAGTGAGCCTGGCGTTGTATGACGGTGACAAGAAAGTCGGCGATGTGAAGCCGGTTGCGTTGGAACGCGGTGAAGCGGCGGTGCTGTATGTCACCGGCTCGGGCTCGAGCCTGTCGCCAGTGTGGGTGAAACGCCCGGTATCGACCCGCTGATTATTTCCCTGAGTTGACACGCCCCCTTGTGGGAGCTGGCTTGCCAGCGATGGCGGTCTTGTAGGCGCCATCGCAGGCAAGCCAGCTCCCACACTGACCGGGGCTCAACTCAGGACCGAGACAAAAACAAGAGTGAAACGACAAACCTTCGTAGCTCTGACCCAAACTGATTCAAGGAGAAACACCCATGATCCCAGTAATCCTTTCCGGTGGTAGCGGCTCACGTCTTTGGCCGCTTTCCCGTAAACAGTTCCCCAAGCAGTTCCTGGCCCTGACTGGCGAGCACACCTTGTTCCAGCAAACCCTGGAGCGGCTGGTGTTCGAAGGCATGGACGCCCCCATCGTGGTCTGCAACAAAGACCACCGTTTCATCGTCAATGAGCAACTGAGCGCACGCAAGCTCGAGTGCCAGCGCATCCTGATGGAACCTTTCGGCCGCAACACTGCGCCGGCCGTGGCCCTGACCGCAATGATGCTGGTCAACGAAGGCCGTGACGAGCTGATGCTGGTACTGCCCGCCGACCACGTGATCGACGACCAGAAAGCCCTGCAACGCGCATTGGCCCTGGCCACCGTGGCTGCCGAGCGTGGCGAGATGGTGCTGTTTGGCGTGCCGGCCACCCGCCCGGAAACCGGCTACGGCTACATCAAGTCCACCAACGACTCGCTGCTGCCTGAAGGCGTGAGCCGCGTGCAGCAGTTCGTGGAGAAACCCGATGAAAAACGTGCAATCGAGTTCGTCAAAAGCGGTGGCTACTTCTGGAACAGCGGCATGTTCCTGTTCCGCGCCAGCCGCTTCCTCGAAGAGCTGAAAAAGCACGACCCGGATATCTATGACACCTGCGTGCTGACCCTGGAACGCAGCGAGCAGACCGCCGACACCGTGACCTTTGACGACTCCACGTTCGCGTGCTGCCCGGACAACTCCATCGACTACGCCGTGATGGAAAAAACCCAGCGCGCCTGCGTAGTCCCGCTGGCAGCCGGTTGGAGCGACGTGGGCTGCTGGGCTTCGCTGTGGGCGGTCAACGATAAAGACGCCAACGGTAACGTGAGCAAAGGCGATGTAGTGATCCAGGACAGCCGCAACTGCATGGTGCATGGCAACGGCAAACTGGTGTCGGTGATCGGCCTGGACAACATCGTGGTGGTGGAAACCAAGGACGCGATGATGATTGCCCACAAGGACAAGGTCCAGGGCGTCAAGCAGATGGTCAACACCCTCAACGAGCAAGGCCGCAGCGAGACCCAGAACCACTGCGAAGTCTACCGTCCTTGGGGCTCTTATGACTCGGTGGACATGGGCGGACGCTTCCAGGTCAAGCACATCTCGGTCAAGCCGGGCGCGTGCCTGTCGCTGCAGATGCACCACCACCGCGCCGAACACTGGATCGTGGTCAGCGGCACCGCCGAAGTCACCTGTGACGACAACGTGTTCCTGCTCTGCGAAAACCAGTCCACCTACATCCCGATCGCCTCGGTGCACCGCCTGCGCAACCCGGGCAAGATCCCGTTGGAGATCATCGAAGTGCAATCGGGCAGTTACCTGGGCGAGGACGACATCGAACGCTTCGAAGATATCTACGGCCGCTCGACGCCGATTGAGCGTGGCGTATCGGTGAAAACTATCGCGCAGTAAAACAGTCGTACAAGAAGCCCTCGCCCAGCCCATTGCGTCCCCTATCCGCAGTGGGTTGGGTGGGGGCTTTTCGGTTCAATGACCATCAAAACAGACAGACAGCCCCTCGCAGGGTGTCAGGCCTGTTTTTAACGAACCCAGTTACGCGGTGCAAACGCGTTGTAATTGCCGTCCTCCTTGGGTTCAGCATTTTTATACGTGTTCTTGCCGATTTTCTCCGCCGCTTTACCCCCCCACATCAGCGCCGAACCTGCGACTTTCGAGGAAAGGCCACCTGAGCTTGCCATCTTCTTGCCGGCCACCTTCGCCATCCCGCCAACGAACGTCAACGCGGCCCCATAGGCTTTGTCTTTCGAACTGTCGGTGCTATGAAGTACTGAGGATGGCAAAACATGCGAACGAATTGTATCGCCGAGGCCTTGCAGCACAGTTTGCCGCAAGCTCGTAAGCCCCATACTTTGCATACGCGGCCCCGAGCGCGATTCGAGGGGGGCGGCACTCGCTTGCACGTGTCCTGCCTGGCTGGAGGCCTCCGCTGGTGCGGACACGCTGAGAGGGGTGGACAGGCTTACAGCGGCGTCTGAAATATTCATAAAAAACTCACATTGTATAAGTGCAACGTTGGGTTCCGTCGTTGATCAACCAAGCCTCCTTGCGCAAACTGTGTGGCAAGTTATTCAAACCGGTTCCCACATCGTCGGGTGCAATGACCTACGTTGACCCTTGCCCTCATCTTGCCGATCCTTGCGCCTACCACGACGCATTCGTGATGAGGTTTGACGGCCTCAGAGATTCATAGGATCCCTTCTTTTTCAGAAGATCCATGTCAGCTATGAGTGGGTTGGGTGGGGGCTTTTTATTTGGGCTTTGCGGTGCCTGTTCAGTCTTCTTCGGCAGCCCTTTTCACAGCTTGACGGCCCCCATAGATTACGGAAAAACTTTGTGGGCTCATGATGTCGGCAGACAGCACACCACTGATCCATCGCTAGTGGCGGGAACGCTTTTACTGAGTGCAAACACCCTTTATTGATTAAAAAATTATTGCTCTGCTTTAACTACTATAGGGTTGTTGGATCGATTAAAAAAGATTCGTTGTTGAAAGCCATGAGTCTCTCTTATTTCGTTCAATATCTGCTGAACCGGATTGTAGCGAACATCCAGATGGGCAAACCCTACTGAAACCATAAATGTACGGTCTTTATTTGCACTCGCCTCAACCCCGACTTTTTCCGCCAGATACGGGTTAATGAATTCATCCCTCCAAACCGACGAGGTGATAGTTCTTAATCGCTCAACGGTACTCTCGGGATAACCTTCCGGCTTTGTAAAGTCTGAAATAACCAATGAAAACTCCTTGGCTAACTCTTCAGCCTGCATAAATAACTGGCTGGTAACTTTCGCTCCAAGCATCTCGACATCATCCAAAACCGCGCCCGACGAGATTACACTCGACTCAGAATGATCCATCGCGATGATAAAGAGCTCTAGCATCGAAGTCGAGAGTTCTTCTGGTTCCCACCCAATCACCGCGCTTTTATTTTTGTCGATAAATTCAGGAATGAATTTTTCAACCTTAATGGCTGCGTCAGTTGGAGTGGCTTCCACATACAAACTTAGCGCACCGTTTCTGTTTGCAGCCATTACATCAGGTATATCCGAGGCGTAAGCAAATGAGGGACTGGCGTGGCCATCCCCCGAGAATATGATCTTAGGTGTCCCATCGCTAAACGCAGCTCTCAGTTCATTATCACTTAACGCCCGCTCTTGACCATCAACATAGGTAAACCACACGGTGGGTGAAAGCCCAAGGATATCTGTGAACGTCACTGGGTTATTGCGCACCATCTCATAGCGATTAAGCCCATCCACTTCACCTGCAGGGTCGGGATTACTCCAACGCTGTAACCACGGCACGTAGTACCTGAACCCATAGTAATAAAGCCCCGTCGCATCCCGCTCCTTGCCCGAATAACGCAACGTGCGATAACTCTCTTCGCTCGAATCACCCTTCTGCGTGAAGGCCGTCGTACCAAACGGATGATACGTCTCGCGACTGATGATCCGCGCTTCACTGTCCAGTTCCAGCGCACAAGAGCCCAGATGATCGCTAAGGGTGTAACGGTATTGATCATTCGCCAGTTGCTGCGGCGCCGCGCCTTCCCAATGCAACACCTGCACCGTGGTGCGGCCGGCCTGGACGGTGACGACGTGCAGTTTCTCGCCATCCCCATCGCGCGTTTCCAGCCCTGGTAGATATCGGGTCTCACTGACCAAGGTGCGGGCGTTGGTTTGCGTCGTGCGCACCTTGCGCTGACGCATGCCGTCGGCACCGTAGACGTAGCGCTCGGTGTCATCCAGGCACAACGTTCGCTCTACGGTATGCACGTGGCTCAGTTGATTACGTACATCCCAATTGAGTGTGCGGCCCCGATCCAACACCAACAGGTTGCCGTTGGCATCGAAGCCTTCGGAGATCTCCGCTTCGGTCGGTGGCCTCCCGCCCACCTCGGGCAGGCAGCGATTACTGTGCTTGGCCGCCGTCAACACACGCCCATGTTGCTGTGGGCCGTGGTGGATCAGCTCGAGCAAATTGCCGCCAGCGTCGTAGCGATAGGTTTGACGATAGTTAGCCACGGCAGCCGGATCCTCGAGATGAGCAGGCCCGCGATTAGCGCTGCCGGCCTCCCAGCCGGTGGCTTCGATCAACTGGTAAAGACTGTCGTAGGTATAGCGGTTGATCGGCTCGATGCGTTGGTTGGCAAAGAAGCGCACCGGCAGTGCCTTGTCTTCAAGGCTAAGGATATTGCCCACCGGGTCATAGACGTAGTGCAAATCCTGTAGCGGTTCGTCGCTAGGCCCGGCAGCGCTCAGACGGTTCAATCGCCCGTCTTTCGGGCAGTAATCAAACCGACTGGTGACCTGGTTGCCTGCCGTTTGCTGTTCTATCTGTCCTTGAGCGTTGTAGTGAATGTCATGTACCAGCCGCTGCGCGGCGGTCGCGTTTTTCAGCTGCAGCCAGGCCTCGCGCAATCGGCCGTCGATGGTGTGAGTGAAACGCTGCCGATTGCCCCGCGCATCGGTTTGCTCCAGCACATCGCCCAACGGGTTGAGCAGCAAAGCGCTGCGAGCACCGGCTGCTTGTTCAAGCAAATCATCTCTCTCATCAAGGGGCAGTGGCCAATCAGGCATATCCAGGCTTTGCAGATAACGCTGGGTTTGCGCTATCGGCTCGCCAGCTACCCCGTAGTAGTCGAAATGACGAGTACCGGCCGGGTCATCTTGGCGCACCACCCGCCCACATTGATTACGTTCAGCCGCAGTCGGCTCAGCCATCCCGTATGCAAAGCGCTCGGTGCAGGCTGAATTTTCAATAATCGCCACAGGTCGCAGTAGCGCATCGAATACTACGCGGCGTTGACTACCGCGCCCATTCCAGAACTGCACACCCTGCCCAGCCTCACCGAACAGTTGAACATCCCAACCCGCATCGACGCTTTGAATCAACAATACTTGGCCGCCAAGCGAGTGAAGGATATTCAGGTTGGCAGGCACCTGCGGGTCGTCTTTTTGCACCGACTGCAGACGCGGGTCCCAGCGCGCTGTCGCTCTGCCTACCGCGTCATGCGCAGTGCGGTCGATGTGTGCCTGTGCCGCTTGGCCGGCAGTCGATCGTAAATACTTCACCGAGCGAACGGGTAGACTTCTCGGATCGGTAACAGTCAATGTGGGGGTATGGCTATTCAAGCTGAGCATGGCTGAGTCTCTCTACTTGAGGATTGCCGACATAAAATTCATTTCACACCGGCCATCTCCGTTCGAAGTTCGTGGTTAATAGCGCTCATGGGGATTTTATTTCCAAGAGTTTGCACTACCTACCTTAATGAAGCGTCTAAGCGGCATCTTTTCATTTCTACGATCATTAAAGCCCTGAACGTCGCCTCCCGACTCGACCAATATAGCCTGACGAACGATATCATTGGCCTCACTATCATATTCTCTTATGATCGAGCTAAACACCTTTGGACCCACCATCGAACTCATCAACTTTATTCGCTCAGGTGTTTCCAACTCGAGTATCCCGGCTCCGATGCGACCGTGACTATCCGTATACTCTTCAGACTTAACAACTTCTTTATAACGCACGACCATTTCTTTCTCGATATGCTTCAGTGTTTTGTTTCCAGCATGCGCGGCAAACGAGCTATTGTTTATCAGCACCGCATTTCTGGAGCCCCTATTTTCCCAAGGCACCCAAACAGGTGAGTTTGTGATTATTTCGTCGGGTCTTGCATAAAGCGTCGTATCGCCCAGGCGCTCGTGCCCTTCACTCTCAGCACCGAGATACTGGTCATCGACATCGGAGTAGAGCCCTCCTTTCTTGCGAACCAAATAGGGCCGTAGCGTATCCACCGCAAACGCAAAGTTTTTTGGATCTCCCGACCTGAAGTCTTTATAAATAGCCCCCACTGGACTTTTTTTGAATTTCCTGAAGAGTTTCTCCTCTCTCAAATAGACAACATTATGAACTTTAAGATCCTGTAGGACATTCGCAAATGCATCCTCGTTACCTGACTCAAGATAAAGATGAACTTTATACCCGCTCGCCTGCTCGACAGTATTATTAATATTGCTGACATGCGCCGCCAACGCTTCCGCTGACTCGCCCACCCATATCAAGTGGATATCTTTATTCACCGGCTCGCGCTTCTCACCCACAGCGTCTCGATAACCAATGGGATTACCGCCTAGAAAGGCGAATACATTTAAACCATCACTGACACCCACGGGGTCCGGGTTAATCCAGCGCTGAAACCTGGGCATGTAATAGCGCAGACCGTAATAATAAAGGCCGGTCGCATCCCGCTCCTTACCCGAATAACGCAACGTGCGATAACTCTGCTCGCTCGAGTCTCCCCTCTCAGTGAACGCCGTACTGCCAAACGGATGATAAGTCTCGCGGCTGATGATCCGCGCTTCACTGTCCAGCTCCAGCGAGCAGGACCCCAAATGATCGTTCAGGTTGTAGCGGTATTGATCATTGGCCAGTTGACGCGGCACCGCGCCCTCCCAGTGCAACACCTGCACCGTGGTGCGGCCGGCCTGAACAGTGACGACATACAGTTTTTCGTCATCAATCGTGCGGGTTTCCAGACCGGGTAAATAGCACGTCTCGCTGATCACCGTGCGGGCGTTGGTTTGCGTCGTGCGCACCTTGCGCTGACGCATGCCGTCGGCACCGTAGACGTAGCGCTCGGTGTCATCCAGGCACAACGTTCGCTCTACGGTATGCACGTGGCTCAGTTGATTACGTACATCCCAATTGAGTGTGCGGCCCCGATCCAACACCAACAGGTTGCCGTTGGCATCGAAGCCTTCGGAGATCTCCGCTTCGGTCGGTGGCCTCCCGCCCACCTCGGGCAGGCAGCGATTACTGTGCTTGGCCGCCGTCAACACACGCCCATGTTGCTGTGGGCCGTGGTGGATCAGCTCGAGCAAATTGCCGCCAGCGTCGTAGCGATAGGTTTGACGATAGTTAGCCACGGCAGCCGGATCCTCGAGATGAGCAGGCCCGCGATTAGCGCTGCCGGCCTCCCAGCCGGTGGCTTCGATCAACTGGTAAAGACTGTCGTAGGTATAGCGGTTGATCGGCTCGATGCGTTGGTTGGCAAAGAAGCGCACCGGCAGTGCCTTGTCTTCAAGGCTAAGGATATTGCCCACCGGGTCATAGACGTAGTGCAAATCCTGTAGCGGTTCGTCGCTAGGCCCGGCAGCGCTCAGACGGTTCAATCGCCCGTCTTTCGGGCAGTAATCAAACCGACTGGTGACCTGGTTGCCTGCCGTTTGCTGTTCTATCTGTCCTTGAGCGTTGTAGTGAATGTCATGTACCAGCCGCTGCGCGGCGGTCGCGTTTTTCAGCTGCAGCCAGGCCTCGCGCAATCGGCCGTCGATGGTGTGATTGAAACGCTGCCGATTACCCTGCGCATCGGTTTGCTCCAGCACATTGCCCACCGGGTTGAACTGCAAAGTACTGCGAGCACCGGCTGCTTGCTCAAGCAAATTATCCCGCTCATCGAAGGGCAGTGGCCAATCGGGCATATCCAGGCTTTGCAGAAAGTGTTGATGCTGTTCCAGCACCGCGCCGGTCAAGCCGAACTCATTGAAATGCTGCGTTCCAGCCGGGGTGTCGTGGCGGATCAACTGGCCGCATTGGTTGTGCGCGGCATAGTGCGGCGACGCATCGGCGTAGTGATGACGTTCGACGCACGCAGCTTGCTCGAACACCGCCACAGGCCTTAGCAAACTATCGTATTCAACCTGTCGCTCATTACCGCGAGCGTCCCACGCTTGCACCTGTTCAGCCGCCTGCGTGAACAGGCTGACACGCCATCCTGCATCAACGCTGTGGGAGCCCAGTACCTTGCTGCCGAGCGAGTAAACCTGCGTCAGGTTGGCCCGCTCCACCAAACGCGGGTCCCACTCGGCCACGACTCGGCCCGCACCGTCGAAGCCACTACGACTGCTCCTTGCCTGCGCCTGCTCCCGCCCACTCTCACGCCAATAGCGCACCGTGCGCACCGTCAGCCCGCGAGGGTCGCTCACACTCAGGCCTGGGGTCTGCCGGTGCAGCGCAAGGGCGGTCATTGCAATGTCTTCCCCCGGGCCTCTTTCATCGCCATCACCTCTTCATAGGTGTCGTTTTCATCCTCGTAAATGCTGTACCAAGGCCAGTAGGTATGACGCCGCAGGTAGTCCTCCTTGGCGAGGACGGTACGAGTAGGACGGCCCAACGGGTCATAGAATTGTCGGTCGCTGTAACCGTGTTGCCTGAAGCTGACATCGTTGATGTAGCGATGATGATCGGCAAAATAGGGCCTGTAGATGCGCACAATCAGCCCCTTGTTGTTGTACTCGACCCGCTCGCTGACCCGCCAGCGCTCAACATCCTGTACCGTCACCGGCCGACAATTGCCGTCAAGCGCCAACGAGCCATCTTCCTGCACATGGTAGGCATAACCGCGCTCGACCTTTTGCTTGCTCTGCAAGGCGCGACCGAAACCGTCCCAACAGCTCAAGGCGACGCGGATTTGTTTTTCCGGATCGAGCGGGTAGCGATCAGCCTGCAAGGTAACGGCGTGAACAGGCTCGCGGCGCACCTGAGGGATCAAGCTCAACAGGCGTTGTCGCACGGGCGTCAATGCATCGGATGGCGAGAGCAAACGGGCCGACACACGAATATGCCCGCTGGGTAGCAGGTCGCCCTGCGCTACGCATTCGTCCAGCCATTGGCGATCCTGCAGGTCGGCGTCAGGCACTCGGCCCATCCAACTGAACGGGTCGGCAAAGTGCGCAGTGGCGGCATCCTGCAACGCCGCGGCCGGTGCATCAATGATTTGGCCAGGTGTGCCGCCGAGTGGAGGACGGTAGTCATCGAGCGACGCAAAGCCCACGGGTTGACCACGTTCGGTGCCGAAAAAACTGGTGGCGATCACCTGGCCGAATGCCCCGTAAAGCACCTCCTGAGTGTTTTGATTGGGGTCGATAATGCGCGCCGGTTGCAGCAAGCGATAGTCAATCGAATCCACACGCGTCTCACAGCCGTCAGGTAGGCGTACCCGAGTATTCAGGCAGCCATAGGGGTCGTAACTCAGATGGGTCACACCATGACTGCGGGTTTGCTGCACGGTGATGACGTTATAGAAACCCGCGAGGCCGGCGTAGGTATTGAAACCGCGCTTGACCGACCACAATGGCGCTTGCGCCCCGTCGATGGACGGCAGAACCAGGCGCATTTTGTGGTACCCGACCTCCAGGAGTTTTTGCTCCAGGTCAAACGGCATTTCACCCTCGTCATTGCGCAGCAAGTCGTACGCCTTGAGCGCTGCCTCATCCAGCTCGGCAATTTCCAGCTCATCGGCCAAGGCCAGGAACATGGCCTCTCCATCCGGTAACGGGTGAACCCCGGACAAGTCCCGGTAGCGCTGCACCGACTGCCCCACCAGTGTTCGCTGAGCTTGGGGATTCAAGGGGTTTGCGGCGGTTTGCGCGATAAAGGCTTCATAGCTGATCGCGTCGGGTTGCAAGCCGTTGGGACCAGGGCCCTTACCCAGCACCAGCGCGTTGTCACGTTGCTGAAAAGGCAGGGCCAGGCGCCAGCCCTGTGGGTGTGTCAGGTGAATAAACCGCGCCAGGCTTTCACTCAGGTAGTAAACCTGCTGCGCCGAATCATGGGCATCACACCACCAGCGTTTCTGCGGTGTGATTTCATTCGGGTCCACCTGGCAGGCCGGATCATCCTGGGCCGTCAGGCGCCGGGCATAACTGACCCTGACGCCATGGGTCAGGCTGCCAAAGGCATCCCAGCGCAGGTTGATCCCGTGCTGGCACTGCGGGTCATCGACCTGTTGCTCGTACTGGTAGGCGATCGACTCCAACGATAACGCCAGCATCACCTTGTAAGGTGCGAATTGACCGCCTACTGGCCGATCCAGCACGCGTACCAGGTAGCGGTTTTGCTCGACGCTATAGGGGACGTCACCTGCGTTGCGCCCTCCATAGGTTTCCACACGCAATACCTGGCCTGCCAGTGCTTGGAGCATGCCAGGCAACTCATCGGCCTGGGGTACGACAAGTTCATCGACACCGTCGGCTTCGTGATAATGGCTAAGCAAGGTTGCTCCCAAGGGGTGAGCAGCCCGATCACCGTTGAAATACTCATCGCACGCTGGGTCGATCACCTGTCCGACATGAAACCAGGTCTTGCGCAATACCGGCTCACTGAAACCCGACTCCGGTGATGCCTCGGCAGCAGCGTCGGTATCAGTCGCCAGGAGCAGGGCAAAACCTCGGAACGTTCGTACCTGTCCGTCGTAAAAGCCTTTTCGATATTCGAACCGTTGCGTCAGCCGATTACCCGTGATTTCGTCACATTGAACCTGCTCACTCACCACCGGCACGGGGAAAGGTAAACGACACACGGCCGGTTGATTGCTCGCGAGCAATTGCTGCTTTTCATCCAGCCACTCCTGGGCCGAACTGCGATATTTCACGCTCGCGGCGGCGCCCTGGTTGTTATTGGTTGCACATAACAAATAGGGTTTGGCTGCGACAAAGTCATATCGCCAATGCATGGGCGACATATGCGGCACCGTCAACACCAGACTGGAGCAGCCCAGCCCTTGCAGGTCAGCGGTACTCACCTGGCAAAATCTGTCATAGCGAACGTCTTTGGGCCAAGGAAGCTCGACGGCGTCGTCAAAGCCGTTGCCACAACGGTTCATGAACACCAGCGCGCACTCGGCTTTCAAGTAGATCAGGTCTGCGGCACCGGAGCCGTCCAGATCCGCGAGCAAGACCCGCGATGCATCGAACTCGTCATAAGCAAAACCCAGCGTGCTGAACCTGAACCCTTTACCAAAGCGGCCTCGCCCCAGGTTGGGCCAGCATTCAAGCCGGTCGTGGCGGATGCGGATCAGATGCTGCTGGCCGCTGCCGAGCACGTCACTGAAGGCGACCAACTCGGTGGCGGCGTTACTGATCAACGGCAGATCATCCTCGCCTTCCTTGCGCTTAACCTGGGTGGCGGGGGCAAACCCCGCTTGCCGCTGGTTGGCATACAAACGTACGCTGCGCGGGCCGATCATCGCCAAGTCAGACAAGCCGCCCCCCATCAGATTGGCCAATTGCCCCTGAGGATGGAAAAACTCGTGAGGGAAGGCATCCACGGTCGCGAAGCTCGACCAACTGCGGTCCGGGTTGCAGGTAAAAAAACCACACAGCCCAGGCTGGGCTACGACCCATTCAAGGCAGCCATCACCAGTGAGGTCGCTTAAAAACTGTCGGGGTGCCTGCAGGCGGTCGGCTATCGGAATCTCTGGCAACTCATGCCAATCGTCATAGGCCACTTCGTCGGGGTGGCTCGCCGCCTCGGCCCGCATAGGTGCGCGGTAGTAACAGGCTTTATCGTCAGAATACAAAATGCCCGGAAAACCTTCGCCGTACAGGTCGACAAATTTATAACGCTGACCGTCGTCAAGACCCGGCATTGTTTCAAATGGCTGATAGCGCCGTGGATCCGGTGCGAGCTCGAACGCGTTATAGATGAACTCCAACGGTGGCCGACTCTGTACCTTCCCCGCCCGGTCAATGGCTTGTTCATGGGCAGCATGCAGCAGGCTATAACCCAGTGGCGATGGCCGATATTCAAGCAGTAGTCGGCGCACCAGCACGGGCGCCGGCCCCATGTCTGGCTCATCGGGAAAGTAGTGGAACATCAGCACCTGCCGACACAGTTGCCGCGTCCTGAGCTCAAAACCATAGGCATAGCTGGAGAACGGATCGCTGCGTCCAGGCCATGCCTGGGTGGCCTCATAAGGAGGAGCGGTCATGAGGGCAGTAGGACGCTCACCATGGTCGAACACCAGATGAAAATGCCATAGCACACCTTGCCCAGCCTCAACGCGCCACGCATACAGCTGGTCATCGGCGAGCGCATTGCCGTAAAGCACCTTGCTCAAGTAACGCTGGGCACCTGCGTGATCGTCGGCCTGATAATGGTAGACAATGTGCTCGCCACGCGGGTTGAGGCTTTCTTCGAGCAGCCACTCCCCCACACGCGCATCGACATCCGGGTCGGCACGTCGTGAAGCAGCGGTTTTGCCGTACAGGTGCAGATTGCCGTCCGCGCTGTGAATCAGCCAGAACCCCCCCGGGTCGTCGGTATCGGACCAATGCTCGATCAGTGCAAATGCGCCTTCGGTGCGAGGCCAGTAGCGTACAACGGTGTAAGGCCCCACCGACAAGCCGTTATAGGCCGTCTCGACCCTTGAAACCTCTGTACCCGTCCTCGGGTTGCGCTCCGGCATCCAGGGTTCCCCATCCGGCCCCAGGATCACGTCTTCATCGGTATACGCCGGCACCCCTGTGGACGTTCGTCGAGTGATCGCATTGGGCGTCTTGCCCCAGCCTATTCCGAACGAGCTGTTGCCGTTGGTGCTGCTGTAACCCAGCGTCAGGTCCGGGGCAAAACCCCGCCCGGGGGAGATTGGCAAGGGCAACTCGAACGATGCACTACCGCTGATACCGACCGGTCCCAGGCCATTGCCGATACTCTGGATGGCGCCACCGCCCTTGGGCAGGGACGGCGCGGCGATTTGCAGCGACTCGTCATGGTTCACCATGCTTCCTCCTAGCCAGCCTTGGCCGTGTAATGCAGCTTCAGGATGATGTCGGTCAGCGATTCGAACAGACGGTTTCGCGCCGCAACGTCAGTAGAGGTGAATTCCAACGCCCAGCCTGAAATAGCGCCCGTACCCTCAAAGGGCAAATAACGCTCATCATCGAAACTGAAAGTGAACAGCCCATCGTCATCCACCCCGCCAGACAAAACGATTTGCTGGCTGGCCCGCAGGTTTTCCTTGAGGGTGTCGCCTATCTGCACGGCACTGTAGGTTTGGGTCAAGGTGGCGTGAATGTCTTCGTAGGGCCCCAGGACCACAGGCAACGACACGCTGATACGTTTGATCCGGCGCACGCTATGCCCAGGGTAATTGCTGTCGAACATGGGCTGCGTCAGCTGGAAATCGACGCGGCAGTTGTCTATCAGGCCAAGCTTGATGGTGTCCCAGTCCTGATTGATGGCGGAGGTCGGATCCTTGTCCTTGAGTTGGCGCAGGGACACCGTCTTGGTGATCTCCAACCGTCGTTCATTGCGACTCAGGTACGCCGAGTCCATTTTCAATAAGGACAACTTCAACGCCTCGCCGGCGCTCAAGCCCCGGTAGCTGTCCTTCCAGACGCCCGCCTGGATAAAGCGCGTGCTGAAGTCGGCGAGTTCAAATTGCCAACAGGCTTCAGCGGCCAGGCACAGCGCCAAGGTGGCATCGTAGGCCTGGTAATAGAAGGTCGCGAACTGGCCGTTGAGCCATTGATAGAGTTGCGCATTGCTGAAACGGGTACGCAGAAAATCATAGCTGGCCAACGCCTGATCCTGGGCGGCGCGGGCCTGATTCAATTGCAGAGTGGTGGCGCGGGCCTGAGCTTCAAGCACCTGCATTTGTGCCTCGATCTGGGCAATTTCCAGCGTGGCTTGGTCACCGGCTTGCATCCATTCCTGGTGGCGACGGCGGAAGTTTTCAGCGCGGTCCGTCGCCTCCGCAATGGTATGGAGCATCGCGGCCCTGGCTGAAGAATAGGCACTGACCATTTCGGCGACGCCCTCCAGGCGCCATCCCCCGGAGGACGCTACGGCAACGGCACCATTAGTCAAACCCGCGTGAGCCCCGCCGCCGCCGCCAGCCGAATTGGGGGGGGCCTTCAGGCCACTGCCAACGGCATTGGCCACCTGACTGATGTTGTCCAACACCCGCCCTTCCAAGTGCAGCGCTGCAGCAGCTTTTTCACCGGCATTCACCACTTCATCGGCCAACTTACGGTAGAAACCCAGGCGTCCCTGAGCCAGTGCCTTACTCGCCTCCAGCGCTTTTTTCTGCTCAAGGTCGATCTTTTGTGCCTGCTGCTGAAGGTCCACCGCAAATTGGGCGAACTCCCAAGCCTGGTGGTATTGCAGCTCTTGCAGTTGCGCCTGTTCCTTGCGCTCGATCAATGACAACAACGTATTACCAAATTGGATCAGGGTTTCCACAGCACTGCTGGCACGGTTGTGCATCACACTGTAGCGATAAGGTGGCACCTCCTGGGCCAACAACCGCGCGGCACCACCGGAGGCCGCGCCCTGACCGAACGCCGCCAGCAGATCGCGCGGGTTCAAGGGGGCAGCAAACAAGGGCAGCATCAGCGGCTTGCCGTCCAGCGTACGGTTGTTACGCAGGTTGTCCAGGCGCGCCTCGGCGGTATCCCAGTTCTGGACCAACTCACGGTTGAAGGGCAAGCGCAGGTATCTGTTATCCAGATCAAGCAGGGTAGGGTCGGGCGCGAAAGTGCGCAGGTACAGCGGCGGTTCGGCGAAGTGGTAGAGCGACTCGCCATCGTAGGCCGCGGCACTCTCTTCGCGTAGTTGGTCCTGCCGGATCAGGCGCTGTTCGAACTCGCGCAATTTTGAGTTGGTGGCGTCGCTCAGGGTTTTCAGGGGGATCGGTTGCCAATGGTCCACCACGTTGATATCAGGGCGCGGCCCCAGCAGGTCAAGCACGCGCACGTACCACAGCTTGGCCGCTACGAGGCTGTCGGGGGTCAGTTGCCGGTAGGCGGCGTCACCCCGGTCCAGCAGGTTCTTGATGTAGAACATGTAGATCGCCTTGCGATAGCGCACCGGATGACTACTGGCAATACCGTCCGGGTCGGCGGGTTTGCGCGACACGTAGTCCATTTCTACCGGGTCATCCATCAAAGGCCGTACGTTCCAGTAGGCCGGACGGCCCTTCTCGTCTTTTTTGCGCGAAGGGTCGAAGATAAAGCCCAGCCACTGTTCGGCGCCTTCGAAGTTTTGCTCCTGGTTCAGACGGTGGCTGACCATGAAAGGCAGGTGCAGGAACAACTCCCAGAAATACAAGCCGTTGGCACCGTGAAAATCCATCTGGTTAATGGCCGCTGGTGGATTGAGAGGGGGCTCTTCAAGGAGCTGAGTCTCCCAGGACAGCAGGTTTTCCAGGGCGATATTGGCGCGGTTGATCAACTCGCGTGCAAACAATGTATTCATGCGGATGGGTTGGCGTGGAGCGGTGCCGGCATCGTTTAGCTTGATGCCAGAGTTGGTGAAATCGATGAATTCGGCGATGCCCAGAGTTGGGCTGGCACGGGTGTTGATGCGAGGGGCGATCAGCGGTGTGGTGACTTGCGCGACAAGCTCCAGTTCTACGTAGGTCATTTTCAGGGCATGTCCCAGAACCTGCCAGGTGGTACCGTTGAACACCTTGATACCATGGATAATCGGAATTTTTTTTGAGCCGATGGGCCAGGCTCCCGGCCAGTCAGGCAACAGGGTTTCAGGGTTAATGGGGAGCTTTAATGTATGGGTGTCGGGTGGATTTATTACTGCGAATCCACCGGAGTGCCAAAGTGACGCCGCGCCAGGATTAGCTGCCATCGGATCACTCAGATTCAGAGGTCGCAGAATAACGTGCTGAAAAACATAAACAGGGGACCTTATAAACTCCTGGACCTCAGCGTTACGGACTCCAGCTGGCCCATTCGTTACTACATATTTTAATTCTAAATCGGGGTGCATCATAAAATCACGCAACCGCACAGCAACTTTAGAAGCTATTGATATAGAACCATTTACATCCGGCAGACCAAGAGTACAATAATCAACATTGTATGTGTCACGCAAGAAATTAACCAACAACCCGCTTCCAATGTATCCATTAGTAGGAAAAAATAACAAACTAACCCTAAACCTCCCCCCACCACTAAACTGCGAACCACTCAACACTTGAATTCTAGAACCGCTCAAAAGCGTCTCATAGTCCGACATTTTCTTTTCGGGCAAAACCATTTCAAGCTTATATCTTTCTCGCGTCTCCGATTCAAAAGCCGGTATAGAAAACGTCGCATTAGGACGCATTGAAAATACAGCTGATATTTTAGACTTAAACAACACTGCCCCTGTAAAACTATCATAAGTAACATCGTCTCCACGGGAAGGGCTAACAATCGAAACTTGCCTCTCTTCAAAATTCCAGTTATCCAGCTCTTGATGCGGTCGATGCGACTCGACACTTTTCAGCGCTATACTAAGCTCAGGCACTTTGAACTGAAACCGCCCTTTATTATCCTGAGCAAATAACCTTCCCACCCTCAAGACATGGGGTGCCTTGATCTCCTTTCGAGTTCCGATACTGGGCACATACCCACGATTGGGAAACAGCGCCGTTACATTAAAGTTCTTATCGATCATCGCCGTTTTTAGAAACGCATATTGATCCGCCGCACCGTCCGTTGCATTACCTGCGGTATACCCCATATACATCGCCACAAACATCGACTCCGGCATCGTCGAACTGTCGGCCACGGCAATGCTCTCAACCTGCTCCGCCAAGTCCATAGTCTTGAACAACGGTGACCCACTCCAGGCTTCAATGACGGTTTGCGGCATACTCCAACTGTCGTCGTACTTCTTGTAGACCATGTTCAAACGCAACATCGGGTTACTGTGTACTTTGATAACCGGTGAGCCCGGATCTGGCGGTGTGGGGGTACCACCTGGGAGATAACCTTCTTCAACCGTCATCTGAGAAGGGTTGTTATCCACACACTCCACCCACAATACAAACAAGCGGTTATTAAACAACACTGGCCTGATGGTGCGCTCAATCGCACTGGCCGAAATCGGCAAGTTAGCCTTGTGCCAGTCTGACCACGCCCCCGGCTGCGGATAATCGAACTTTGGCCGGTTGGGATCCGTGCCGTTGAGGTTCATGTAAGTACGCTGGGACATATCCACCGAGCGCCAGTAGTACACACTCTCGGCCCGGGACTTGCCGATAAAGTAATACATGCCATTCTTGAAATCGGTGGTATTGATGTAACCATTGATAATCGTCAGGTTGGCCACTTCCTCAAAGCTCGCCAGATAAGACAGCACCGCTTCCTGAGTGGTGTCGATCTCGATCTTGTTCTGATTGAGGTCGTTTTCCAGTTGTTGGAAATACGTTGATTTGCTCAAGCGCAACGAGGGGTCGATATACAGCTCCGGGTAATAGCTCAACTGCTGGTTGGCCGCCCAGATGGGGTACTGGCAGTCGATCTCGCGCCACTGCCTTATCAGGTGCTCTTCCATCACCTTGGTTTCATAGCCCGGCTCCATGCCCATCAGCGCGGCATTGATGTATTGCTGAATACTGGCGATGGCCGAGGCCACCGGGCTGGTGGGCACGGCCTGGCTGACCTGCACATCCAGCAGCTTGTATTGGTAGAGGTCGTTGGCGGTCTTGATTTTGTCGCTCAACTGGGCGTCGACAAACTCCGCTGCGTTCGGTACCACCTCATCCAGATAGTAGGCCACCAGGGCATCGCGCAGGGTTTCGTTGAGCTGGCTATCGATTGAGCTGGACATGCTCGCTCCTTATTCATCGTAAAAACGCGCAGGCGCTCAGCGCCGGGCAGCCATGACGGCATTGCCTACCGCTTGCCAGGCCACCCCCGTACTGTCGCCGTGCAGGGCTGTGGCCCTCAGCAAGTCCGCCGCAGCCAGGCCGCTGGCGGCACAGGTGGTTTGGCTGCGCAGGATCCAGTCGATGTCGGCCATGGAGCAGGCGCGCTTTTGCGCCAGCAATTGGAAAAGCTCATGCACGTCGTCCTGCCTCCACCCCAACAGCCTGGCCAAAACGGAAGCGGCCTGGTCGCTGACTGCAGCGCGCAATGTTTTGTTTTTGAGCGCTGTTTTTCCGGGGTTGGCCGCGATGAAATAACCCAGCAATGCCTCCTCCGCCTGGCTTTGGCCATGGAACCACTGACTGTAGCGGCTCAGCAGGTAGAAGCTCTTGAGGTTCAACTCCAGATTTCTACCCGGAACTCCCAGCCATTGCGGATAAAGCAAAAACACACGCAAGGCACTGGTGCTCAACCGCAGGTCCATCACCACTGTCCCATGACGCAATACACGCTCGAGTTGATTGATCAATGAGTCAGTGGCGGCTGCAGTAGCTAGCCCCAACACCGCTGACAACAGGGCGTGTACCGAGGTCTGTGCCCAACGCAGTACAACTTGGGTGCGGTCCATCGGCAGGTTGATCATTTCTTGTGCCAAACCTTCGATCAGCCGCAGTTGGCGGTCATGCCCGGCCAGTAACAAGCCGACAAGCTTCGCCACGCTCTGCTCACGTTCATCAGGGAAGAGGTTCAACTGCCCCACTCGATAGTTAATCGCTTCTTGCAAGTACTGATGGGGGTCTTCGAGACCTGTGAGCGGAACAGGCCTCACGAGCCCCTGCGGGTCCAGCAAATACTGCAGCACTTCGCGCCATTTGATAGGCTCTCGTGCGGCTGCGGACTTGGGTCGTTCATAAACAGGCAGATTCAGCGCCGAGATCTGCTCATCGGTAATCAATACCTCTCGCGTCGCGGCGGCCAATATACCCAAGCGGTCCACCAAGCCTTGGGGGGGCAGGTAATCTCCAGGCTCCAGGCCCAACGCGCGCCGTATCCCGGTAACACTTTGCTTGCTGTCCTTGAGCCAACTCACGGCCCAATCCATCTGCATCAACACATCGAGAACGTCAGGCGCGGGCGCCATCGCATCCTCTTCCCAAGCCTCTACGGTGGGTAGGTGTCTTTTAGGCAGCGAGCCGCACTTTACTTGCAGGTGGTGAATTGAAGACAGTTGGCTGGTTATTACCTCCCAAGCTGTCCTTGAAAGGCGCTTGCCGCTGAGCGACAACGTCCCACCAGCGCTCAACGGTTCAAGCGTAAGCGCGCTGCCGTCAGGATTGCGCACGAAGTTTTCTTCGTCTGAATGCTGGGGCTGCCGCTCCAGGGTAAACACCCGCGTGCCAGTTGCTGATGCAAAGTCGGTCCCCGCCAGCACAAACAAGGCTGAACCTGGTAGCAGACGCAATAAGGTACCTTCATGCGCGGCATCAACCACCAGCACCAGCCTGATGCTCATATCGCTGGCGCCCTGCGCAGTCAACGACCATGGCCTGAGGGACGACAATGAGGGTTGCAGCAGGCGCCCGGTACAGAGTAATCGCTGGTACTCCAGCCCCCCCAGCATATCCACCAAGCCCCAGCCTTCCTCCGGCGACAAGCCAAACATTTGCGGAATACGCGCCTGACGGTAGAGAGAGGACAGGGTGCCAAGGTCGCGGAGTAACGGCCCAACAAAATCCTTCGTTTGGTTGGCCAAGCGAGAAAGCGATGACTCTGTAGGCTCAAGGCCGAGCGCGGCACAGAGTTGTGCGACGATTTTTTTGTTCGCAGCGTCTGTCCCACTGATATTAAAGGCGGCTCTATTGAGTTCCAACGGCGTATCGAACAGCGCAGCAGGGTTAAAGACTTGGTCAAACAGCGGCACCTTGTCACCCGTGGCGTAAGGCGTGAGATCGTGGAGGAACGCCGCAAATTCTTCGGGTTTGATGCCATAACGTCGGCTGAAATAACGATAAACACCCAGGACCCGCAGGGTATTGGTGTTCAGGTCCATGGTCAGGTTGTGTTCACCCTCGCTGCGGATGGCGCAGATGAGCAGCGTGTCCAGTTCGGCATAGGACATGTCCATACCCAGGTCTTTCTTCAGCCAGCGCTGCAGACGAATCATGCGTTGCAAGCGGTCAAACCGTTGAGGGGACGTTTTAGTCAGGTACCAGACCGTGCGGCTACCGAGCGTGGTTTCCTTGAGGCCCATGGAATTGTCGAACTGGTCTGCACGCGTCGAGACAACGGTAGCAGGCACAACACTGTCATAACGCTCACTGCCATGGCCGTTGACATAACACGCGCCATAGTGGGAGGCGTGCGGGTATGCCTTGCCGACTCCCGCGCCCCCCGTCCATTGTGGGTTGCCGCTGGGGCAATTGGGAGACACGCGGGGGAAATGCTGACGCTGGGATAAAAGCGCCTCGACCTGCTCGGCATCCAGCTCCGAACGTTGCATGAACGTCTCGAGCTGCACCAGTGGGTTGTCAAGGTGGCCAATACCTTGGAGACCGTAACTGCGCTGAAAAAACTCCTGCTGCTCGGCCGTCCATGTCACGTACTCATCCAGGACAATGGTGAAGCTGAGTACCGCCAGTGAAACTGGCCTAGCGGTAGTGCCCGTGGTGGTGGTGACAGTAAATGAGGCTCGATAGCCCGGTTCGATCGGAAACGGTTCTTCTCCCCCCCAGCGGATAACTGTGCAGATTGTTGAGGTATTCGCGGGGTGAAGATAATTAGGCGTCCATATATTAGCCGTGTTCGCATATAACGGCGTCCCAGAATTAATCCAGAAAAGACCCTCTCGTTTAGCATCGTCAGACCCCGAGAATTCAATCGTTGCCGTGCTCGTCAAATTCCCTTGGTTGACTAAGGTTTCTGCCTGAGGCACAACAGACTTCAGGCTTGACTGTGGGGATATCAGTAAAGCAATCCTGATAGCCGAATGCGGACTCAGATGAGAAGTCCCCGGCCCTCCCCAGGCCGCCGTCAGCTCAGCCTTCGATAGATAAAACGTGGTGAACATTGAAGGTTCGATCAACAGTTGCTGTTGCTGTGGGCTTAACCCCGACATCAACAGTTGCGCTTGCGCTGCAGTGTTCTGCACCGCGCCATAATCGTTCAAGCCCCGTTGGCTGATGGGCAACTGCAAGCTGATACGGTAGTTCAACTCCCCCAACTCAAGCTTCTTTTCGGCCAGCCCTAATCGGCATTGGTGGTGAGGGTAGTAATACGGAAACATGAACGGATAGCGCCGCTCGGCCAGCACGTCGTAAATCGGCTTGTTGGCATCCGGCTTTCCTGTCCGGTACCGGGCGATGTCGGCCATGAGTATCTCATTGACCAACTCCAGCATCGGTCTGGGGGTAAAGGTGCTTTGCTGGTCAATGATCAACCCCTCCAGATCGGGCCGCCGAGTCCTCAACAGAATCTTGGGCAGATCACCCTGGCCGGAGCCTTCCAGGGTGCGCGTAGCGAAACGATATTGAGCGCTGAGGTAGGCCACCGGCGAATCGACCGCCGCCATCGCGCCGACTTTGCAGAACTCATCCCAGTTTTCCTTGAACAGGTTCGGGAAACTCGGCCCGACATCGACCAGCGCACGCACACCGGTCTGCTGGCCCTGGTACTGGGTTCTGCCGTTGGATACCTGGTGTTCACGGTACAGCCGACCGATCTGCACCGCATAGCACATGGCATTGTCATAGGCCACCTCGCCATCCGCCTCGCAGATCTCACCCAGGCGTTGGACGAAGTGGGGCTTGGGTTGGGCGATGATGTCGAACACTGACGTCATGCCCATTTGCTGCATCGCGGTGATGAAGCTGACTTTTTCCAGGCCCACTTGCCGTTCGGGCTCGTTGACCAACGTAAGAAGCAGACGGTCAGTTCTCGAGTCGTTGTCCATGCCCACGCATTCCCTCAGGTAGAGATACACCGCTACGTCCAACAAACTGAGTGGTTCTAAAAAATAAAGAACCTGTGAACTCTGACAGTAACGACGAACGGTACCTGGGGACGGCCGAACACCAGAGCTACCTGAATTGGACGAGTCTGCAGTTGGCGGAAACTGGCTTGGCTTTGGTGGAAGCTTGCATTGATGGCTTGCAGGCCGATGCTTGTGCTCAGTAAGTCAGTCATCGCGGGCGAGCCCACTCCCATAGTTTGACCGGGTACATCCTTGGAATAGGGTCAACCTGTGGGAGCTGGCTTGCCTGCGATGGCGTGCGCCCGGCCAGCACAATGCTCAAGCTAACCAATCCCGCCTACGCTTAAGTTAGGATGCTCGTTCCCTATTCGAGGTGGTCTCCATGTTTTTCGGCGTTCTCCTGATCATCACCTGGCTGATCCTGCTGCTGCGCTACCCGGCCAAGGCGCTGCCGGTATCGTTGGCCGCTGCCGTCGGCCTGGGGTTTGTCGCGGTTTGGGTGGTATGGCTGGACAATCGCGAAGCGTCACAACTGGCGCGTCTTGAGCTGCGCATCATCTACGCGCCGCAAGACTGCCCCGCCGACCGCCCGCTCAAACTGACCCTCAACAACGGCAACGATGTACCGCTCACCGAACTGCGCTGGCGCGTGGCCGCCTACGCACCGGGCGATACGGTCAACCTGGCCGACAACGTCTACGCCGCCCCACGCTATCGCGGCCCCGGCGAGTTGCAGGCGGGCGCCACTTGGGATGACTGCCTGCCCACCCCGCCGCTGCGCCCCGGCTATCGCCCACAAACCCTGGAATTTCGCGCCGAGCACCTGCAAGGCAGTTTCTCGGACTGACAAAGGATGGACCCATGCCCAACGTACTGATCACCGGTTGCTCCAGCGGCATCGGCCGCGCCCTCGCCGACGCGTTCAAAGCCGCAGGCTTCGAGGTATGGGCCAGCGCCCGCCAACCCGATGACGTCGCCGCCCTCGCGGTCGCAGGCTTCAATGCTGTGCAGTTGGACGTCAATGACAGCGCCGCTTTACAACTTCTGGCCGAGCAATTGAGCGAGCTGGATGTACTGGTCAACAACGCCGGCTACGGCGCCATGGGCCCGTTGCTCGACGGCGGTACCGAGGCGATGCAACGCCAACTCGAAACCAATGTGTTTTCCATCGTCGGCGTGACCCAGGCGCTGTTTCCTGCCTTGCGTCGCAGCAGGGGCCTGGTGGTGAATATCGGCAGTGTTTCCGGCGTACTGGTGACGCCGTTCGCCGGCGCCTACTGCGCATCCAAAGCCGCCGTACATGCCTTGAGCGACGCCCTGCGCATGGAGCTGGCACCGTTTGGCGTGCGGGTGATGGAAGTGCAGCCCGGTGCGATCAATACAAGCTTTGCGAAGAATGCCGGCGCCCAGGCCGAGTTACTGATCCAGGAACAGTCGCCATGGTGGCCATTGCGCGACGGCATTCGTGCGCGCAGCCAAGCGTCCCAGGACAAGCCAACCCCGGCCAGTGAGTTTGCTGCAGACGTGCTCAAGGCGGTGCAGCAAGCGCAACCGCCGCGCCTGTTGCGTTCGGGTAACGGCAGCCGCGCGTTGCCGTTGATGGCGGCACTGTTGCCCAAGGGGTTGCTGGAGAAGGTGCTGAAGAAGCGCTTTGGCTTGGGCGGTAGACTCTAAGGCTTCATGAAATCAATAAACGCCCGCACCTTCAGCGGCAAATGCCGCGTGTCCGGATACATCGCGTAAACCCCTTGCGGGGCAAAGCGGTGGTCCGCCAATAGGCGCACCAAGCGTCCCGCGTCGACATCCCCCTGCACCAACCATTGCGGTAAAACCGCCACACCGTGGCCCCGCACCGCAAACGCCTGGAGGACCGCCGCGCTGTCGGCCACCAAGGCTGACGGGCCGGCTCGATAAGGGTGTTCGAGACCTGCCGGGTCGGTGATGCTCAGTTCGCTCAAGCGGCCGTGGCCCAGCCTGGGCAACTGCTCCAACTCAGCCAGGGTTTGAACTGCGGCAAACTGCGGCGCCGCGACGGCGAACACTTCGAACGTGGACAACTGCACGGCGCGGTGATTGGAGTCCAGCAAGCGCCCCAGCCGAATCGCCACGTCAAAACGTTCGGAGATCAGATCGGCGTGGGTGGAGGATGTGGATAAGTGGATATTCAGGTCCGGGTGCAGGCGCCGAAAGGCTTCTACCGCCGGAGCAACTACAGCCAGGGCATATTCGACAGTGGTGGTGATGCGCAGGGTGCCTTTAAGCTGGGCATGTTCACTGCGGGCTTCTTCTACCGCCAGGCGGGCCTCTTCAAGCATGCGCGTGCAGCGCAGGTAGAAGCGCTCACCCGCGTCGGTCAGTGCCAGTTGGCGGGTGTTGCGGGTCAGCAGGGTGACGCCGAGTTCCGCTTCCAGGCGCTTGAGGTTGAAGCTGACCACGGCGCGAGTCTGGCCGAGCAGGTCCGCGGCAGCGGTGAGCGAGCCGGCCTCGACCACGGCCTTGAAGGTGTCAAAACGGTCCAGGCTGACCATGGTGGACGCCCTCCTTTGTCAAAATATTTTTGACAAACTAGCAGGCAAATCGACGTATCCCAAACCCTGCGTGCGCCCTAACCTGCCGGCTTCACTCGCAGGATCGCGTTCATGACCTACCGCTCGAAAGTCGCCTGGATCTTTTTATTGGGTTTTGCCCTGGACCTGGTGAACATGTTTGTCGCCACCGTCGCCTACCCGGATATCGCCCGCGAACTGCAAGCCTCGGTCACCCAGTTGGCGTGGATCAGCAATGCCTACATGCTCGGACTGACAGTGATCATTCCCTTGAGTGTGTGGTTGGCGGCGCTCATGGGCGAGCGCACCCTGATCGCTACCAGCCTGCTGCTGTTTGCCGGCGCATCGGTGATGGTCGGCCAGGCTGGCTCCATCGAAGCGTTGATAGCTTGGCGCGCCTTGCAGGGGCTCGGCGGCGGCTTACTGATTCCGGTGGGGCAAGCCATGGCTTACCGACACTTTCCGGCGGTCGAGCGCAGCCAATTGACAGCGCGGGTGATGTCGGTGGCGTTGCTGGTGCCAGCGCTGTCCCCGGCGTTGGGCGGGGTGATTGTCGACAGCCTGTCCTGGCGTTGGATTTTCTACGCCAACCTGCCCCTGGCGCTAGTGACCCTGCTGCTGGCGCTGCTGTGGATAAAACCCGATGTGCCTTTAACCGAGCGCCCGCCCCTGGACCTGGGCAGTGTGTTCAAACAAGCCGCCAGCCCGATGCTGCGCGTGGCAATGCTGGTTTACCTGTGTATTCCGGGGGTATTTATCGGCACCAGCCTGATCGCCATCCTCTACGTGCGTGGCCTGGAGTATGACGCCACCCAGACCGGCGCGCTCATGCTGCCGTGGGCACTGGCCTCGGCCGTGGCGATCTACCTGAGCAAGCGACTCTTCAATCGCTTTGGCCCCAAACCCTTGTTACTGGCCGGCATGGCGCTGCAATGCGGCGGTATCCTGCTGCTCAACGAGCCGACGCTGATTATTGCGGCCTACGTCTTGATGGGCCTGGGCGGCAGCTTGTGCAGCAGCACCGCACAAACCCTGGCCTTTCTGGATATTCCCGCCGAGCGCATGGATGCTTCCAGGATACGCACGCTGCTTCACCCTTGCAGCGAGCCCAAGCATGATTGACTACAGCGATTTTTTTGAAGAAGTGATCCAGACCCACGTCGAGATCGAACAATGGTTTGCCGGCGTTGCGCCTGAGGGCACGCTGGAAAACCTGCTGGCGCGCTTCTCACCCGAGTTCAGCATGGTGGCGCCCGCCACCGGTACGCGGGTCAACACGGCCGGGGTCAATGCGCTGTTCACGCGCCTGGGCGGGATGCGTCCGGGACTGAAAATCACCCTGAGTGAAATGACCGGCATCGACCGCCATGCACGCGGCGCGACGGTCACGTATCGCGAGCATCAGATTGACGACAGTGGCACCCAGACCGACCGCCGCGCCACCGTGGTGTTCGAGAAACAGGCCAGTGGCGCGCTGCTGTGGCGGCACTTGCATGAAACCTTTATCAAAGCCTGACACGGTCAACTGTGGGAGCTGGCTTGCCTGCGATAGGGGTGTGTCAGCTACAAATACTTCAACTGACAGTCCGCTATCGCAGGCAAGCCAGCTCCCACAGTTTAGTTTTGTGTTGGGTTGACGATCACGGTGCAGGTAATCCCGGCCGCCAACAACACGCCCTCCGGCACTTCATCAATGTGAATCCGCACCGGCACACGCTGGGCCAAGCGCACCCAGTTGAAGGTCGGGTTCACATCGGCGATCAGTTCACGGCTCTCGGGGTTGTCGCGGTCGTAGATGCCGCGCGAGATGCTTTCCACATGGCCCTTCAAGGTCTCGCCGCTCATCAATTGCATATCGGCTTTGTCG
>Ga0308160_10001927_pt1 | contig 26918 bp, 28 predicted proteins | sample PhyFR1_FD_201036 | JGI IMG/M metagenome (GOLD analysis project Ga0308160, IMG submission 201036) | Phyllosphere microbial communities from UC Gill Tract Community Farm, Albany, California, United States - DLSLF.R1 | ecosystem: Host-associated > Plants > Phyllosphere > Unclassified | place: USA... | reverse complement strand
TGAAAGAAGCCAGAGATGGACTTCCGACGTGGCTGTTGAGAAGTATCATCCGGACTTGGCTTTGTGGCTTTATTCTGGACCGGACACTGTCTGCTCAGCTGGGGAAACCGAGTAGTGTAAGAGGAGAGAATAGCGTCAGTATCTACATGGACCTCATTCGTCAAGGGATGCAAGGTGGGAAGGATGATGTACGAGTCGCATCCCTAGCCGTAAGTCAACATCTCAGTATGCGCTGATGGCAGGAATGGACCCAGATACTCTCACGCGCACTAGATACTTTCCGATCGGAAATCACCCTCCATTCTTACCCCGAATCCGCAGCCTCCTTGGCAAACCACACTTCCTTCTCCGACCTCGTCCATGTATTCGAGAAACAGTTCCGCCAATGGAGAGAAAGGTCTGAACTGGGTGCTGGGAAATGTGGTGCAGATGATGCGGATGTGAGGTTTATGATTGGAAATATCAGGCTGTATCACAATTACGCCAGGCTGGTGGTGCGGAGTTTTGGGCTTCAGAAAGCTACGGACGACAAGGGTGCAGATTTGCATGCGGCATTCCTCGAGGTGAGTCCCAGCTTGAATGTCCTGGCAGAAAGCTGATTTTCAGTACCAATCCGCCTCGACATCTCTTATTGAAACATTCGAGACCGAGCTCGATTCCCCCGGGTTTACACGCGGCTGCCCAGACTTCATTTTTACAGTCCTAACATACGCCGCAGTCTCCCTCCTTCGAGTCACTCAACCACATTTTGCATACCTCGAGCCGGACCGCAGCAAGATCTTTACGACAGCTATAAAAGCGTCCGATATGCTAGCTCGCTCAGCTATGAATCCAGATCACCTACCCGCCTCACAATCTGTCTTTTTACGTCGACTCATTGAGGTCAAATCTGCCGAGGCCCCGACAAGCACATATCAACAGCAATATCTACCGGAGATGATTGACTTCGAGGCTTTTGGCCAGAGTCTCGAAGGTGATCAAAGCAAGACTCTCTGGCCGCCGGCACCATTCAACTTTGACCTGGCGTCGCATCCCGGTGTTCAACCTCACGCTCAACAAGCCACAGGGGTTCTCAGCCAACAACAGAATGCAGACAATACCAGAAGGGTCTCGGCAGGTGGTGAGACCGGCCAGAACAGTAACATGCCAACCGACCTAAACGGCTGGGTAGCTGCGCACCAGTTCCCTATGCCCGGACTGAGTCTCGGCATGGGGAGTAGCTTCGGTCAGGATGATCTCATATTTACGCAAGATAGCTTCTGGAAGTCCATCTTTGAGGGGCAGGCGCAAAACCAAGGTCAGGGGCAGAGTATTGGAATGGTGTAACTTTCTGTAAATGGCATGCAATCTTTACACTACGAATGGTCGGAGAGTCGTCGGTTTCGGAAGCATCGGCGCCACCTTGTAGCCTTTCTTGCCTGGGGCCCTCCGCGGGTCGTCTCGTTCTGCTCGGTTGCGGTGTCGGGACGGACCGAGAGGTAACTGAATACACCGAGCAACAGTAGATTTCAGGGGAAATCCGGACCCGGTATAACTTCGGCGATGAACAAGTGGAGGATATCATTCGCCCTGTCCTAGCCTTGGAAAACGGGTACTCAGCATATTCTATACTCTTCTCCTTCTTGCTTTTGCATCTTTACACCTGGACATATCTATCAATATGAGCACAATCATCGGACCCAAGGTTGAGAAGCCAAGTGACAGAGCTTGGTGGAAGTCGGCATCTGTTTACCAGAGTAAGTGTTCCCTGGCCATGTCGCTCCACATGCTGATGTCTAGTTTATCCTGTTGGTCCCCCTTTGTAGCCATAGCTGGCCGGATCACTAACCTCCAGGCTTCTTTCGCGGACCACGCAGCCAATGGGCATGGTACTCTACAGGGTATCTTGTCCAAGGTCCCTTATTTGCACAAGCTCGGTGTCGATATCGTCTGGCTCTCTCCCATGTACGAGTCTCCCCAAGCCGATATGGGATACGATATCTCGGACTACCAGAAAGTCGACCCTCAATACGGTACCCTAGAAGACTGGGAGCAGGTCAAAGATGCCTGTCATGAGCGGGGAATGAAGCTCGTCATGGATTTGGTCGTCAATCACAGTAGTGATCAGGTGAGTCTCACTTCTCGATACTCAGAAGCAAAGTCTGACAATCAGCACGCCTGGTTCAAGGAGAGCCGAAAGTCCAAAGACAGCCCCAAGAGGGACTGGTACATCTGGCACGATGGCAAGACCAACGACCAAGGCGAGAGGGTCCCGCCCAACAACTGGAGGTCCATCTTTGGAACGTAAGTCAAAATGCCTGGACATAGATAGGTCTTCCGTGCTGATCTCCAGTGGTCCCTCTTGGACATTTGACGAAGGATCTCAGCAGTGGTACTGCCACACCTTCCTCAAGGAGCAGCCTGGTCAGTCCTATCTTACTCTCCTCAGCTTTCGCTGATACCCAGACCTGAACTGGAAGAATCCTGAACTCAGGAAGGCCGTCTATGACATGATGCATTGGTGGCTCGCAAAGGGTGCTGATGGTTTCCGAATGGATGTTGTACGTCAATGTTGGTATTCTCGAGGATTAGCTAACCTGTAGATCAACTTCATCGCCAAAGCCGAAGGATTTCCTGATGCTCCTATCGTCCAGCCCGGCCACGAGACCCAGCCTTTCGGTGGTCTTTCAATCAACCGACCGGAAGTAAATGGTCACCTCAAGGAGATGTACGAGGAGGTTATTAGCGTATGTTCCCCTCTTCGTGTGTAGACACCTGCTGATCTGATAGAAATACGACATGTTCTGGTAAGACTCATCAGATCTCTTGGGATCGGCAACTGACGAGCTAGTGTCGGAGAGTGCCCAGGAGATGCTCCAGTCTCCGAGTATGCCCCATATTCCGTTCCCGCCAACAAGGAGCTACAGATGATCTTCCACTTCCACCAGTAAGCGATATCTGAAGTGGACATCAGGGTAAGCTGATCATCTTAGCCAAGGATTTGACCGAGGAGACAACGGCTTCGAGAGATCATACGACCCCAAGTGGAAATTATCAAGGACCAAGACCCTGTTCAACGGCTTCAACGTCGAGATGGAGAAAGAAGGTGGATGGAACTCGAACTAGTAAGTCCCTCTTGTTGGACGATACTGATTGTCAGCGTCGAGAACCACGATCAACCTCGAATCGTCTCTCGAATGGGATCCGATCACCCAGCAGAGCGAGCCAAATCCGCCAAGATGACTGCCATGTTCCACACTTCTCTCACTGGTACCATCTTCATTTACCAGGGACAAGAGATTGGACTATGTAACGTACCCCGAGACTGGACAGAGGAGGAGTACAAGGATATCGAGACTATCCAGGCTCTTGACGGAGAGCGAGATTTCCGATGGAAACAGAATGGCAAGAAGGGCAAGCCTGAGGATATCGATGTCTCGGATGTCATGCGGGATATGAGGTGGACCGCAAGAGATAACGGACGAACTCCCATGCAGGTAAATAGACCTCTATTGGACCGGATGATAACGCTGATCATGTAGTGGGACTCTTCTGAGCACGCTGGTTTCTCCAAGGCTACACCATGGATGCGAGTCCACGACGACTACAAAGAGGGCTGGAATGTTGCTGCTCAGGTTGATGACCCCAACTCTGTCTTTTCATTCTGGCAGAAACTCCTCAAGCTGCGTAAAGAATACGAGGCGCTAGTTTACGGTAATTTACACTAGTAACAATGGCGTACGAATGTGCTGACGTTTGCAGGAACATTCATTCCCCTGGACGAGAAGAACGAAAAGACATACTCTTACATTCGACACGACAAGACGATCGACCAAAAGCTCCTTGTCATCCTCAACTTTAGCCGATCCGAACCAGATTCGGAGGGATACTACCATGGTGAAAAGGCTTCTTTCGAGATCCCCAGTGATATCGATATCTCGAAAGCGAAATTGATCATTACAAACGGTGAAGAGAAGGAAGGATCAGGTCTTGAAGGAAATAAAATTGAATTATCAGAATGGGAGGGTAGGGTCTACGTCCTCTAGGTACGTAGGTGTGCTATGCATATCAAGTTTTGGTCTCTTCCGCACCTCATGCGCATGCCAAGGAAGGAGTATACGCGTTTATGATGAAACAAGACATGGATGTCTCAGAAGTACAAAATGATGATAGGTGAAACATCGATTCCAAACATCATCCGATGGTGACTTCTGATGCTCAAACGTGATTCGGCTGATCTTCTCCACCCCTACATCTAATCATGACACTCTCACCAGACATATCGGGACTCCGGCGACGCTCGCCAAATCCAGATTCGCCCCACCTCGACCCTAACGATGGTCGTCCAGTCCAATCCTATTCGCCAAGTCTACTCTCGCCCTATGCCCGAGCAGAAGGAGCAACTCATCGGCTACCTAGTCGGTATGCTCCATCACGGCGCTCGACCTCGTCCCTCTTCTCGACATATACACCTTACGGCGATAATACACCTACCATCCGCCTCGTCCCATCCCATCCCGATACAGAGTCTACTCCAACACCTATCACACTAAATTCACGGTCCAAGTCAAATGATATCGATGATAGAATCAGTGGTCTCTCGAGTCCGTCTCTGAGAAGACATGAAACGGAACCTAGCTATGCTCGCATGGAAAGGTCTTCTACCATCGAAGAACCATTTACGATCACTCGCAGCTCCAAAGATAGGCCGTTACCGCCTCTACCACTCAATCCCCGTCGTACATCGATCGGTGCTCATAGTATAACCTCAAGTGTGAGTACCACACCGAGCGAAGCTGGGCGGAGTGAGATCAGCGGTGTTTCCTCGGTCGATGCAACCAGTGCAGGTACCGGACGGAGAACATGGAAAAGTCTACTCGTCAATCCATTCAAAGACTCGCCAGGTCGACGATCACATTCCTTCAGATCATTCGCTCCCATAAGAATGGGATCAAGAGCGATGTCCCGCATGAGTCGAAGTACAGCTTCGGATGATACACTCATCGAGTCTCCTTATACGCTGGACAAGATGGCCAAGACTGCTTCGGAGGATACCTTGGTGAATGAGACGATGAAGAGGATTAGGAGCACAGAAGGGGGTGATAAGATCCTCCAGAAAATTCCCGAGAGACTGGTGGAAAAGGGTAAAGAGGGGTGGACGTCATTTAAGGTTGTGCTGCTTCTCTCGGTCTTGACTGTGAGTCCAGCTTTGTTAGCAGAGTTTAAATTATTGACTAGATAGCTATTCGGATATGGGCTGGCGGGACTTTGTTGGACGATGCAGATTATGCTGAGGAGTGAGCCTTTCAAGTGGGGATAGAGGAATCGAGCTGACAGCAGTCTCGCCAAATAGCGATGTTACCATGGTCACTGATCCAGACGTCGTCATTTGTGAGTCTCCAACAATGGCGCTTATCGCAATCACTGACTCCCAGTCTTGCTCCTCTTTTCGCTGCTCGCACTCTTCACCTCCTTCGTTGGCCTGATGGGGACACTACTCAATTCTCGCCCAATTCTAGCATTTTACTGCCTCCTACTCTGGCCGACATTCATCTCCCTAGCCCTAGTCGGATATTCCTCTTTCAAACGGGCAAATGTCCAGCTCGATCGGAAACTCAATCAAGTCTGGTCTCAATTCCTGAGTGAGGAAGATCGGCTGCGTATACAGAATGGTCTAGGTTGTTGTGGATACTACAATCCTTTCCGTATGTCCAAAATGCCTATGGCGATGCTGATGAGTAGATGATGCCACGTACTCGAAACGATGTTACCCCAGAACGCCTCTTCCTGGATGCAAGGGCAAATGGACGGCTTTCGAAGACAAGGCTCTTCGAAGCTTTGCAAGGGCGGCATTCAGTACTGTACCTATAAACCTAGTGAACATCGCGATCTCCCTCATCTGCTCTAATCACGTTGACAAGTGAGTTCTCCTTCAGCCAGTAGGAGATGAACTGACCCTTCAGTCAATTTGGCAAAGGCCTCACACCACTTCATTATCGACTGCAGTAAGTCTCTCGCTCAACAGCTTTGGATGCGGCTAATCTATCAGAGCGGCAGATGTAAGGTCTAACGCACTTGCTGTCCTAGCTTCCCTCCCACTGGAACCAAAATCATCTCAGCCTTCCTCAGTCCCCCTCAAACGCCGGTCCGCCCTACGTAGCTCGAGAAGTTCCGTCAGATCGTCTACTTCCACCGTTAGATTAGTGGACCCATATCATCAACCAAAAGCACGTCAATACAGCTCCGATAGCATTTTGAAGGATTACGAGAAAAGTCCGCCTACACCCTTCGCCTCCAGGCAGAAAGGTGTGGCGATGCACCGTCGTGCTACCGAGGACTTTGGATTGCCGACTCCACCTACTAGTCGATTGTCTTCGCTGAACTACGGTAGCTCGAAGGTCGAAGTTGGGAAGAGAGGAGCGGATGATAAGATACGGAAACCGTAATATCAGGGGAAAAGAGGGTGGTGACCGATTGCAAGAGATATTCCGGTTTTGTTATTACATGGGCTTTGGTCTTTGAATGTATTTGGGATTCATACGTATTCTGCTGGACGGTGAATGTGCTTGAGTTTCATGCATATCCTGCTGAGAATATTCTACCGGAAGTTTGATTTTGCCTTTTTATGGCGCTTTCTATGATCGTACAATACCCTGTTCCTGCCTCACCCGTTCGTCCGCGTCCTCCTCGATCACGTAGTCCCTGAACTGCCTGGCGGGAATCTTCCTCTCGAACATTACGTCAATCTCGAAGTAGCTACGGCCCTTCATCTCCGGTAGTCGATAGTATGCCCATACCCAACACAATGCACAGATTGGGGCCCATAGGAAACCGATCTTGCCGCGTAGATTCCAAGCAGTTGGATTCTGGTCGTTAGTTATAGACTGACAGTGACCGGAAGAGACTTACAAGCATGTATGGCATCATGACACCGAAAGTGACTGAGAAGACATTGTACGATAATCGAGACAGGGCGATGGTCTTGCTTCTTAGACGGGAACTAGAGACTTCTCCAACGATGGCGTAAGCAAGTGGACCAACTGTCGAGTCGTAGACGAATAGCCAGATGATCATCATCGCTTGACGTCAGCCAGGAAAGAAACTGTGGAAGGGGTACTTACAAGCTTGACCCCATCTTGCGCCATTGTAGCCCTTGTCCGCTACTACACTCAAAATACCAATGAGGAGTTGTCCAATAGCGAGACAGAAGAGACCGGTAGTGAAGATTTGTCTTCTGCCCAAGATGGTAATGAGCCACCAACTCAAGAGAGTTCCGACGAACGCAGCTCCGTATAGACCGATAGTCATCGAAAAGGAGTTGCTAGTATCCAGTCCGGCTTGCTGGAAGAAATACGTCGAGTAATTGGCGAACTGGAGCCCGCACATGATTTGACATGTCCAGGTGATCATGGAAATCTCTGTACGTCGCAGGTCGGTACCTCGGAAACAGTCAAAGAAAGAAGTTCCAGACGAGACATCCTTCTCGAGCTGATTGGTTCGGATCATTGATGATACAGTCTCTTTGGATCTCTCCTTGGTTGCGGCCGGAGTAAGTCGGCGAGCGGAAATATGGGCCTGTGCGATCTTGCCTTTACGAACGAGCCACCATGGTGATTCAGGAGCGAAAAGGAGGATGAGGAAGAGTGGGACAGGCCAGGCCCATTGGACTGCGAATGGCATTCGGAAGGACCAGATTCCCGTCATGAGCTGAGCTTTCTTGAGGATACCGGCTCCGATCAAATGTCCAATGACCCAGCAGAGGTTGATAAAGCTGGATTGTCAGCCATGAATTTTACATGGGTGTGGTAGACTGACGTGGTGAGGTAACCTCGTAAAGACAAGGGGCAGACCTCGCTAGCATATGCTTCGGCCAAAGTGGAGAAGACACCCCATGGGATTCCACAGAGCAGTTCTCCCGCTAGTAAAGCCCCCTTGTTGGGTGCGAACGTGATAAGACCAATGAGCGGGGTCATGAATGCGAGATTGCCGAGGATTGACCACTTGTATCCAAAACGGTCGACCAAGACAGCACCGAGCAGGACACCAATGATGGATCCCATGTTTGCTGCCTAAGTCGTCAGATGTTTCAATAGTAGGGATGAGAGGACGTACCTGCTGCATACCAGCTTGCCATCCTGGGGCAATCTGATATCCTGCCTTTCCACCGTAGTCGTTACCAAAGTGTTCTTTGAATGCGGGTAGACCGAACAGAGAGCCAAGTAGAAGGGTATCGTATGATTCCATAATGATACATCCGGACGCTGCGATCGACCATCCTACAGCCTAGAACGTCAGTAACATGTTCACTCTCGACGTGTAGAATGACTGACGGCTCGGTTGATTTTGAGAGACTGCCACAATGATAGCGAATGCTGCCATTCCTCATCTCTTACTGCTTCTGCCTTAACTTGCTCCCATGACTTGCTCTCCGACGAACCCTCTTCGGAAGCTTGACCAAAGTCACGTTTATCGTCTTCGACGACAATGTCGTCATGTGTGTTGGAGTTGTACGACATGTTCGGTCGTGTTCTTACTAGCTTGGCAGTGGATAATTCGTATTCATGTCACCATGCCATACTCTTTATAGTTCTACAGCCAATGTTTGAAGTTTCATCTGCGATGTTCCTGGAATAGATGGGCACGTCTTGGTGCCGCCATACAGAGGCACAGTGGTGTGCTTATGACGATTTGATATACGCCCCGCGGGTCACCTGGAGCCCTAGTGTGTAAGGAATGGCAATGATCTAGAAGAAAAAGGTGTGAAGAAAAGGCAAGTCGGCGACTTGAGAAAACTTGCGGTTTGGGTTGACCGGTTAATCGGCTTCTTCGGCGACTTCCAGATGATCTGACGTGCTCGGCATGTGGGGTACATCTCCAAAATCTCTGTATGTCTTTGCAAGTCGCCTGAGGAAGTGCACAGGTGACGTGCTAGGTGCAATAATGACGGCCAACATCTCTGTTATGGTCGCCGAGGCGTCGGTCAGGCCCGGCTTTGCGCGAGGACAAGTAGGCCAAGTTTATAAAAGTCCATGACGAGGTCGGCGACATCACTGAATACTTTTTCGCCCTGCAATAAAACACAAGATACTTCAAGATGGCACCAGTCGCTACACATACCATGACCGAGCCCCAACGAGGGTCTTTGAAGCTTCGACAACCCGTAGCAGATCCCGAAGCGGTCGCTCGAAATCAGCTGCCAGGTTCTCTCAGCAATCTTGGGCTAATCGAGCAATACCCAGTGAGTCACCATCCGTGACCGTTGAGCTCCTCCGCTGATCCTCAAGCACTTCGAGGTCACGCCAGCGATCGGAAGAGAGTTTAAGGGAGATATCCAGCTTGATCAGATTATGAACGCCCCCAACAAGGATGAGCTCATTAAAGATTTAGCATACATGGGTACGTGATCCCTCGATCATTGTGTCCTCAGCTGATGATAGTTTCCCGACGAGGTGTCTGCTTCTTTCGAGACCAAAACATCTCTTCCGATGATATGATGAAACTCGCCGAGGCTATTGGAGTTGCTTCAGGACGACCTTCGGGATCACACATGTGTATTCATCCTGTATCGGAAAACACTCCTGAGATCGGCACCAAGACATCCCTCATCTCGGCATCAAAGCAAAAGTAAGTCGCTTTTCGCCGGCCTGGAATCAGAGAACTGACAATCCCCAGCAAGGGAGGAGGAATTAGGCGAATCCACGACGACCTCAGTCGATGGGCATCAGTAGCTTGGCATTCGGACGTCTCGTTTGAGAATGTCCCGGCAGACTACTCAATGCTCAAGATCAACGTTCTGCCGGAATCAGGGGGTGATACAATGTGGGCAAGCACCTCGGATGTATGTCCCCTTGCATCACTTTACGCACCTAGCTGACATTGGCAGGTCCTCGACAAAATGAGCCCATCTTTCCGGGCATACTTGGAAACTCTGAATGCCACACACGATGCCTCTTTCTTCCACGCCGAAGCAGCTCAGCATGGTATCAAGATCGACAAGAGCCGTGAGAGAGGAAATCCTCTGAATACAGGAGATCACCTTACCGCATCACATCCTCTCATCCGTACAAATCGTATGTGTTTTCCCCAAAGAACTGGAAATTAAGCTGACATCGATAGCTGTGACAGGGTGGAAGGCGATGTATGTCAACAAAGGCTTCTTCGGTCGTATCGATGGTGTTTCACGGGACGAGTCGGATATTATTGCGAAATACTGCTTTGACTTGATCAACAATAATATGGATATTCAGTGTCGATTCAGATGGGAGGCGGGGTCGATTGCGATTTGGGATAACAGATGTACATGGCACTCTGGTATGTCCTTCCTTCTCTCACTGAGCTTACCATTGACGACATAGCTCTATTCGATTATAATGAGGAGAGAGCGGGTGATAGGGCATCATCGATTGGAGAGAAGCCATATCTTGATCCTAATTCGCAATACAAATCAGAAGCATTGAAGGCAGAAGGCAAAAAGTGGTAAAACAGTAGTGCAGTTGTATCGTTTGTATCGTTTATGTACGCATCACATGCTTGCCCAAGCTTCAGATAGAAAAGATCTTTGCGACGCAAAAGCAATGTGTTTGCATAAAGATAGTACTCCAAAAAAAAATACAGATACATTAGATTAGATCTTTCCACCCAACCACCCGGGTCTCTCCACAAATACACTGACTCTCTCTTGACCCTGTCTTGGCTCCAGCAATACTATATCGTCAACTGTGTCCTACCAGGCCAAAGGATAATTGGCTTACATGATTTCCGATACAATGCGTCGATAGACGCACTTCCCCTCTCCGCTAAAGCCCGCCTCAGGTACGCTTGTACAGGTTCCAAGGCATGGAAGTTGAATGGCTAGATCGTCAGTCATTGTCGATATATGCAAGGTAGGACTCACCTCTTGATATCTCTTGAACTCGACGGCAATCTTGCCCAGTTTAGCATACTTGTCGTGATTGACGAGGGATAGATCCGGCGATAAGGTAGACTGCCGAGTATCGGGATTACCGTCAAAAGTAAAAGTGATGCTGGCTGTCAGCCTCAGATACGAGAAAGGCCTTGGGCGGGCTTACTCGGTCAAGATCAATCCCAAGAATGGTAGGCAGGGTCCAGCTACTTCTCGCAGTCGAGACCTGTAGGCGGCGTGGTTCTTGGTATGCTCAATGACAGCTCGTAAGCGGTCCATCATGATCTTGTATTTGGCCGATAAAGACTGACAGTCAGCCACCCCCTCGTCGATTCATGGAGTGAACTCACATCCCAGGTCTTCTTCAATCGCATGATAGTACTACTGTTGAGTCCGGCCAGAATGGCCCACATGGAAGAAAAGTTGTGCAGATACAGGCACTTCTAAGAATGGTCAGCTTTGTCGTAAATTATATGCAGTGAGACTCACATCCGCCAGTTTGATGTAGAATTTCAGTAGTGTCGTCCGCTTCTTGATATCCAACTCCGCTAGGATAGTATCGGCGATCCACCCAGTAATCTGATTACTAGTCTCACTCAGAGCCTTCAAGCCCGCCACTTTTCTTCTGCCAGTCAGGAGCAGATCTTCTGGGGCGACCTGGTTGAACATTTTCGATTCCATGATTGTCAATTGACGTGCGAGTTCAAGTGTGTCAAACTCGGTGAGGGGTATACGCGATAGCTCTACACCTGGCTTTTGCAATAACGAATTGAGCGACTTGGAAATGATGGGTGTCGGTGGGAGGGTCGAGAGCTGACTGAAACCAGCTGAATTTGGACCAGGGGTGGTAGCATTGGGGGAAAGGAGCGATAGGGGCGATTTGATCGATAGCTTATCGGTCGACAGTGTCCTTGAATGTGACCGTCTGGAGTGATCATTATAGGAAGAGGCTGATGATCCTGGTCGGTCCATTGAGGCCGACAGAAGACCAGATGAGCGCTTTCGAATAGCTTCCAGCAGTCGTGGTGCCATCGCGGGCAAAGTAGGTTGGACTACCTCGATAGCAAATTCCTTCATTGTTTCCAGAGCGACATCGTCCGCTTCGGGCTTCCAGTACGTGTCCAACCAAGCTTTTAGTAGGTTGTAAACCCTCAACCGGACTGGTACGACTTTACGTTCGACCCACATTTCCTGTTCCCTTTCCGTCATGGCGATATTCGCTGGCGGCATTATATCATATCGCCTGATCAGGGCTTCGGTAAACTCGAGAGGATCTGTATGAAGTCGGAAAGTGTAGAAGAAGGAAGCCCAGAACATCGAGTCCACCGGTCCGTCGTGAGGCGTCATCTTTTCCACCAACACAGTCAGACTGGCGCCGACCATGTTACCTTCGCTGTTGAAAGTGATTTCTCTTGGATCATAATCATGAGCAACAACATAGAAGCGCATATCTGGTTGACTGTGGATCGGATTCGCCATGGCTCGGTTCGGTCCTGGTCGAAGCTGCATAGCCGAAAGAGGTTGACCTTTCATTGGAGCCACATCGCGATCCGTGTCGATCCTGAGCTGTGAGAGTTTAGGGAGAGAGGCCATGGAAGGGAATTCAACCTTGAACTGCGAGAGGTGATTCCATTCATCGCGGCCAGATTGGTCCGCGTTGGTATTTGATCTAAAGCTTGCACTAGACGAGCGACCAGATTGCTGAGCGGTGGAAGCTGATGTGATGGTCGAGGTGGACATCTGCGAGAACGCAGTCACTAGTGAAGGTCGTATCGTGACCGAACCAGATACTGTCGAAGGTTGACGCTGAGCATCTTTGGGTGTCTCGTAGTCTGAGGCGATCTTATCGAGATCGACCGACCGTGATGGCGAACGACGCTGCAGTCTTGGAGGTGCGGGTGATGATAGACTGGATGACCGACTGCGAGGTATAGGGGTGCCCTCCGAATTTGTGCGCACCAGTTCTGCGGGATGAGCTGTTGTCGGTACGCCTAGTGGAGCTGTGTGTATATGATTCAGTGTTGGACGTGTCTGGGGATTAGCGGCAATCCATCGTCTGTGACTCACTGTTGGACCTCTGACTTGCAACGGTGGAGCCAAATGCTCTAATGGCTTGACCGTCATGTCCTCTTCCCTGCTCAGGTCCGCTACTACCTCTTCATCCTCTTCACCATCTTCATCGCGCTCCTCTTCCTCCGGAGTAGCATGTACCATCGATCCATCTTGCTGATATCGCTGTTGCAAATAGCTGAGACTTGTGGCTTTACGGTGCAGACCAGACAGAGTATGTTCACCTCTTTGACCGACTGGGTAATCTCTTCTGACGAGACCGGCTTCCTGATTAGGCCGTGGTGTATGGTGTCGAGATATATTGTCGCCCTGGCGGGGTGTAGACAAGCTACTCGGAGTACTCGGATCGGGCGTACATAGTCGCACCAGTCTCACGCATTCTGCTCCAGCTCTCAAAGTCCCCGTGGCTGACTGTAGCAATTTCGCCTTGTCCTTGTCGTAATTCTCATCCCCCTGATCAGCAGGCGCAGCATTGGCGACCGCCTCTGCTCCTTCGACCAAGCGACTAGCGACATCGTACAGCTGATCTTTTGCTTGTCGCAGCGATTCCACTTCCCGCGGTCTTACTGCTCGAATGGTAGCCGTTCTGCCGATGCCTTCGACAATAGTGAGGAGTTCCCGTACAGCGTCAATCGTTTGCCGGGTCATTTCGATAAGAGTGGCATGACTCGAGGGGTGCGACCCAATGTGATGCGAGTGTATGTGGCCGATGAAAGCTGCAATGATCGAGAGCAAAGCGTCTTCTGCCAGATTGATTTGCTCGGCTACGTCCGGGTCAACGCGACTTCCCAGTATAGGTGTATGCAACAAAGTTGGATCCTGGGGGTACGGCGATAACCCGTGAAATTCGCCATCTGATGACGCCGCCGAATGCGAGAATCCGCTGTCCATCGATCCTTGAACACGTCTTCCTCCTCTGTACTGCTTGGCTGACATCGGTGATGATCTTCCTGACGCCGTCGACGTGAACGATGCGGAGAGAGGTGTCGTGACAGAGGGTGAACGTGATCGAGAGATTTGCGAGGAGAAGCTGGTATCGAGGCCAGCAGTACTAGGCATCGGTGGAGGTGGGCTCGACTGTCTACGACGGGCGGCTCGGAGATCCCCAATACTGGCTGCGCGTTTCTTGAACGTTTCCTGTATTCTAGCATTGCCTCCGGAAGGTGTTCGAGGGGCCGATGGACCAGGTGTAGCTTCGGTCGTCGTGAGGAATGGTGGTATAGATTCGTCTGCATCCGCCACGGCGACTGCTTCCACACCAAAGGTTCCAGCCAGATTCAGGAATCGCTTGACTCCAGCAAAGACTGCTCTGGCTGATTTGGCAAGCTCTTCCATGTCCCTATCATCATCATCCTCCGTTCGAGGCGTTTCCGATACTTCTGCATGAAGACCACTGGCAGCCTTGGCACAATTGACCAATTTCGATAGTTCGACAAGGATGGCTTTCCGTTCTTTGCCCAGCAGTGGAAATTTGGCGAGTACCTGAGATTGCTTGCTGAGGCAATCGGTTTGAGATAGGACTGCTCGGATAGACGATATGACGCATGCGGCAGATGGCTGAAAGTGGGTTTTACGATTCGTATGGATAGCCGTCTCCAGCAGAGATAGGCATTGGACGACCGGATGAAGGAGTGCTTGTAGTGATGGCGGTAGAGGTCGTGTACGACTAGAGGGTGAACGGGCAGTGCTTTGTCGAGATGATGGTCGGTGAGTAGAAGTGACGGGCGAGGTAGTCCCTGTAGTGGAGCTTTGCGAGACCTGCGAGTTTTGCGACGCGTGTGATGTGTGTGACGCTTGTGAAGGTGCCGTCTTGTGTCTTGTGTCGGCTGACAAGTGTGGATGCGTAGGATCTGTTGGTGACTGGGCGCTAGAGGTATGGGAAGTGGTCGAGTCGTTCTTGCGATGAGCAGGCTAGGTAGTCAGCTCACCATTGCAGAAATCCTTTGAGCAGACAACGAGAGGTAGAACTCACCCAGACCCAGCCCATCTCCCTCACATAATTACTCGGAAACCATCCTCTTCTTGGTCCCTTCCTAGGTTCCGGATCTCCAGTATCATTCACAGAAGCAATTTCTCCATCCCACCATCCAGTCGCGTCCCTCACATGTACTCTTAAAATCTCGCCGGCGTAAAATGCTAAATACATGTTCATGTTGCTTGCCGAGGTCGACGCAAGCTGTGTTGGGTCGAAGTCATGGATCGCCTGGACATGGGTAGGCTCGGTAGGTAACGTTGACCTTGGCGACATCGTTTGTGATCGATTCGCCGAGGACGAAGGTCCGGCATGCTGGTTGGATTGGGTCGTCATCACCGGTTAAAGTCGTGATTGAAGAGGGCGTAGTATCATCGTCGCATCGAGCCTATTCAGTCAGTCTACGGTCTATATGTATAAGTCTAAGTGATAGTGCCCAAAAAGAAACCAGGTGAATGACTAGCGTCGTTCGGGTCGGACATCAACTTTCCACCAGGCACGTCAAGCTAGCTATCGGTGTAGGTGGTCCAGCGCGATTGCCTCAAGCATCCATTTCACAGCAACACATCAAGGGTGGTCACTCACCAGTCCTATGCTTAGTGTTGATGTAATATGCAGTATGTATATGAGCAATGGTTACCCCTCACAATGTCTGAATTCACGGGAAGGATGGAACGGGCGATCTCCGGAAACCGACGCGTCGCAACATTTTCCCCTAAGAGGGGCTGATACACACTTGCACAGCAACGAGCAACGGCAGAGGAGCAAGACATTACATACATGCTAGCCTAAGGCGAGAGGTCCTTGCAGGTCACTGCGACCGCTCATCTACTACGTCATGAGAAGCGATGTATGACTACTGCTCTAATCAAATATAGTTCCAGCACATTCACGATGTCTCACGTTCGCCCGGACGATCGGCTGGATGATCGAGATCCATCGGTGTGGCCGATACAACAGAAGGAGATTGCAACTCCTGTTGTTCCGTCCTGCTGGAGATCGGAATAGCAGCCTGTGGAATTGCCGGACTGCCTAGCGCGTTATCCGACGCAACGGGTGCAGAGTCCATCGACGCTGCGGCAAGGCCTACGGGAGACTGAGGAGGTAGAAGTGTCCCAGCTCCGGGGCCAGTATTGTTGACATGTAGATCAGGTACAGGGCTAGGATCGGGGTTGGCCGAGGTCGAGTTGACGGAGTTCGTTTCGCCCTCGACAGTTGGTGCGCTTGCTGAAAGGACAGGTTTGTCCGTCACTGCCGTTCCTTCCCCGGTAGCTGAATCTTGACCACTGGTGTCCTTGTTCGGGTGCGCAGCCCCAGGCGCAACCAGAGGCCCAAGTTCGTTGGCAGTGAACTTATCTCCGCAGCTGTTGCATACTGGTCATCAGCAATTTTCACCCAAAGAGGCCGAACCAGACTTACATGTCCTCGTACCACCAGGACCAGAACGCCATACACGCTTATCACCCCGCCCACATCCTTCACATACAGTTCCCGCCACCCATCTCTTGCCCGTGCGTTTCCTTCCGTCCATACCTTTGCCCTTCTTTCCTTTTAGGGCATTCTCAGCGACCATTTCATCTAGCTGATCCAGACTGACTGGTAATTCAAAAGTGACGTCTGGTTCGGCGACTCTTTTGTTGCCCCTCTTCGGAGCGACTGGTGAGAGCGTTATTGGCTGACCATCGTATTCGCCATCACGATTATATAGAGCCTTGGTGGAGATTGGATAAGCTCTGGGCCCCCATTTATCGGTAGTAGCTTCGACGATATCGGGTCGGTAGTCTGGAAGTCGGTACTGCAGGAATTTCCTAGTAGGCACTCGGGCGAGCATTCTGCGGAAGAAGGTCTTTTTGCGAGCCGTATACTCGAATCGAAGTTCAGGTGAAGGCTGGAATGAAGGTAATCGAGGTGGAGCCGAAGACGCTTGGGATCCTGAAGGTCCGGCCACCGCCGGTGGTGTCTCTGTCGAAGGCATAAGCTGAGGCGAGTGCTCGCTCAGCGACTTCATCTCGGCGGTAGTGACCATTCCGTTTATTGTCTTGAGTCTCTGCCATGTGTGTTCCGTCACATCGCTCAACCTGATGGTGACTGCATGTACTTCACCGTCTTCAGGGAAGAAAGATTCAGTAGCCAGGTTGAGCAATTTGCCTTTGACCGGTAGCGGATCGCCCGACGTATCTGGCTTGACTGGTGCTTCGGAGGCGGAGCGCGACTGATCCGTCCGTCTTGGCGAGGCAGGAGTCGATGCCAGATTCGAAGTACCAGGCTCGGGCGAAGGTTCTACCTTGACCTCGGAAGGTTTGGGTGTAGGTGTAGGCCGTTCGAAATATGGATTACCGAATGGTAATCGTGTCGCCAATTCCTCCCAATCCGGCTTGACCCATTCCGAGCGGGGTACGAATGTCGATATCAAGACGGTCCCAACTGGTGGAGATGTCCCTGTTAGCGGAGGTAGGTTTGATCGGATCCGTTTCTCGGCGGTATCAGGTGCTTGTGCTGGCTCAGGGAGCGGGTCCTCGGCTTTCATAGGTGGCGGAGTCGGCACCGTGTCTTTCGAGAGCGAGGCACGGGTGGGTTTTCTCGCCGCGATCGTCGCTTCTCCATTTACTGGTGAGACGACCGGAGCCGATGGAGTCGGATCGGCAGGGGCTGTTGGAGGGACAGACGGGGTTCGAGAATCGATGACAACCTCCTTTTCGCCGACTCTCGATATGTATGATAGCGAGCCAAGTGGTAGCTGAAACTTCTCCGTAGGTGCCTCCTTGAACGCCACTAGGAGAAAGGGAGGTGGGAGATGATACGTCGGTCTCGGAGGTGGTGGGGCCATTCCATACGGAGTAGATGGCGGAACCATACCGTGAGTAGCAGGTGGTGGGCCAGTGGCGTTCGTACCACAAGGCGGAGCCATTCCGTACGTAGTATAAGCGTCAGGATGTGGCTGATACGGACGAGATCCGCCAGCGCCACTACTCCCAGCTGGAGTCTCTGTTGCAGGAGGAGGGGACGCGAAGGAAGACGAATCTCTTGCCGGAGCAGGTCGGTACGGGATAGGTTGAGAGGGACCTGAATTGTGGTGTTGCGAAGGATAAGCAGAGATCCACGGGCTCGATGTTGAAGGTTGTTGCTGGGGCAGTGCCGGTTTCGAGGCGCTTGGTGTGGGGTCGGGAGTTTGAGCAGCCGGATCAGCACCACCAGGACCTCCCCCGCCAACTTGTTGCGGTCCTTTCATGTCAACATCGCTATCGTCATCCGAGTCGTTCTCGGGCGCAGGTGACAGTGAATCTGATCCAGCAGGATTACTGGGTCCCACTCGATTTGCTTCAGGGTTGTCGCGGGGAGCCGGTGCTGTGGGTACAGAAGACGACGACGCGTGAGGTTGTGGACGAGTTGAAAGTTGACTGGGACCAGCTTGGCTCGAGGTCGATGGAGCACCGTCTTCCGCACCTTCTCCGACATCTTTCCCCTCTTTCAGCCTATTCACCACCCTCCCCAACTTTGCCAATTCCTCTTTTGTCGCTTGACTTCTAGCCGCTTTGTGAATGATTTGCGATAGCCAAGAATGTTGTGTTGCAGCTTCATTGACTCGCTTGATGAGATCTGGTGACAGCTCCGCTCGAGGAGGCGCCGAGGGTGGTCGAGCTTGACCTTGTTGGGCTGATGGTTGTGGTGGCATAGATGGTCTGGGACGATAGCCAGTGTTGGAAGGGCCGCCTGGTGGTCGCATGTTGTGGCCAGGGTATGTGGATTGACTGTAGGGCGAAGAATAAGGCGGTCTAGCATGCGTTGCTTGTGCACCTTCTGCTGTTTTCCTCTTTTCTCCCGGAACCTTCTTTGTCCGAGGTTGCTTTGGCGCTGGAGCTCGAGGTTGTACGAATCGACCCACCCAGATCTCGGTACCGGGGAACGATATAGGACCTATCGATAGGGTGACCCGAGCGATACATTCAATCTCATGTGCCGGAGCTTCCGATTCGTCCGCTTTGCTCTTCCCTTTATTCCGCCCATACTTTCTTCTCTTGCTCTCCCCGACTTCCGTACCATCCGGCGCGGGCGATCCATCGTCGGCTGTCTTTTTGGGTTTTCCGGTAGGTGCATGATATTCACGATGTGGTAGTGGATGGACGAGAGGAGGTGGTGTGGGATATAAGAAAGTGCCCTTTGGTGGAGGTCTTGCTCGAGGTCGGGCGTTGGCGGGTATGGGTGGATGGGAGAAGATATGCGGTAGGAGGTGCTGGAGATGGTGCTGTCGAGCCGCCACAACCGAGTAGTGAAGCACATTGCTGGTCCTGTCAGCTTATACAGATGACTTCACAAAAATTCAACGTACCTCTCGGACAGACTGAGCAGCGGCTCGGCGTTTTCGACTTCACCCTCCGGCATCTCTGCTTCGACTGCAGGTTCTTCCTCACCTATCCTCGCGTCCATATCCGCTCCATTTGGCTCGATCTGGCCATCGAATCGAGATTTCCGCCCTTCATGCGGTAATGACAGATCCTCCGCGGCTTTCTGCAACGCCTGGGCGAATGTCTGGGCGTCCACCTCGTAGCCGTTCTCGTTGACGTATTGAGGCGCATCAAGTACCGGCAGCTCGATATCAGCCGGTATTATACGCGCTGTACGCTCTCTGGCTGCCGCCATACTGCCTGCTTGAGTATAGTATAGGTAGAAAGAGGTGAGGTATAGGTGGTTGAGGATGTTCCTTGAATTCGTCTTTACTTCCGATGGAACTCAGGCACAGTCAATGGTCAATGTATCTATGGTGGTACATCTATGTGTTGCATCTATTCATCACTACTATACCCGTATAGCACGGTCATGATAGCCTCAGATCGTTTTCTAGAGTCGTCAGCTTCACAAACATGTCGGTCAGACCGCTAGTACGCAATCGCAAGATGTCGACACGAGCTGTCAAAGCGGGAGCGCCTTTGGCCGTTTTGCTGGTCGCCATACTCCTCCCTCGTCTTTCGCTACTACAGACTATACTGCTCACGCCGGCTTTCGTATCGCTGGTTCTCGTCGCGACTATAGGTCTCGGCTTTGGATATGCTGTCCGACGCGAGGCATCCCAAAGCTCAAACGAGCTCAATCGACAACGTCACGCGCTCAGGCGTTTCACCTTCACCACCCCGTCAGCCTGGTCGGCAGTCTTGACGAGACAAAGTTGGGAGGATTCGCCATCGCCGTCCTGGCGCACACCTGTCCGTCAGCTATCGGGGCCGACCTCGACTGTACGCTTCAATGCTCTATTCGACCTGATTAAAGCAAACTTCATCATCCCTTGGTACGCACGGATCTCTCCTTCAAGGGCTTTTCCAGATGCTGTCGAGATTCTCATTCGGCAATCCCTTTCGAGAACGATACAGCGTGGAGAGGATATCGATTGGCCGGATATACTGGTATCTCGCATAGTACCTTTAGTGACGGACCACCTGCATCATTTTCGCAGTATCGAGCACCTCGCGTCGACCTCTGCTAGACCCACCTCGCAGGCTCACTTACCCCTGCCTTTGCCGAAGAATTCACATCCAGCACTCGCCACGACATCTCACGGACACTCGACTGGGCCATCACCTACCATCGAGGCTCATTTGAGGGGACTTGTCAAGCGAATGTTGAAGCATATACTGCCCCAGCACGAGCAGACGGAAGTCGTTGGGACGATTGCTTCAGAGGTGGTACTAGGAACGGTTCTTATGCCTGTCTTTGAAATGCTATGCGAGGGGGACTTTTGGAATCGTCAGATCGATGAGCATGGTGGCAGATATCTGCATGAACAGTGAGCTTCTGGTCTAAATCGGCAACACAGCTAACAACTCAGAAAGCAGGTCAACCGGTTCCTCTCCGCTCTATCCACATTACAACAGCCGCTCGTACCTGCTCCGCTTCACACCCAAATTCCCTCAGTCGCAACTCGTAATCTACCACCGGCATCTTCGATCTCCATACACTCTTCTTCCAAACATTTCGACTCATTCATGAAATCTATCAACAAGCTCAAGTCTCTGGGAGAGGCGCGGAGGCTCCGAGCAGACGTCGAGCGAGAACTTCGGAACATAGGGCTGGTGACTGTGGATCCATCGAACGAGTCTGAAATCCGGAGTAAGCGGAAGTATGAGCAACGCTTGGAAAGGGCAAGATCGCATATCGATGAGAGGATCGCGGTCCTGTCTGGTGAGAGTCGGAAGGTAAGTCGACTGGTCATGCAGCGCTTACTTTCAGCCTCCGAGTATCAAGTCGCCTGATATCTCGTCTTCACGTTTACCGACAGACTTGGACCTGTATAGCGTTCTATCAGATCCATCATCAATGGCATATTTCCTAGAGTTTATGGAAAGGCGATCTCGATCTCGATTGGTTCAATTTTGGCTCACCATTGAAGGGTTCAAAGATCCGCTCGAAGCTGTCGGTCGACACTCTGCTCTGGAGAATACAGCGCAATCTTTGGCGGATGACAAGAAGCTTAGCGAAAGTACCACTATTGCTGAAGATGTCTCGTTCCTCCACCAGGCTTATTTTGCGAACCGAAAAGACTCCGATACTCTGGATGTTCCCGTCAAACATCAATCCACTATTCAGTACTTCACTCAGCTACCCACGGGTCAAGTAACCGAAGATATCGTCCGACAAGTCAAGGTAGCCATGTTTTCCGCTCAAGACTCGGTATATACCCAGATGGAGGAAGAGGACTGGCCGATATTCGGAAAGAGCGAGTTGTACCGGAAGGCGGTAGCTAACATCGAGCGAGTATCCAGTAGTCAAGCATATTCCGTTCCTCCACCTCCGAAACGAACATCAACATCAAGCACCGTACTCCCCATGCTCCCCCCTCCTCCTGTCCGACAACACACCGCTCCGAGCTTGTTGCCCAGTATTAGCTCTCCACCGCAGCGATCTATTCCTAAACTCATTAATGGGAATTTCGCGATTCCTACCTCCAAGCTAGATCCGGCAATATCGATGCCCGAAAGAAGCGTATCTGGCGGTAGCGCATCTTCGAGCCGTCAGACCCGCGTCAGTGATCTTATGGAAGTCCAAGCCTCCACACCAGCGACGCCAAGCTTGACGAGGGGTAGTAGTCACTTTGATGTTCTCATGTCAGCTGGGACCATGAAGCAACGGAACCCTCTCTTTGACGACAACGAGGATGAGGTAGACGATGGGGATTCAGAGTATGTACAGGCACAGCGGATGGAAGCTATTCAGGCTGCTCTGAACGAAATCATCGCTTCGGACGACATGACCGTCAGTCGGATGTCAGATTCGCAGACAATGTCGCCCATGCTCGATGAGATGAAATCGCCATCCCCTTCGGTAGTCTCGTTGGATTCCCGACTTCCTGCCAATCCACGCAAGATCGCATCCAAGAGCGTTGAGAACTTCAAAGGCTTCGATGTGACCTCTCCTGGCGGCTCGTTGCATGGCTTCAGACACCCAGTCATTGCCGGAAGAAAGAGCCTGACCAGCCTTTCGCCCTTTGAAGAACGTCCTTCGCGAGTACTCTTCGATGACGACCCGTCTCTCGCAGCTCCTACAATGCTTGAGGAAGAGGAGATCGTCGAAGAAAAGCAGCAAGATCTGATCAAGCTTGCCGAGCCCGGTAATCTCAAACTCGGGACTGAGATTCTACGACTGCAAACGAAAATCCAGGAATTAGTCAAGCAGGAGCACCTACTCGAAACTCTGATCAGTCAAGCCGAATTGACTGGTAATCAAGCCGAGCTACGACTACTCCACCGATCCCAGTCATCCATCAGGCAGGAGACTAGATCCTGTATCTTCCAAAAGGCTCAATACGAACAGCAAGAAGAAGAAAATCGGTTAGTCCCGGGGAGAACACGAGTGACGATCCCATCTCATATCGATACCCTCGAAGATGGCAAGCAGGTTGTACGATATATCGTACGAATCGAACAACTAGATGAGAACCAGGAAGTTGGGTTAAAATGGGATATCGCGAGGAGATACAACGATTTCCACGATCTCGATAAAGGTGTTCGAGACTGGGCGACCAATGCGAGCGACAAAAATGCGCAAGTGGAAATCAGGAAGAAGGTGGCGGAACTTCCCAGCAAGAAGCTGGTACCTGTTCTATCGGGCAATCAGCTGGATACACGTCGTGCTGGTCTCGAGCGATATTTACAAGTGAGTACACTATAACCACCGGAGCTGACGAGTAGTCTCTGACGTCTTCCTCAATTCTTTGCGCTTCACCACCACTACAGTCCTTCTTTTCCCGACGACCAAGTAGTAAACGGCCAGCAGAAAGCTCCGACATGTCGGCATCCATGACCTCTGCATCCAGCTTGGCACCCCACAACCTCGTCAGGTCGTTGTACAAGACAATGGCCACTTCCCTCGACGACGCAATGCTAGGCCCAAGTATGCTTGATATCATGTACACCTCGCTCAGCCGACAACTGTCTGATGTGACCGGGCTAGTCGGTGTAGGCGGCGAGGACCTGATGGACATGCTCCCCCAAGCTCTCACATCAGGTTGGGCAAAAGAGTCGACCAAAGCAGCAAATTCCACTCTACCGGTACAGGGATCTGGAGACGAGACTGCGGTATCGATATTTACGGCTCCGATCTGCGATCTATTTGTCGAGCTGTTCGATCTCAAGGAGAACAAAAACAATTGGCTTCGTCGACAGGCAATCGTCGTCATCCTTCAACAGCTTCTGGGAAGTACTATCGAACGTAAAGTCCGCGATACCCTTCGAGGGTCATTACAAAGCGACAGTATCGACAAAGCTCTATTCGGTTTCCAAGAAATGCTTTTCCCCGATGGTGAACGAAGACCACCTTCGGAACCTCGGACCGAAGCTGAAAAACATGAAACAAAGATCGGAGCTTCCAAGAAACTGGGTATGCTCATTCCCGATGTCGCTGCCAATATGATTGGAAGAGGAAACGCACGCAGAGGAGCTAGAAGGGTATTTTCTGCTCTGCAGGATAGGAGGCTGAATCAGCAATTGATCTTGGGTATCCTTGATGAGATATTCGACGTGTTGTTCCCTGCCACGGGGTAAGTGTTGTATGCAAAGGAGTTGTATCAAGGGGTTGGGACGGTCCTTTGTGACATATACATGTCTGAACTCGACCATCCTTTCATTATCGATGACCTTATCATGATCAGCACCTACTCATCAAGCGCTCTCTCCCATCTCTAACTACAACACATATCGATAAACATGAAATTACCCACAATCCCAACATGGCTCACCATCGCTTTTCTCTGGATCTTCCCAATAGGAGGCGTCATCCTTGCTGCCTGGTAAGTGTTTCGTCCACAGTGTTATAAGCTGATCATTCCAGGACAGACCTAAGTCGTCCAGCTTGGCTCGAACAAAATCCAAACCGCAAATGGTCAATGACCAATGTATCCGACGCTCAACGACGAACACTTATGTGGATCGTAGTCTTCTTCTTTCTCATATTGACTACCTGGTGAGTCTCCGTACTATCAACGCTCAACGTGGACCATTGACTCATATCAGGCGTGGATTGCCTTACAAGACTCAACTCGTGTACGATCGAAGAGATGATCACTTGCATAAGCGTGACAGGCGACAAGTCAAGCGTCTCAAGTTTTTCCAAATCTTGTGGCCCTTGAAGATATTGACCGTCTTGTTTCACGAGGTCAGCCACTTTGAACTGGGTATGCGAATGCTGATAGGGAGATGTGCCATGCTATCATTGGTACTATCACGTAAGTTGCAATGACAGCATGTGGTGTAGCAGACTGATCGTACAGAGGTGGTAAAGTGGAATATATCGGGGTCAATGGTGAGCTTGGGTGTGTACTTTGCACGATGGTGACTGACGATCGGCACTCGAAGGGGGTGTGACTGGCTTTTCGAGAGACAAAGACCATGGCTACAACGTTCCGTGGATGTTGTCGGCTGGCTACATGTGAGCTACTGAACCCTCCTACCAAAGACTTTAGCTGATACATCGCAGAGGTAGCTGTAGCATGGGATGTATCTTGATCTTTGCAGGCTGTAAGTCTCTTTACACCATCAAGTGCTGGAGCTAATGATTCAGTCGATACCTTTGCGTAGGTCCGTCCCGAGGTGTCAACTGACGATCTAGGTCCAAGATCATGTCATTCATCCTATGCGCTTGGATCCTGTTCTGCATCATTTGCTGTGCCGCCATCAAGCCCAAATTATTCTTCGGGCACGCATGGTATCGCTGTCAAATGCACACTGCCAAGGTAGTAGGCCAGGACGAAAAGGCCGAAGCTCATCAACGCAAATCGGAACGAGACAAGGATGGAAGGGATTACAAGGACAAGATGGTCTCACTTGACATGTGAGTCGATGACTGGGGTCTACTGACATGCAGTATCATCTTTGTAACGGTCGTCTTTCTGGTTCTCATCATAACAGCTTGGTTCATCTACGACTCGATATTCCTTCGATACATTATCCTGTTCATGGGTGTTGGTAGTTCGACTTATGCTATTTGGGACATCATCACGGACGGAGTGATTGGGTATGGGAAGGATGATGAAGATGACCCAGAGAACAGATCCGATTGCGAAGCCATGGCCATCTGGTACAATAGTATGAACCCTGTATGTGCCCAGCTCCTGTACACATCATAGCTGACGCTCAGCCTTTACGGAGGACTAAGAAATGTAACTCAATCCTCATATGAATACGCCACCCCGCTGACTTACAGACTACGCAACATGGTGGTTCTTTATCCAAATCATCCTCACTGGTACTACTATCGTCCTAGGTCTAGTGGCCCTGCGCGCATCAACCATCGATCAAGCTTTGAAGGCTCGTGTTTTCCTTCCAACTCCTCATCACTACCGACCTGCCGAGGTGGAAGCCATGGTGAGGAATTCGACATCGGGTTGGGGGGAAAAGATTTCGGATGGAGTTGCTTCAGCTTCGAAATGGCAAGAGAATCTACCGACCGGGCTAGGCCTCTAGTTGTCACTCTGTGGAAGTCGACTCGAATCATGATTCGTGCTGATAGCTGTATCTGACGTGCTATCGCGAACCAAAATGGATCATGCGTGCACTTGGCTTGGCAAGATCTGCAGACGCCGCTATGATCTAATGCATGGTGTGACTTGCTAATGGTCGCGTGGGCGATTCCAGCTGATAAGAGCGACGACTACCACTCACTGTCTGATTGGGCATTATGATCCCTCGTGGAACAAATGGTCATTCAATGTGAGCCTTCAGCTCTTCACTGCATCGGCCGCACGCCAAGCCAATCAAGTCTGATAGCGACTCGCGAGCAGATGTGACAGCGTGGGTTCTATCACCATTTGGCACAAGTAATCCAGGCCAAGAGAACGCCAAAACACACTAAAACCGCCACAATGCCATAATATTATAGAGCCCCGCTCACCTGACTACACCACTTTGAATGACTCCACATGACGCTGTCTCTATTCTTATCTCTGGAAACAACATCCGAAGGCCAAACAGAAAGCAAGCGAAGCAAGTGCCGCAATTGTCGGTTTATTAGCGTCAACTTGGCAGGTTGACATCAACCTTAAAGTATCTACCGAGTTGTTCCGTTGAACCCGGGGTTCACGGGATGACACGCAACATCTCGCCTTATCCAAGCAATTCCCGAGCAATACTGATAAGAGACTTACATGATGTGGGTCCACTAGTGCGCCTTGGATCTACTGGGCTGGTCTTGTCATATGTGGCCCATGTGGTGTCACGCGATATTGCGATACGGCCGTGAGTATGGCGAAGATAGTGGTGATAAGCAATTCCAAGGGATGGTGCTGGCTGGCGCTATATAATTGACTCTGGCTTGTTCTAGTGGGTTCTTTACTTACAAGCTCATCTAGTGATCCTATCATTGATTGAGTGGCTCACTGCGATGTCGAACAACATCGAGAAATACGATGGAGAGAAGGACTTGAACGATACGGAGGTGACTGTCCTGCCTGAGAGTGATTTCGTAAGTGACCTACCTGTGGCATTTGTGTCGTGTTGACATCTTCAGCGAAAT
>Ga0308160_10001926_pt1 | contig 26929 bp, 20 predicted proteins | sample PhyFR1_FD_201036 | JGI IMG/M metagenome (GOLD analysis project Ga0308160, IMG submission 201036) | Phyllosphere microbial communities from UC Gill Tract Community Farm, Albany, California, United States - DLSLF.R1 | ecosystem: Host-associated > Plants > Phyllosphere > Unclassified | place: USA... | reverse complement strand
CGCCGGTAATGACGATGAAGCCTTCGCCCTGCGACAGGCCGTACTCGAGGTAGGCCATGGCGCGCTTGTGGCCCTTGCTGCCGTAGAAGAAGTGCGGGTCGGGGCGCAGCTGGAAGGGCTTGGCGGACAGTCCGTAATAGGATTCGTACATCTCGATGGCTCCGCTTCTTAATACTGGATGGAGAGCGTCGCGACCAGCGCGTTCTCGCTGTAGTTGCCGCCGTTGAGCAGGTACAGGGAGCCGCGCGTGTGGCGCAGCTCGACGCTGCCTTGGGTCCGGGCCGCGAAGCGGTGGTTCATCCCCAGGCGCGTCTCGTTGTAATTGCTGACGACGCCGGTGGACAGCGAGCGGGAACGCGCGGCCGACAGGCTGGCGTAGCTGTTCGTGCGCGGCGCCAGCCGGTAATCCAGGTTGACGCTGGCGCCGCGCTGGCTGGTGTCGTCGTTCAGCGTGGCCAGTTGCCCCAGCAGCAGGGCGCTGTCGCTCTGCTGCGTCGACAGCGCCACGCGGTCTTCGTCGTAGACCGTGAAGGTCAGGTTGCTGCGCGCGCCGCGGAACACCGCCGCGCCCTGCAGGCGCTTGATGCGGATGTAGCGGTTGCTCAGGTAATTGATGCTGTTGGCCAGCGTCGGCGGCAGGCCGGTGGCGGCGATGTACGCCTGCACCGCCTGCTGGCGCTGCACCGGGTCCGGGAAATTCGCGGCGAACAGGCCGTCGAGCATGGCGGCGGTGTCGATCGAGGCCGGCAGCAGGAACTGCGAACGGCTGGTGGTGACCGCGTCGCTGTAGTCCAGGGTCCAGACGCTGCGCTGGGTGCGGTAGCTGGACGCCAGCGAGCCGGTCTTGCCGAAGTAGCGGCGGCCGAACGAGGCCTGGACGCTGGTGCGGGTCGACGGCGTCCAGATGAAGCCGGCCGACCAGCTGCGCCCGCGCGTGCCTTCGCCCAGCGTCGCGTACTCGTACTTGTCGTAGCCGGCATTCGCGGTCAGGCTGAGGCGCCGGATCACGTTCCAGCGCAGTCCGGCCGAGGTGTTTTCCGACGACGATTCGCCGGCTACCGTCGGCGACGACGCGCCGATCATGCGCTCGTTCAGGTCCTGGTGGTAGTACGACAGGGTCCAGCCGACGGTGGTGAAGCGGGTGCCGCTGCTCAGGTCGGCCGAACGCGTGCTGGCCATGCTGCTGCCGTAGCCGGCCACGCCGCTGTCGACCGAGTCGCGCGTGTAGCGCAGCGTCACGTCCGCGGTCGAGCCGAAACGGTGGCGCGCGTAAGGGCTGATGCGCCAGGTGCTGATGTCGGTGCGGTTGGTGGACGAATAGCTGTTGTTCGATACCGGACCGAAGGCCGAAATCGCCTGGCGCGAACCGCTGGCGCTGCCGTCGACGAACAGCAGTTCGTCGACCAGCACCGCCTGGGCGGCGCCGTTGTAGCGGCGCTGGCTGTTCTGCAGGTTGGGCGCGTTGCGGTCGCTGTAGGCGTACAGGTTCCAGCCGGCATCGGCGCTCACCTTCAGGCGCGGGCCGTTGGTGCTGATGTTGATGCTGGGGGCGGCTTCGCTGACGAAGCTGCCGTGGGTATCGCCGTTGCTTTGCAGGCCCACGTTGTCCGAATAAGTCTCGCGCAGGTCGATACGGGGCGAGATCTTCCAGTCGGCGGCATGGGCGGCGCCCGATGCCAGCATGGCGGCCAGCGCCAGCGGTGTCAACTTGAACAGGGCGCCCATGCGCGCGTGCAGCGGGTTCTCCGGCATCTTAGCCGTAGTGATAGTCATACGTTTCTTCGATGCCCGGGAATTCCCTGGTCTTGTTATAGATGAGGTTCACGTTGGGGTAGCCTTCCAGCTGGCTCAGCGCTTCCTTGACGGCGTGCTGGGTCGTGGTCTGGGCCTCGACCACCATCACGATCTGGCCCATGTGCGAGGCCAGCACGCGCGATTCGCTGGTCAGGAGCAGCGGCGGCGAGTCGAAGATCACGATCCGGTCTGGATAGCGGTTGGCGATCTCGTTCACCAGTTGGGTCATGGTGGAGCTGGCCAGCAGCTCGGTCGCGCGCGGGGTGGCGGTGCCGGCCGGCAGGATCGACAGCGTGTCGACATTGGTGCGCAGCATCACGTCGGCCATGTCGAGCTTGTCGTCGACCAGGATGTCCATCAGGCCGCGCTGCGGCGGCAGGCCGAGGGTGCGCAGCACCGAAGGGCGCGCCACGTCGGCATCGACGAGCAGGACGGTGTGGTCGAGTTCCATGGCGATGCTCATCGCCAGGTTGATCGCGGTGTACGTTTTACCTTCGCCCGGCAGCGAGCTGGTGATCATGATCAGGTTGTTCGGCCGGGTCTTCGGTGCGCGCTCGGCAAAGGCGCGCTGCAGCAGCGGGCGTTTGATGACGCGGAAGTCTTCCAGCAGCCGGGTACGGCCGGCGGCGGCGGTGACCATGCCCAGCTCGCGCATGCGCGCCAGGTCCAGTTCCACGCGGCGGGTCGAGAACTTCGGCGACGGCGCTTCGGGTGCGGCGGCCGGTGCCGCGGCAGGGGCAACCGGTGCCACCGGGGGCACGGCATGGATGACCGGGGCGACCGGCGGCGGCGCGGCTTCGGCGACTGCTGCGGCCGGGGCGGCACGCAGGATGTCGGCGTCGGACAGGACGGTGGTGGCGCTGCTGGCGGCGGCCGGGCTGGCGGCATGGCCGGCGGCGTTGCGCTGCTGGTCGATCCGGCTGGCCGCTTTTTCGATAATGCTCACGATGGTCTACTCCTTGTGATCGTCGCGTTTACAGCGTGGGGCGTACCAGGATGGCGGCCATGCCGATGCCATAGGCACCGAACAGCAGCAGCACCGAGGCGGTGAGGGCAACCAGGCGGCGCTTGCGGCGGACGGTCTGTTCGTTGGTCCAGTTCATGCCGATCGAGCCCAGCACCGGCAGGCCGGTCACATCGCGCAGCGTTGCCTGGCTCATGAAGGTCGGGCGTACCTGGCTCATCAGGAACGCGGCGGCCAGACCGGCCACCAGCGCGCCGCCGAACACCATCGAGAACAGGCGCAGGCGGTTCGGGCCGCTCGGCTGGGACGGGGCGGTCGGCGGGTCGATGACGCGGAAGCTCAGCATGTCGGTGGCCGAGGTCAGGTCACCCGACAGGCGCGCCGATTCGCGGCGCTCGACCAGGCGCTGGTAATTGGACTTGTTGACTTCGTAGTCGCGGTTCAGCTGGGTCAGCTGGGCTTCGATTTCCGGTGCCGTGGTGCTGCGCGAACGCAGGGTCTCCACGCGTGCCGAGTATTCATTGACACGGGCACGCAGCGAGGCCACGCGGGCGTCGGCCTGCGACAGCGACACGGTCAGCTGCTGCAGCATCGGGCTGTAGCCGGCGCCCGGGTCCAGGCTGCGTTTCTTGTTCTTGGCCAGGTCGGCCTTCTGGGCCAGCAGCTGCTCGAGCAGGCGCTTGTTCGCGATCACGTCCGGGTGCTGTTCGGTGTACTGCAGGCGCAGGGCATCCAGGTTCTTCTGGGTTGCCGCGATACGGCCTTCCAGTTCCGGATCGATCATCGCCGGGTCGATCGCCGGGGAGCCCGGCTTGGCTGGGTCGCCGTTGATCTGGCGGCGGATCGCGTTACGCGCCTGCTCGGCCTCGTTCAGCTCCAGGCGCGCCTGGTTCAGCTGGTCGGTCGCGCTGCCCAACTGGCCGCCGAAGTCGCCGCTGCCCGGCAACATACCCATGTTCTTGATCTTGAACTCTTTCAGCGTGTTCTCGGCGGCAGCCAGCTTGTCTTCATAAGTCTTGATCTGGTCATCGATGAACTGGATGGCCTTGGCGGAATCCTGTTTCTTGCCGCCGAAGCTGCCTTCCATGAAGATGGTCAGCAAGCCCTGCACGACATCCTTGCCCATTTTCGGGTTCTCGGCCGTGTAGGAAAGTGTGTAGATGTCGTCACGCTCGGTGCCGCCGATGCGGATCTTCGAGATCAGCTCGTCGACCATCCGGTCGTGTTCCTTGCTGTCCTTGGCCTTCACGTCCAGGTCGACGTCGCGCATCAGTTTCTCGATGTTCGGACGGCTGAGCAGGGTGCGGCGCATGAAGACGACCTGTTCCTCCAGGTTGGGCATGGTGGTCATGCCCGACAGCAGCGGACGCAGGATGCTCTGGGTGTCGACATACACCCGGGCCGACGCTTCATATTGATTAGGCAAGCGCAACACCACGGCCCAGCCGATCAGGGCCACGGTCCAGGTAATCACGACCGCGTACCAGCGGTACTTGCCAATAGCTTTAAGGAAGTTAAGAAGTACGGCGGTGATTTCTGCCATCTCGTCAGTCTCGCGATAAGTGACCCCAAGGACGGGAGGAAGGTGCCTTGAGCCGGGTCAGAAAATAATTAAATACCTCGCATGATCGCTTGTAGTGGGAGCAATTGCAATTACGCGCGAGAAAAATGTGAAGAGCTCGGCGGCCCGTGCCTTGCCTACAACACCCAGAACGTTCTACAGGAGGAAAAGTGACCGGTTCTGCATTAACTTTCAGCAATTATTTCTGGTGGTTAAACAAAACTACAGGATTTTCTTGCACATCATCAACACATTACCCGTGCAGGATATGCCGGCATCACGTAAACTCGTGTTGAGGACCTTGTCCAAAATCAAACGCTTTATTGTAATGTCTTAAATGCAAAAGGGGGTGCACGTTTGGTGCCTGATCGAAATATCAACATGTCCGGCCGGCAAATGCGCGGGCGGGTACTTGCCTTGTTGGCCACTTGTGCTCTGGCAATCTTTCCAATGCTGCCGGCGGCAACGGCGGCGGACTTGACCGCCGTGGTCCCCAGCGTCAAGCGCTCGGTGGTCGGGGTCGGTACCTTCGAACGCACGCGCAGCCCGGCCACGGTCTTCGTCGGTACCGGTTTCGTGGTCGGCGACGGCCTGAACGTCATCACCAATTCCCACGTGGTGCCGGTCAGCGTGGATACCGAACGCATGGAGCAGCTCGGCATCGTGATCGCCGATGGCGACATGGTGCGTTTCCGTCCTGCCGAGTTGGTGGCGCGCGACACCGAACACGACCTGGCCTGGCTGCGCCTGTCGGGCACGCCGTTGCCGGCGCTCGAACTGGCCGATTCCGAGCAGGCGCTGGAAGGGCAGGCGCTGGCCTTCACCGGTTATCCGCTGGGCATGGCGCTGGGCCTGCACGCCGCCACCCACCGCGCCACGCTGGCCGCGATCACCCCGGTCGTCACGCCTTCGCTCAGCTCGAAAAAGCTGGACCCGCGCCAGATCGCCCAGCTGCAGCGTTCCCCCTACAACATCTTCCAGCTGGATGCGACCGCCTACCCGGGCAACAGCGGCAGCCCGCTGTACGATCCCGCCAGTGGCAAGGTGTGGGGCGTGATCAATGCCGTGTTCGTCAAAGGGCTCAAGGAAACGGCGATCACCAATCCCAGCGGGATCACGTATGCGGTGCCAGTTAAGTACGTGAAGGAACTATTACAGCGGAAATAATCCGTAGGAAATTTCTATCGTGCGCGGTCTTATCTGAAAGCACTATGGTATACAATAGGCTGTTGTTGATGCCTTAATAACATTACTTAGAAGTGAGCTGGAAAGGATCCGACGTGGGCAAGTACAAGGCGAACCTGATCAAATATTCGACAATCGCGCTGGTTGCCGCCGGCACGCTGGGGCTCGGCGGTTGTGCCACCCGCATGACGCCGGCGCCAGCCGAGATCCAGGCGGCCAATCCGGACTACCTGGTCGGTCCGGGCGACACGATCAATATCATCGTGTGGCGCAACCCGGAAGTGTCGATGGCGGTGCCGGTGCGCCCGGACGGCAAGATCACGACCCCGCTGGTCGAAGACCTGCCGGCATCGGGCAAGACCTCGACCGAACTGGCGCGCGATATCGAAAAGGCGCTGGCCAAGTTCATCCAGCAGCCGGTCGTGACCGTCGTGGTATCGAGCTTCGTCGGCACTTATGGCGAGCAGATCCGCGTGATCGGCCAGGCCGCCCGGCCGCAATCCTTGCCGTACCGCCGCGACATGAGCCTGATGGACGTCATGATCGCCGTCGGCGGCACCACCGAGTTCGCGGCCGGCAACCGTGCCAGCCTGGTGCGCACGGTCGACGGCAAGCAGCAGAAGTTCAACGTGCGCATCGACGACCTGGTCAAGGACGGCGATATCTCGGCCAACGTGCCGATGCGCCCGGGTGACGTGCTGGTCATCCCGGAAAGCTATTTTTAATTGCTGTCAGGTTTTCTTACAGTCGGGCACGATGAGCGCGCAGGGATGATTCCCGGTAATTGCCTAAGTTGCTGATTCTAAAGCGTTGCTTTTAGGCAGCTTATCGTTGGCACAAGGATTGCTTGATCACATGGAATCTGGCATTGTGCCTGCTGCCTGCCTGTTTTAAAACCGAGTGAGGACCCTGTGGCTACCGAAGACCGTCACCCAAGCGAATCTGATCCTGTCGTGCCGAACCCGGATGCGAACCTGCCCTCGTCCGCGGCGGCATCGCTGTCCGCCAAGGGGCAGGCGCGCCGCCGCTTCGCCAGGGCTGGCGCGGGTGCCACCGGCGTGCTGCTGACCCTGCACAGCCAGCCCGGCATGGCCTGCACCTTCTGCGGCATCTCGACCTCGGCGGCGGTGTCGGCGATCGGCCAGAACAAGACCATCGGCACCCTCAGCCACAAAGGTCCGGCGGCGGTCTGCAATGGTGTTCGTCCAGCCAACTGGTGCAGTATGACGTGGCCGGTCGGCTGCAAGCCGACCGACACCTTCGGCTCGCACTTCAGCTGCAAGAGCGGCAGCGACTATGCGAATGCCACCTGCAAGTCGATCATGGAAGGCGCCGCCTGCGACCCGTCGCGCATGGGCCAGTACATGCTGGCTGCCTACCTGAACGTGTTGTCCGGGCGCGTCAACTTCCTCTCCGTCGAGTCGCTGCGCTCGGCCTGGTCCGAATGGGTTACCAAGGGCTATTACGCGCCGATGGCGGGCCAGAAGTGGTATGCCAACGACATGGTCACGTACCTGTACGGGACCATGGATTGACGGCGTGACCGCCAGCGAGACATGGTGCCTGCGGCCGGGGCAGACCCTGCAATACCGGCACTGGGACGACGAATACGTGCTGTACAACGATCTTTCCGGCGACACCCACCTGCTGGGCGATGCCGCCATCGAACTGCTGCGGGTCCTGAAGGCCGGACCCGCGAGCCGGCAGGCGCTGGCCGCGGTGCTGGAGGCGCAGTTCGACATCGACCCGCTCGAACTGGACCAGGAAACCGGCGAATTGCTGCGCCACCTGCAACACTTGTACTTCATCGAGCCCGTCCCGGACAACCGCGCCGACGTTCCCGCATGCTGACGGTCGCATCGCTCACCCGCGCCCAGCTCGCGGCCCGCTTGGGCGGCGCCGGCCTGCTGGTACAGACCGGCGCTTTCGTCAGCCGCATCCAGTCCCCGATCCACAGCGTCGCCGACGGCATCGCCCTGCTGTACGGCGACTATCCGCTGCACGGCGCCGACGGATTTGCCGACTTCCATGTGGGCCTGCGCCCCTCCGGCGGCATGCGCCGCTGGTACCGGCCGCAGGTCAGTTTCGACCTCGACGGCCAGCAACCGTTCGAGCCGCTGCCGCAGGCGCACGCGTTTCCCATGCTCGAATGGGGCCTGAACTGGTGCATCTCGACGCGCGCCCATGCCTGGCTGATGATCCACGCCGCCGTGGTCGAACGCGACGGCCTGGCGGCGATCCTGCCGGCCCCGCCGGGCTCGGGCAAGAGCACGCTGTGCGCGGCGCTGGTCCACCGCGGCTGGCGCCTGCTGTCCGACGAACTGGCGCTGCTGCGTCCCGAAGACGGCCTCCTGGTGCCGGTGCCGCGCCCGGTCAGCCTCAAGAATCGCTCGATCGAGGTGATCCGCGGCTTCGTCGCCGATGCGGTGCTCAGCCAGCCGGTCAGCAACACCACCAAGGGCACGGTGGCGCACCTGAAGGCGCCGGCCGACAGCGTCGCGCGCGCCCACGAGACCGCGCGGCCGGCCTGGATCGTGTTCCCGAAATACGAAGCCGGCGCTGCCACCTCGCTCACGCCGATCCCGCGCGCGCGCGCCTTTTTCCGCGTCGCCGACAACGCCTTCAATTACAGCCACATGGGCGCGCGCGGCTTCAATGCGCTGGCCGGCACCATCGAACGCTGCGCCAGCTACGACTTCCGCTACAGCGACCTGGACGAAGCGATGGCACTGTTCGCCGCACTGGAGCGGCCGCGCACGTGAAGCTGCCTGTCCTGCTCCGCCTGCTGCGCGACCCCGGCCTGGTCCCCAAGTTGAGCCTGCCCGAGTGGGACCTGGCGCTGCGCCAGGCCACCAGTGTCAACCTGACGCCGTCGCTGCTGGCGCTGATCGAGGCGCGCGGGCTGCTGGAACAGGTGCCGGCCCAGCCACGCGCCCAGTTCGAATGGGTGCGCGCCCTGGCCACGCGCCACCGCCAGGCGGTGCGCTTCGAGGTCGACTGCATCCGCGCCGCGCTGGCCCCGGTCGCCGCGCCGCTGCTGCTGCTCAAGGGCGCGGCCTACGCCATGGCCGGCCTGCGCGCCGGGGAAGGGCGCCTGTTCGGCGACATCGACATCCTGGTGCCGAAAGCGCGCCTGGTGGAAATCGAGTCGGCGCTGATGCTGCACGGCTGGATCACCACCAAGCTCGACGCCTACGACCAACGCTACTACCGCGAGTGGATGCACGAACTGCCGCCGATGCAGCACATGCGGCGCCGCAGCAGCATCGACGTGCACCACGCGATCCTGCCGGAGACGGCGCCGGTGCGGCCGGATCCGGACAAGCTGCGCGCCGGCGCGCGCCCGGTCTCCGGCAGCGGCGGCCTGCTTGCCACCTTGTCACCGTGCGACATGGTGCTGCACAGCGCCGTGCACCTGTTCTTCGACGGCGAATTCGACAAGGGCTTGCGGGATCTGCTCGACCTGCACCGCCTGCTGGAAGAATTCGGCGCCGAGCCGGGCTTCTGGGACGCGCTGCCGGCGCGCGCGCGCGAACTGGAACTGTCGCGCCCGCTGTTCTACGCGCTGCGCTACAGCCGGCGCCTGCTCGGCACCACCATCCCGCAGGCGGTGCTGGACGCCGTCGCGGCCGCCGCACCGCATCCGCTGGTGCGCGCGCTGATGGACGCTTTGTTCGAACGCGCGCTGCTGCCCATGCACGCCAGCTGCGACGATGCCTTGACCGGTCCGGCGCGTTTCGTGCTGTACGTGCGCGGCAACTGGCTGCGCATGCCGCCGCTGATGCTGGCGCGCCACCTGTTCCATAAAGCCTTCATTTCCAAAAAGGACGCGCCGCAGGCCGCCTGACGCGCAGGAGAACACCGCATGTCCGAATCCTTCGACCTGAACCAAGCCTGGGATGCCATCGTGATCGGCACCGGCATGGGCGGAGCCACCCTGGGCCACGCGCTGGCGCGCGCCGGGCGCCGCGTGCTGTTCCTGGACAAGGGACAAGCCAGCCCGGACCTGCTCGGCCGCTACGCCGAGGATGCCTTCCCGCGCGCCGAGGCGCCGCAGCCGGCGCACCGCGCGATCCTGGCGCGCGCCGGCCGCTATGCCGACCAGGTGGCGGACCGCAGCACGCCGCGCACCCAGCGCTTCGTTCCCTTCATCGGTGCCGGCGCCGGCGGCTCCAGCGCGCTGTACGGCATGGCGCTGGAACGCTTCTTCCCATCGGATTTCGCCGCCGCCGATCATTACGAGGCGCCGCCGGGCGCCAGCCTGCCGCCGCGCTGGCCGGTGTCCTATGCCGAACTGGCGCCGTATTACGACGCCGCGGAAGCACTGTACCGCGTGCGCGGCAGCGCCGACCCGCTGCGCGCCGACGGTCCGCGCGAGCACCTGATGGCGCCGCCCGCGCTCACGCCTGCGGCCACCGAGATGTCGTCGCATTTGGCTTCGCGCGGCCTGCATCCCTACCGCCTGCCGCAAGCCTGCGAATTCGTCGACGGCTGCAGCGGCTGCCAGGGTTACCTGTGCCAGCGCGCCTGCAAGAACGATTCGCGCCGCATCTGCCTGGAGCCGGCCCTGCGCGAGCATGGCGCGCGCTTGCTGGACGCCTGCGACGTGGTGGCGCTCGAGGCCGACCGCGAACGCGTGACCGGCGTGGTGTGCGAGCGCCATGGCCAGCGCCTCACCCTGCGCGCGCCGCTCGTGGTGCTGGCCGCCGGCGCCCTCGAGACCCCGCGCATCCTGCTGGCGTCGAGCTCCGCCGACTGGCCGCAGGGCCTGGCCAACGATTCCGGCCTGGTCGGGCGCTTCCTGATGCGCCACCACATCGACCTGTACCTGGTGGAGCCGAAGCTCGGGCGGCCGTTCGACAATCGCCAGAAGGAGATCGCGTTCAACGATTTCTACCTGAAGGACGGACACAAGCTCGGTTCGGTGCAATCGTTCGGGCGCCTGCCGCCGGCGGCGACGCTGGCGGCCTCCCTGGCCGATGACCTGCGCCAGGGCCCGGTGCCGCTGGCCGCGCCGCTGTTCTCGCTGGCGCGGCCCTTCGTGACGCCGGTGCTGCGCCAGCTGGTCGAGCGCCGCTACATCTTCGCCACCACGCTCGAGGATTTCCCGTATGCCGACAACCGCGTCGCACCGGGCCGGGACGCGCGGCTGGACATCGAATACCGGCTGCACCCGGGCGACCGCGAACGCATCGCCGCGATGCGCGCCGCCATGAAGGATGTGCTGGCCGGCTACGGCTACAAGTTGATCAAACAGGCCGAGAACAACCAGCGCATCGCCCACGCCTGCGGCACCTGCCGCTTCGGCGACGACCCGGTCACCAGTGTCCTCGACCGCGACAACCGCGCGCATGGCCTGGCCAACCTGTACGTGGTCGACAGCGCCTTCTTCCCGTCGTCCGGCGGCACCAACCCGAGCCTGACGATCGCCGCCAACGCCCTGCGCGTGGCGGCGCGCCTGCTGGCGCAGGCCTGAACTTTCATTTCACTTCTCGACAAGGAATCCAGATGCGGCTTTCCGACATCAAAGGACATTGGGCGCTGGTGACCGGCGCCTCGTCCGGCATCGGCCACGAGTTCGCCGTCCAGCTGGCGCGCGCCGGGGCCAACCTGGTATTGGTCGCGCGCCGCGAAGAACGCCTGCAGGCGCTGGCACGCACGCTGGAACAGGAACATGGCGTCGCGGCGCGCGTGGTCGCGCTCGACCTGGCGGCAAGCGGCGCCGTGGACAGCCTGCGCGCGCAACTGCGTGACGCCGGCATCCGCGTGCGCCTGCTGGTGAACAATGCCGGCGCTGGGCGCTGGGGCCGGTTCGAGGGTACGGCAGCCAGCGACTATGAACGCATCAATGCGCTGAACACGACGGCGCTGGTGGCGCTGTGCCGCGGCCTGTTCGACGACCTGGCATCGTTCCCGGCCAGCGCCGTGATCAACGTGTCCTCGGCCGCGGCCTACCAGCCGGTGCCCTACATGGCGATGTACGCGGCCAGCAAGGCCTTCGTGCACAGCTTCAGCCAGGCGCTGCACGGCGAATGGAAGGAGCACGGGATCCTGGTGCAGACCCTGGTGCCGGGGCCGACCGAAAGCGAATTCGACGACAAGGCCGGTGCCTACGAGAGCGCCGTCACGCAGCGCGACACGCCGCAGCAGGTGGTGCGCGCGTCGCTGGCGGGACTGGACGGCGGGGCGCCGGTGGTGGCGGTGGCGAAGGGGACGTATAAACAGCGTTTCTTTGCCGGGCTGTTCCCGCCGGCGATGGTGATCCGGGAAGTCGGCAAGATGTTCAAGCCGCCCAAGCAATGAAGGTGTGAGGCGAATAAAAAAACCGCAGCCGAAGCTGCGGTTTTTTTATTAAGACCTGCTCGAAGGGCTGATTAAGCCTTCTTCGACTTGCGGCGGGTTGCGCCGACCAGGCCCAGCATGCCCATCCCCAGCAGCATCATGCTGCCCGGTTCCGGCACGTTGGTGAAGGTGTTCGAACCGTCGACCTTGAAGACGATGTCGTTGGCGCCCACGGTGTAGTCGCCGAACAGGCTGTTACCGCCGATGTGGAAGCCGGTGGTGTTGGCAGCGTTCGCCGGATAGTTCAGGGTCGATTCGAAGTTGATGCCGAACAGCATGTCGGTGATGCCCGACATGTAGGCGCTGTTGATGAAGTCGCCGTTGGCTTCGTCGATGACCGCGTGCAGGCGGGCCGAACCCTGGCCGGTGTTGCTGCCATCGTTGAGCGCGGTGAACTGCGAGGTGGTGCCGTCCTGGACGATGGTCAGCAGGGCGATCAGTTCGCCGTCGTCGAAGCCGGTACCGGTGGAGGTGTTCGAGTTCGCAGCCGCGTCGTAGTAGATCGCGACCTTGTTGCTGCCGGCGCCCAGGCCGAAGATCGAGGTCGGGTTGCCGCCGATGCTGCCCGACGAGGTCACGACTTCATTCAGGCGAGCGACGATGGTGTATTCGAACGCGGTGCCCGGGTCTTTCGAGCCGTTGGAGGTGGTGTCCAGGTCGCGCAGGGCCAGTTGCGGCAGGCCGCCACCGACGCTGGTCAGGTTGGCCTGGTACAGGAACTGGAAGCCGGTGCCGACCGGCAGCTGGGCTTGCGAGTTGAACGGACCAACGCCGATCGCCACGCCGCTGCCTTGTTGGTTCCAGTCCAGGCTGGTCGCGCCCGACACCAGCACGTCGCCGTTGGCATTTTTCAGGTCGAAGCTGCTGCCGACACCATTGTTCGGGACAACTTCAGCGTGAGCGGCGGTGGCGAAAGTCATGCCGATTGCTGCAGCGAGAGGGATCAGTTTGCGAAACGAAATCTTCATGTTGGCTCCAAAATTATTCGGCGATATTTATTCGATGTTACAGCCCAGCGTGTCGTTGCGGGCGTATGACAACTACTAAGCAAGGGCTGTGCCAGCCTTGGTGCAGTCTTTAATAATCAATGACTTGCAAGATATTTTTCACAATCCCTTGAATCTGCCAACAGGCATTGTAAAAATTTTCGACAGGCAGTTAATGCAGTGCGGAAATCACATGAGGCTGCTCATCCTGCGGCGCTTCGTCCACGCCGGACTCGGCAGTCACATGACGCAGCGGCACGATGCGGTGGAAAGCACGCACCCCTTCCAGGAAATCCGCCATGCGCTGCGCGGTCGGGTAGCGCGAGAACGAGATTGCGACCTGGCGCGCGGCCGCCGTCATGCCGCGGTTGTCGAGCATCGCGCGTACCTGGCGCAGCAGTTGTTTCTTGCGGAAGCGGTCGGCACGGATCGTCATGCCGGCCCCGGCCTTGACCACCCCGCTCATGTTCAGGAACTGGTCGAGGTTGCCGGCGATGCCGAGCACCGGTACGCCGGCCACCAGCGCCTGCTGGCTGGTCGGGCTGCCGCCGTTGCAGATCACCAGCGCGGCGCGGCGCGCGGCCAGGTCGCCCGGCAGGTAGTTGGCGACGAAGGCGTTGGCCGGCGCGCGGGCCAGGTCGATGGTGCCGGCGGTGGCGGCGATCACGGTCACCGGCAGCGTCGACAAGGCATCCAGCACCAGCGGCAGTAGGCGGCCCTGGCCGGAACTGCCGAGCGTGACGTAGACGATGGGCTTGTCCGTGGGCACGTCGTCCCACCAGTCCGGCTTGGGCAGCGGCGGCGCCCAGATGATCGGGCCGATGTAGGTGTGCTGCTGCGGCAGGCTCTTGGGCGGGAACAGTTCCGGCACGTCGGCGTACATGCTGTAGTCGGCGTCGGTGTAGACCTTGCGCAGGTCGGCGCCCAGCGAGGGCAGGCCGAACTGGCGGCGCACCCGGTTCAGCGGGATCGAGTGGGAAGCGAAGGCGATCGGGCGCGCCATGCGGAACAGGGCGTTGGCGATGCGGATCGGGACCAGGCGCGTGAGCGGGATGTGCGGCACCGAATAATGCTGCACCACCTGCGGACTCCAGTAGGCGTTCATCAGCGAGATGTAGGGGACGCCGCGCAGGCGCGCGCTGACCGACAGCGACAGGCGGAAGTCGCCGACCACCAGGTCGGGCTTGACGACGTCCAGCACGCGCAGGTCGTCGTCGACGTAGCGCGCCAGCGTCGCCGTGTTGTAGACCGGCTTGCCGCCGGCCAGCGCCTTCAGGAACTGGCTGCTGGGGATGCTGTCGATGCGCCAGCGCGTGAAATGGGTGCCGCTGAAGCAAAAGTCGAAGCCGTCGGCGCAGGCGAAGTGCACGTCAAAGCGCGTGGGGTCGAGGCTTTGCGCCAGCGCGATCGGGCGGCCAACATGGGCCAGCGTGACCGCTTCCGCGAAAAACAGGATTTTGATACGTTCCATGGGACGGGTGATCGGTAAAAGAATCGGGAACGTGGCGGCGGAAGCATGCAACCGGCAGCCCGCACGTTCCCGCGGGCGGGCCGAGTTTATTTCAACAGTTCTTCGACCGGCTTGCGAAGCGAGCGCGACTGCGGCACGGGGCCGGCGCCGAGCCGCCCCAGGAAGACCGGATGGCCAGCGCCGCTGCCGACCAGCTTGCGCAGGCGCGGCTGCAACTGGCGCGCGGCGCCGTGCAGCTTCTCGATTCTGGAGAAACTCTTGTCGTTTTGCAAGTACCAGGAAAAGATCAGCGGCGTCATTTCCGGCTGCATCGCCAGGCCCAGCTGGGTGAGCGTGAGCCAGAAGCGCTGCACCGCGCGGCCGGCGCCGACGTGGTCCTCGACCGTGGCTGGCGCTTGTTTCGCGATGATGACGAAGTGGGCGGCGCAGGCCAGGCCCGGGACCAGGTCCATCTGCAGGCGCGGCGCCCAGGTGCCCATCACGCGGTTCATCGTGGAGAGCCGGCCCCAGCTGGCCATCGCCCATTTCATCAGGCGCAGCGTGGCCTTGTCGACGCCGAGCGCCTGGTCGGGCACGCGGTCGTTACTGTGGCGCGTGTTCCAGTGGATGATGCGGCGGTGCACCTCGTAGGCTTCCGGCATCGTCAGGCGCAGCCGGGCGTTCGAATACATCAGGCGTGCCGCGTTCAGCTTGCCGCCAAAGCCTTCGATCCAGCGCACCTCGTAACCGGCGCCGACGGCGGCTTCCAGCGCCTGCTTTTCGTCGGCGCGCAGGGCGCGCGTGCTCATCGGGCGGCGCTGTACGCTGCGGGTCTGGATCGCGCCGAGCAGGGGACTGGGTTTGACCAGCGGGTCGGGCACGAAGCGCACGTCGAATTCCGGATGGGTGTCGCTGCTGGCCGGACGGCGCGCGACATCGGCGCGCAGGCCCTGGGCACTGGCGGCGATCGCCATCGTCTCGAGCAGGGCGCCGTGCGAGATCTGGCTGGGACGGCCGGCGAAATCGTAGACGCAGTGCTCGCGGGTATCGCGGCAATGCACGACCACGTGGTCGGGGCCGGCGACTTCGAAATGCCAGGCCTGCTCGTTGTCGCCGCTCGGGGCCCAGCGCGCCAGGTCGAGGATGCGGTACAGCGAATCCGGGATCGCGGCACTCATGCCCGCACTTCCTTGCCGGCCAGTTCTTTCGTCATCTGGCGCTTGGCGACGCCGATCATCAGGCGGTGCAGCAGGTTGCCGTTGCCGCCCGGGCGCCAGGTGCGCGACAGCTTGTTGCGGTAGGCGTCGAACTGGACGCCGTGCGGCGCGGCCAGCACCTTGCCGCGCCCGAGCAGGATCTTGAGGGCTTCGGTGGCGACGATGCCGGCGCACAGTTGGCAGGCCATGAAGGTCGAGGGACCGCGGCGCTCGGCGAAATTGACCGCTTCCGGCACCACCAGGTAGGGGCGGTGCAGGCCGGCCGGCGCCAGGCCGACCACGAAGCGGATCGCCTTGTCCAGCTCCGGCAGATTGCCCCACTGGAAATATTCTTCGAAGGTCATCTGGCCCGGCATGAAGTTCAGCAGGGCCGCGCCCATGCCCAGCGGCGCCGCGGTGGTGGCCGGGATGCCGAGCTCGGCGCAGGCCGCAAACGTTTGCTGACGGGCATCGAAAGCAAAGAAATCGAGCGCGTCGACGTACAGGTCGACGCCGGCCAGGAATTCCTTCAGGTTGCCGGTGTTGACGCCTTCATGGAAGATCTTGATGTCGATCTCGGGATTGATGTCCTTGGCCATGCGCGCCAGCACTTCGGCCTTGGGCTGGCCGACGGTCGACATCATGGCGCCGACCTGGCGGTTGAAGTTGACGATGTCGAAGCTGTCGAAATCGGCGATGTGGAAATTGGCCACGCCCAGGCGCGCCAGGGTCAGCAGGTGCACGCCGCCGACCCCGCCGCCGCCGGCGATGGCGACGCGCTTGCCGCGCAGGGTCGATTGTTCTGCCGGCGTCACCCAGCCGATATTGCGTGAAAACGCTTGTTCATAGCGGAACGGATTGTTCATCGATGCGGAAAACGGATTATGGGGATGCCCGCATCATACCGCGTGCTGTTCGTCCATGCGCATCAGGCGGTTTCGAATACCCATTTCTTCGCGCGGCGAGAAGAAATACGGATAGAACGAACGTTCGCTCACCGTATTGTCGGCGCTGAAGGTGCCGCCGAATTTCTCGATCTGCTCCGTGACGAAATCCAGGTTCACGCGCAGCAGGTAGGCCGGGGCGTCGACCCGCGGATTGATTTTCAAATTGCCTTCCTGCTGAAAACCGAGCATGCGTTCGTAAAAACGGCGATGGCGCGGATTGACTTCGATGACGATATCGGTGCACTGGTGGATATCGCGGCCGTAGATCACGGCCAGGTGGAACAGGTTGGCCAGCGAGGTTTTCGAGCGCACCGACGGGTCGAATGCCAGCTTGGTGAACTCGCACAGGCGCGCGCCCTTGTTGCGGTGCGCGTCCAGTTCTTCCTTGAAGATCTGGTCGGCCATGAGGCCGATCGGTGAATCGATGCCGATGGTGAGCGTGCCCACCACTTCGCCTTTGTCGGTTGCGGTGAGGGTGATGCGGTTCGGGTCGTCAGTCAGTTGGTGCGTGCCGGCATAACCGCGCCAGGCATACATCTTGTTGATCAGCATACTTGCTGAATTGCGCCCGTCCGCGGTATCGGTAAGCCGGATTCCGTACGAATCGTGGTTCACGATAACATCCTCATATTGACGCGATCACTGACAACATGAGCGTCCGATAGGGATGCGGCCGATTCACCCTCTGGATCCTTGAAATCGTCGAAAGTCGTCATCGCAGGATTCCCCATTGTAGAAAGCACCCGGCAAAATCGGGCGGGTGCCAGGTTTGTTGTGCCGCGCACGGGACGCCGGCGCGGCTTTGTTTTTTTATTATGTGTAACGTATATTAACTTAGTTACAAAGTTTTTAGCAATGCGCGAGCGTCATCGGCCTGCGGGAAAGGCTTGCCCTGGGCGAGCAACTGATTCAGCTCCTTGCGCGCACCCTGCTTGTCGCCGGATTTATGCAGGCCGACCGCCAGGTGATAACGGATTTCCGAGGCATTCGGCGCCATGCCGCTGGCTTTTTGCAGCAGCGGCAGCCCGCGCGAGGTATTGCCCTGCTCGACCAGCATCCAGCCCAGGGTGTCCATCACGCCCGGGTTGTTGGCGGCCAGCTTGTAGGCTTGCTCGGCGGTTGCCAGCGCCCGCGGATCCTTCTCCTGCTGGTAAGCCCAGGCCAGGTTGTTCAGGACCGCCGGATTGTTCGGATTCTGCTTCAGCACGTTTTCCAGGATGGCGATGGCCGGCTTGAATTCCTTGCGCGCCAGGTTGGCTTCGGCGACGTACATGCCGACCAGCGGGTCGTTCGGGTGCGCCTTCAGCCACTGGTCGGCGCGCGCCTGCGCTTCCTTGCCCTTGCCGCTCAGGCTCATCGCCTGCAGCGAGCGCACCAGTACCTGGGGCGACTGGGCCAGGCTGAACGCCTTGTCGTAGGCTGGCAGCGCCTGCGCCGGCTTGTTCTGGGCCAGCAGGATGTCGCCTTCGGTGGCGTAGCCGACCGGCGACTTCTCGTTCAGCTTCTGGATCTGGCGCGCGATGCCGAGTGCCTCGTCCGGACGGCCGCTGCGCATCGCCATCTCGACCTGGGCCATGCGCGGCGGGATCAGGTTCGGTTGCAGTTCGACGGCGCGCTTGAGGTCATCCGAGGCGGCACCGGCGTTCTGCATCAGCATGTGCACGCCGGCCAGGCGCATGTGCGGCGCCGCCGATTTCGGCGTGACGTTGACCAGCTTGCTGTAGGTGTCGAGCGCGCCGTTCATGTCCTTGTTGGCGACCTGGGCCTGGCCCAGCAGGTCGAGCAGTTCGGGATTGGTCGGGTTGGTGGCCTGGTACTTGCGCGCCAGGTTCAGGGCCTTCGGCGCCTGGTTGGTGCGCAGGTATTGCATGCCGACCATGACGGCCGGACCGACGGCATCCGGCTTGACGGCGCTGGCCTTTTCGAACCAGCTGGTGGCTTCGTCCTGGCGGTTCTGCATCAGGGCCAGCTGGGCCAGCGAGGTCATGGCCTCGACGTTGTTCTTGTCCTTTTCCAGCACTTTTTCATAGCGCTGCTTGGCAACGTCCGGCTTGCGCTCGACCAGGTCCAGGCGCGCCATGTTCTTGACGGCCGGCGCGAAGGTCGGCTGGATCGCCAGCGCCTTTTCCAGCGCGGCTCTAGCCGCCGGGACGTCGCCCTTGACCATGTTGACGGCGCCGCGCAGGTTGTAGACCTGCGGATTGTTCGGTTCCTGCTTCTCGAGGGCGTCGACCGCGGCCAGCGCCTTGTCGAAGTGCTTCAGGCTCATCTCGGTCTGCACCAGGGCCATCGTCGCGCGCGGCGATTTCGGATCGAGCGAGGTCGCCATTTCGAGTTCGCTCAGGCCGCCGGCCTGGTCGCCCCTGGCCAGCTTGGACAGGCCGAGCGAGGTGCGCACGGCGGCCGCTTTCGGCGCCAGTTCGGCGGCTTTTTCGAAGTAGGTGCTGGCCTTGTTGAAGTCGCGCACCTGCATGAAGGACTCGCCGGCCAGGGCCAGCAGTTGCGGATCCTCGTCGGCGTTCTTCAGGGCCGGCGCCAGGGTGGCGGCCGCATCCGCCGGCTGGGCGTTGCGCAGCTGGGCCTGGGCCAGCAGCTTGCGTGCGTAGACGTCGTTCGGCGCGGCTTCCAGGTAGCGGCGCAAGTGCTGCTCGGCCTGCTGGGTGGAGCCCAGGTTCAGCTCCGACGCGCCGGCCAGCAGGACGCTGGGCATGTGGTCCGGGGCGACCCGCAGCACACGCTGCAGGGCTTCCTGGGCGGCCGCGAACTTGGCTTGCGAAAATTCATACAGCGCGCGCGTGTACAGGACCAGCAGGTTGCCCGGCGCATTCTTTTCGGCGGCATCGATTTCGACCTTGGCGGCGGGGAACTTGCCGCGCGCGATTTCGACATAGGCTTTTTCGATGTGGGCGGTGCGGTGGCCCGGGTCGAGGGCCAGGGTCTGGCTGAACGCGGCCAGCGCCTCGTCCGGCTTGCCCTGCATGCGCAGCATGGTGCCCTGCGCCATGAAGACTTCGGGGTTCTTCGGATCCTTGGCGACCGCGTCGCTGATATGGCGCTGCGCGGTCTCGCGGTCGCCCGCCACGACCGCCATGCGGGCCAGGCCCAGCAGGGCATTGCCCGAGTTCGGGTTCTGTGCCAGCGCCTGTTCGAAGGCTTGCTTGGCCTCGTCGGGCTTGCCGCTGGCCAGCAGGGCTTCGCCGCGCAGCGACATCAAGGTCGCCGACTTGGCCGCCACTTCCGGCGACACGTCATCCAGGATGCTCTTGAACTTGCCTTGCGCAGCCAGCGTCTTGCCCAGCAGCGGCAGCACGCGGTCGGCGGGAACGCCGAGCGAGCGCGCCTTGCGGAATTCCTTTTCGGCCGAGGCCATGTCGCCCGTGTTCAGTTCGAGCGTGCCCAGCTGGATACGGGCTTCGCCGTTCTCGGGGCTTTTTTCGACGGCGTTCTTCAGCTGGATCAGGGCCGACTTCAAGTCACCCTTTTGCTGGTATTGCTTGGCTTCGGCCAGCAACGACTCGGTGGTCTCGTTCTTGCTGCAGGCGCCCAGGCCGGCGACCAGGAAGGCGCCGGAAAGAAGGGCAGCGGTGAGTTTGAGCTTGTGGGCGTGACGCGGCATCTGGATTCCTTGGGATAGGTCGTGCTTGCCGTACAGGGCAAGTTCCTCTTTAACAATAATACCTCAAGGAATAGATTGTAAGCCGCATAAGCGGCCTTTGCCGTACAAATGTGCTCGGCAAATGGCAGGAGTGGTAGAAGCGCCACCGATTGTGGGTAAGTTACGGTCAATGTGACAATTTAATTACTCGTCGGCACCGTTTTCGCCCTTACGCAAGCGGCTGAGCAGGGCATCGACGTTGTCGCCGACAGGCAAACCGTGGCGGCGTAACAGTTGTACATGCAGCACCAGGTTCTCCAGCACCAGCTTGGCGGACACCGCCAGCAGTGTCATCAATTTATCTTCGGTACTGAAGTTTTCCATCGACGCCGCCATTTCGCACAGGTGGGTGGCGACGAGCTGGCGCAGTTCGTCTTCGGGAAAGGGCAGGTCGGCGAAATCGATCGGGTCTTCCTGCTCGACTTCATGCATCAGGGTGGCGAGGTCTTCCGGCTTGATCGGCATGGATGGCTCCACGGTGGGGTCGTGGAGCCATTCTAGAGCAGCGTTGTGACAGACGCCCACGAGTGAGGCCGACAATCGGACAGTTCACTTGTTGAACCGGATTCAGCGAAATATAACAGGGGCACTTCGATGCCCCTGTTTACCGATAAGCTGAGGCGAATAGTAGAGAAATTGCCGGCTATGCCACCTGATTTTCAGCCGGCAGATGCATCTGTACAGTCGCCCGCAGTTGCTCTGCAAAACCGTAGAGGTCATCGATTTCTTGAAGCGGGAATCGTTCTTCGTTTTTATCCGGGCCGAAAATACCGACTGCCAGCTTTTGAGTATTATTGAAACGCAGACGGCATACAGGCTTGCGATTGTTGTCATCCAAGAGGATGGCACAATAGCTCAGATTGTCGCGCATGACGATGCGGCGTGGACTGACGACCTCGCGAAGTATCGAACGAATGATATGTAACCCTTCAATCTCCTCCGCAGTCGTGACAACTTCCGGCTCATCTGCAAGATGTGCAATGATAGGGCTGGACTCTTCTGCCGGCAGTGGCGACTCAGCCGCCATCGCGCCTTTAAGACGACCGTTGATTCGTTCTGTTAATAGTTGCTCAAAAGCACGCTTGGTGATTTGGGAAAACTGATCCTTTATCGTTGCCGTAAACCGTCGATTAGCCAGCAAGTCGGAGGATAAGAGCCGAACAAATTCTTCTGGAGGACTGGCGACCCACTCGGTCAAACGCTCCTGAATGATGCGTGTGTACTTGAGGTCGCTCGCAGTCGTGAGGATAGTGTCGACGTTAAAGGCTGCCTTGGCAAATTTTTTCAGCTCATCGACATCCCGCTCCTTGAAGTCGAGGATGTCGAATTCAAAGAAGGGCGTATCGTCCATCTTGTTCGGCTGCTCGAGGTCAGTAAAGAACTTGTATCGCAGTCCATTGGTTAGAACGCCGAAGCGAGACGCTGTTACGTGGAAATAACGGAAGAGCTGGCCTGCATGGTTAATATGAAGCTCAGCCCCGCACTTCTTGCATTCGAAGAGCATAATTGGCTTGCCTTCTCGCAATATTGCGTAGTCCACCTTTTCGCCTTTTTTCGTACCAATATCTGCGACGAGTTCTGGTGTTACTTCCGTCGGATCGAACACGTTGTATCCAAGTGCTTGAATGAACGGCATGACCATCGCATTCTTGGTCGCTTCTTCAGTTTGGATGAGGTTCTTTGTGTTTTGGATACGTGCTGCGAGCGCTTTCAGCTGGTCAATCAAGTCCACAATAATGCTCCTTCAGGCAAAGTCAAAAACGAAAAATGCGGGGAAGACAGAGCAGTAACATTTCCATCTTGCACATCTTTTATTTGAATTTCAACTAAAGAAGAAGTTTTGTCAGGTTTTTTGTGGCAAAAATTTAAAGAAGAGTGTTGGAGAATAGCTGGGTTATGCGAACTGATTAAATCCGAATAATCCAGCTATGAATTCAGATTACATATTTCGCCGATACTGCCCACCCACCTCGAACAGCGCCGTCGTGATCTGCCCCAGCGAGCAGACGCGCACCGCGTCCATCAGGCGCGCGAACACGTTCTCGTTGTCGATCGCGGCCTGCTGCAGCGCGGCCAGGGCGGCCGGGGCGGCATCCGCATGGCGGCGCTGGAAATCGTCCAGGCGGGTCAGCTGCGACTGCTTTTCGTCGTCGGTCGAGCGCGCCAGCTCGATCGTCGCCGGGGCGCCTTCGCCTTTCGGGTTGCGGAAGGTGTTGACGCCGATGATGGGCAGCGAGCCGTCGTGCTTCCTGTGCTCGTACAGCATCGACTCTTCCTGGATCTTGCCGCGCTGGTAGCCGGTTTCCATCGCGCCCAGCACGCCGCCGCGTTCGGCGATGCGCTCGAATTCCTGCAGCACCGCTTCCTCGACGAGATCGGTCAGCTCATCGATGATGTAAGACCCCTGGTTCGGGTTCTCGTTCTTGGCCAGGCCCCATTCGCGGTTGATGATCAATTGAATCGCCAGCGCGCGGCGCACCGATTCGTCGGTCGGCGTGGTGATCGCCTCGTCGTAGGCGTTGGTGTGCAGCGAGTTGCAGTTGTCGTAGATCGCGATCAGCGCCTGCAGCGTGGTGCGGATGTCGTTGAAGTCGATTTCCTGGGCGTGCAGCGAGCGGCCCGAGGTCTGCACGTGGTACTTCAGCTTTTGCGAGCGCTCGTTGGCGCCGTATTTGTCCCGCATCGCCACCGCCCAGATGCGGCGCGCCACGCGGCCCAGCACCGTGTATTCGGGGTCCATGCCATTCGAGAAGAAGAACGACAGGTTGGGCGCGAAATCGTCGATGTGCATGCCGCGCGCCAGGTAGGCTTCGACAAACGTAAAACCGTTCGACAGGGTAAAGGCCAGCTGCGAGATCGGGTTCGCGCCGGCTTCGGCGATGTGGTAGCCCGAGATCGAGACCGAATAAAAATTGCGCACCTGGTGCTCGACAAAATAAGCCTGGATGTCGCCCATCACCTTCAGCGAGAACTCGGTCGAGAAGATGCAGGTGTTCTGGCCCTGGTCTTCCTTCAGGATGTCGGCCTGCACCGTGCCGCGCACGTTGGCCAGCACCCAGGCGCGGATTTTTGCCGCTTCTTCAATCGTCGGCGCGCGGCCGTTGTCGCGTTCGAACTTGTCGAGCTGCTGGTCGATGGCGGTGTTCATGAACATCGCCAGGATGGTCGGGGCCGGGCCGTTGATCGTCATCGAGACGGACGTACTCGGGCTGCACAAATCAAAACCGTCGTACAGCACCTTCATGTCGTCCAGCGTTGCGATCGACACGCCCGAGTTGCCGACCTTGCCGTAGATGTCGGGGCGCAGCGCCGGGTCGGCACCGTACAGCGTGACGGAGTCGAAGGCGGTCGACAGGCGTTTCGCATCCATGCCGGTCGACACCAGTTTGAAACGGCGGTTGGTGCGGAAGGCGTCGCCTTCGCCGGCGAACATGCGGGTCGGGTCTTCGCCCTCGCGCTTGAAGGGGAACACGCCGGCCGTGTAGGGGAAGGCGCCGGGGACGTTTTCCAGCATCAGGAAGCGCAGGATCTCGCCATGGTCTTCATAGCGCGGCAGCGCGACCTTGCGCACCCTGGTGCCGGACAGCGTGGTCTGTACCAGCCGGGTACGGATTTCCTTGTCGCGGATTTTGACGACGTGCTCGTCGCCGGCATAGGTGGCTTGCAGCTCGGGCCAGGCGGCCAGCTGTTTCTTGGCTTCACCATCCATCGCGCCGTCGCGCTCCGCGATCAGGTCGTCCAGCACAAGGTTATCAGTCAGGTCTGCCCGGTTGGCGGCCGCCAGCATGCGCTTCGTTTCCGTCAGTTGCTGGCGCTCGCGCGCGAGCTTGACCTGTTTGCCGGCGTTGCGGTGGTAGCCGCGCACGGTGTCCGCGATCTCGGCCAGGTAGCGCGTGCGTGCCGGTGGAACGATCACGTTCTTGCCGCTCGAGTACTTTTGCGCCGGTTGCGGCAGCTTCGGCGTGTCCACCTGCAGGCCGAGTTCGCTGAGTGCCGGCAGCAGGCCGTGGTACAGCGCGGTGACGCCGTCGTCGTTGAAGCGCGAGGCCTGGGTGCCGTACACCGGCATCTGCTCGGGACTCTGCGACCATAGTTCGCGGTTGCGCTGGTACTGTTTCGCCACGTCGCGCAGCGCATCCTGGGCGCCCTTGCGGTCGAACTTGTTGATGGCGATGAAGTCGGCGAAGTCGAGCATGTCGATCTTTTCCAGCTGCGAGGCGGCGCCGAATTCCGGCGTCATCACGTACATCGACAAATCGACGTGGGGCACGATGGCGGCGTCGCCCTGTCCGATGCCCGAGGTTTCGACGATGACCAGGTCGAAGCCGGCCAGCTTGCAGGCGGCAATCACGTCAGGGAGTGCCTGCGAGATCTCAGAACCCGCTTCGCGCGTGGCCAGCGAGCGCATGAACACGCGCGATTGCCCGTTCCACGGATTGATCGCGTTCATGCGGATGCGGTCGCCCAGCAGGGCGCCACCCGACTTGCGGCGCGAGGGGTCGATGGAAATGACGGCGATGTTCAGGCGGTCATTCTGGTCGAGGCGGATGCGGCGGATCAGCTCATCGGTCAGCGAGGATTTACCCGCGCCGCCGGTGCCGGTGATACCGAGCACGGGCACTTTCAGGCCCTCGGCCAGGTCCATCACCTGCTTGCGCAGGGCAGCATCCACCTTGCCGTTTTCCAGCGCCGTGATCAGCTGGGCCAGCGGGCGGTGGCGCACTTCGATGGGGCCGTTCTGCAGCGGCTCGACCGTGGTCGGCGCATACGGGGAGAGGTCGATGTCGCAGGCTTCCAGCATCGAGCGGATCATGCCGACCAGGCCCATGCGCTGGCCGTCTTCCGGGCTGAAGATGCGGGTCACGCCGTAGGCATGCAATTCCTCGATCTCGCTCGGGACGATCACGCCGCCGCCGCCGCCGAACACCTTGATGTGGGCACCGCCGCGCTGGCGCAGCAGGTCGATCATGTACTTGAAATATTCGACGTGGCCGCCCTGGTAGCTGGAGATGGCGATGCCCTGCACGTCCTCGGCCAGGGCCGCGGTGACGACCTCGTCGACCGAACGGTTGTGGCCCAGGTGGACGACTTCGGCGCCGTTCGACTGCAGGATGCGGCGCATGATGTTGATCGAGGCGTCATGGCCGTCGAACAGCGAGGCGGCGGTCACGAAACGCACTTTGTTGGCCAGTTTCGGTTGTTCCGGGAGCTCGAGCCTGGCGGCGGGGGTGATGTCGTTCATGGTGTTCCTTGGAGTGTCGGAAGCGAACAGCTGTTCTTTGTACGGTATATGACGTTAACGTAAACGTCAAGAATGAGGGATGACACAGGTGGTGGGCACGGCGTGCCCACCCCTATCGATCAGGCAGCGCGCTTTTTCACGTTGCCGCTGAGCAGTTCCTGCTGGCGCATCCGGTACTCGGCCACGGCCTTTTCCTTGACGTGCCCGAAACCGCGGATCTGCTCCGGCAGCGACGCCAGCTCGACCGCCGTCGCATGGCTGCCGGCATCCAGCGCATCCAGCATGCCTTCGACCATGCCGCGGTACTCGAGAATGAGCGCGCGTTCCATGCGGCGCTCGGCCGTGTAGCCGAACAGGTCGAAGGCACCGCCGCGCAAGCCCTTCATTTTGGCCAGCAGCTTGAACACGCCCCACATCCAGCTGCCGAACTCCGCCTTCATGAAGTGGCCCTTGGCATCCTTTTTTGCGAACAGCGGCGGCGCCAGGTTGAACCTGAGTTTGACGTCGCCTTCGAACTGGGCCTTGACCTGTTCGACGAAGCGTCCGTCGGTATACAGGCGCGCGACTTCGTATTCGTCCTTGTAGGCCATCAGCTTGAACAGCGATTTGGCCACGGCCAGGGTCAGCTTGTTGCCCAGCCCTTGCGCGCGCTCGGCCTCGCGCACGCGCGCGACCAGCGACGCGTATTGCGCGGCATAGGCGGCGTCCTGGTAATCGCTCAGGAAGGCGACGCGCTTGTCGACGATGGCGTCCAGGCTGTCCGGCATGTGCACGACGACTGCCTGCGCGGGCGTGGCGACGCGTTCGACGCGTTTGAGGTCGACGGCGGCGCGGCGGCCCCACAGGAAGCTGCGCTGGTTGGCGGCGACCGCCACGCCATTCAGTTCGATGGCGCGCAGCAGGGACGCTTCCGACAGCGGGACCAGGCCCTTTTGCCAGGCATAGCCCAGCATGAACAGATTGGCGGCGATCGAGTCGCCCATCAGCGCGGTGGCGAGTCTGGTCGCATCGAGGAAGTCGACGCCGGCGCTACCGCCGACGGCTTCCTCGATCAGTTCGCGCACCTGCGCCGTCGGGAATTCCCAATCCCTCTGCTGGGCGAAGGTGCCGGTCGGCTGCTCGTGCAAATTGACCACGACCATGGTGCGGCCCGGGCGCATCTTCGAGATCGCATCCGCCGCGCCGGCGGTCAGCATGTCGCAGCCCAGCACCAGGTCGGCTTCGCCGGTGGCGATGCGCTGGGCGCGCAGGCGCTCCGCCGTCTCGGCGATTTTTACATGCGAGGTGACGGAACCGTTCTTCTGGCTCATGCCGGTCATGTCCAGCACCGACGCCCCTTTGCCCTCGAGGTGGGCGGCCATGCCCATCAGCGCGCCGACGGTGATCACGCCGGTGCCGCCGATGCCGTTGATCAGGATGTTGTAGGGCGACGCGATCGAAGGCAGTTGCGGCTGCGGCAGCATGCCCCAGCCATCGTCGACGCTGGACTTGCCGGCGCCGGCCTTGTTCTTCTTGAGCGTGCCGCCTTCGACGGTGACGAAGCTCGGGCAGAAACCCTTGGCGCACGAATAATCCTTGTTGCAGGACGACTGGTCGATGGCGCGCTT
>Ga0308160_10001924_pt1 | contig 26964 bp, 24 predicted proteins | sample PhyFR1_FD_201036 | JGI IMG/M metagenome (GOLD analysis project Ga0308160, IMG submission 201036) | Phyllosphere microbial communities from UC Gill Tract Community Farm, Albany, California, United States - DLSLF.R1 | ecosystem: Host-associated > Plants > Phyllosphere > Unclassified | place: USA... | reverse complement strand
AAAAAATGCGGCAATTACGGTAACATGCGCCGCGACACTGATGTGTCAGGTTGTCTCCTTAGTTAAATGGATATAACGAGCCCCTCCTAAGGGCTAGTTGCAGGTTCGATTCCTGCAGGGGACACCAAATGTTAGCCCACCTAAGTATCTCAAAGTCTAGTCAAATCTTTAACTTCAAACACTTACCTCAAGTTAATAGCCCATTAACGTTCACCACTGTATTTCAAAATCCACTCTGTTTAGTTGGTACATATGTTGGTATGTTAAGTTCGATATTGCAGATACCATCATCTGAGGGTTTTTAGTATGGCGCTCACAGAGTTAAAAGTAAGAAATACAAAGCCTTCTGATAAACCTGTCAAAATGACCGACGGTAATGGTATGCACCTGTTGATCACCACAAGTGGTTCCAAGTACTGGCGTTTTCAGTATCGCTTCGCTGGTAAACAGAAAATTCTCGCACTGGGAGTTTATCCTGAGGTTTCATTGTCAGAAGCCAGACGAAGAAGAGATGAAGCCCGTCAGCTCGTTGCAAACCATGTAGACCCAAGTGAAAAGCGCAAAGCCGAAAAGATTGAGAGCAAAGGCTTGCTAACATTTGAGCAAGTTGCACGACAATGGCATACCAGTAACAGAACCTGGTCAGACAGTCATAGAACCACCGTATTGAACAGCCTTGTTACCCATTTGTTCCCTGTCATCGGCAAACGTTATCTTAGCGATCTAAAGACTCGTGATTTGTTGGTTCCGCTGAAAAAAGCAGAAGCATCAGGACACAATGAGCTGGCTTCCCGCTTACAACAACGCATTACAGCGGTAATGAGGTATGCCGTTCATAATGCTTTGATTGATCAGAATCCTGCAAACGACCTCGCTGGTGCAGTTGTTTCCGCTAAAAGTGTCCATCGCCCTGCCCTTTCTCTGGAACGATTGCCAGAGCTTATGAACCGTTTGGAAGCATATAAAGGAAAAGGCATTACCCAAATTGCAGTGCAGTTAACACTCCTGACCTTTGTCCGTTCGAGTGAACTGCGATTTGCCCGCTGGTCAGAAGTCGATTTCAAAAATTCACTGTGGACTATCCCCGGAAAGCGACAACCTATGGAAGGGGTAAAATATTCTGCAAGAGGGGCAAAGATGAAAACCCCACATCTGGTTCCATTAAGCTCACAAGCCAAAGCACTAATTGAAGAGCTTCATACGATCAGTGGTAATAAAGAACTGATGTTCATTGGTTTTACCGGGGACGACAAACCTATCAGTGAAAACACTGTCAACAAAGCACTCAGGACGATGGGCTACGATACGAAAGCAGATGTCTGTGGGCATGGTTTCAGGACTATGGCATGTAGTGCCTTAATCGAATCGGGACTATGGTCCAGAGATGCTGTGGAAAGACAAATGAGCCACCAGGAGCGCAACAGTGTCCGGGCTGCCTACATACATAAAGCGGAGCATTTGGAAGAACGGAAACTCATGTTGCAGTGGTGGGCTGACTACTTGGAAGCTTGTAAAGAAGAAGCACAGACACCTTTTTCCTTCTCTATTCAGCATTCAGAACAATGAATAGCAAACGATACGTATTTAATATTTTATAATCGATAACTCGATGTGGGCTGCGAATATCTATTACGAATTCAAAGCTCCGCTTTGTAAGATAAATATTCGCCTTAATACATACATCGATTCAGCTCAATCTAAGCAAAAGTGTTGTTCGTTATTAATGGCATACCTTAAACACCAGCATGTAAAACATCCATATAAATCAATAATTTGAATCATTTTTTTCAAAATATTTTCATTTCATTCTTATCACTCCACCATCCCCTCCTACTTTTTCATAACAATGAATCTTCAAATAGTGGTGTAGTTTTGTAGCTGAAGAACAAAAAAATAAAAAATGAATGCCAAAAAAGGTTGCAACCTGAACGAAATTGATCAATTTTTGTACAAATCAATATTCAACAGTTGCAACAAGGCACTGCAATGGATAATAAAGTAGAGCAAAAACAGAAAGTTAAAGCAGCGCAATATCTACGGATGTCTACAAATCTTCAGGAGTTTTCGTTAGATAACCAAGCTCAGTTCATAAAAAAATATGCTGACGACCACAATATGGAAATCTTGCATACTTACGATGATGCAGGAAAAAGCGGTGTATCAACGTCAGGGAGGCATGATTTTAACAAGTTGATCAATGACATACTTACCAAGGAAATCGATATTGAAGCTGTACTTGTATATGATGTAAGTCGTTTTGGTCGCTTTAAAGATCCACAGGAAGGCATCTATTATAAATATCTATTAAAAATGAATAAGGTAGATGTTATCTACTGTGCTGAAAATCTTCCTGCTAACAGTGATACTGAGACATTCATACTTTCATCACTTATGTATACTGCGGGAGCCTTTAGTAAAAACCTTTCAATAAAAGTATTTGCCGGACATGTAAATCTTGTTAAGCGAGGATACTATCAAGGTGGAGTGCCTGGATACGGACTTAAAAGAAAGTTACTTGATAATAATAACAAAGCAAAAATGATACTTAAAAATGGTGAGAGAAAGAGTCTGCAAACAGATAGGATAGTCTTAATACCAGGAAGTAAAAAGGAAACGGACTTAGTAAAGAAAATATTTAACATGTTCATTTTTGAAGGACTCAATGAGTATCTCATCGCTTCGAAACTAAACTATGAAGGACATAAATACAGCGACAAATCGGATTGGACACGAAGCCGGATACATTCTGTGCTTATAAATAACCGCTATACTGGAAAGTATACATATAATCGAACATCTCAGAAACTGAAAACTAAAAGGGTTCAAAATCCTGAAGAGGATTGGATTGAGTATAATTCTTTTTTCAAACCCATAATTTCAGAAGAAAAATTCAGGTTAGCGAAAGAGATTATCGATAACCGCTCAATAAAAATGAGCAATGAAGAGATTCTTAATTTTTTAAAAAAGATCCTTTCGACTCATGGAAAAATATCAGGTTTTATCATTGATGAAGAGGATAATGGCCCATCAAGCAGTGTAGTAGCAAGCCGCTTTGGAGGACTTCTTCCAGCATATAAGCTGATAAATTACACACCCGAACGGGATTACCGCTATTTAGAAATAAACTCAGCCTTACGAATTAAACATAACAACATTGTGAATAAAATACACCAAGAAATTAATAATAGCGAAGTATCTATATTAGATAACAAACTAATCACTATAAACAAAAGTTTAACCTTTTCCATTATACTGTCTCGATGTCGAAAAATGGGATCTGGAAAATGTAGATGGATAGTTAGATTAGACAGGAGCTTAAATCCCGAAGTTAGTGTGGTTGCAAGAATGAACAGCCTTAATACCGAACCTGTTGATTATTACATCCTACCTTCGATTGAAAGTTTTGAAAGTGAGTTGTGTCTAAAAGAGAATAATAACCTTCTATTCGAAATGTATAGATTTGATAACATCAGGACATTCTTTGATATGCTTTCGACTGCGGAAATGGAGGTAGCCTAAATGAACGACGATCAAATTCACATGCTTGAAATCTCAAAAATAAAAGTTGTAATCCCTCGTTCTCGGAACAAATTTAAACATGCTGAGATAACAGATAGTATCGATACAAGTGGATTAAGAAAGCCAATAACAGTAAGAAGGATTTCGGATAGAAAATATGAATTTGCCTTAATTTGTGGTCAGGGTAGACTTGAATCGCTCACAGCTTTGGGAGAAAAGCTAATACCTGCTTTCATACTGGACATTGATGAAAACAAAGCATACATAATGAGTTTGGTTGAAAATATGGCTCGTGTAATACCAAGAGCGGGCGAGCAGTTCCAACGAATAAAAGAAATGAATGAGCAAGGTTTATCTAACAAAGAAATATCCTATTCGACGGGCCTATCATTGCACTGGATTACCAGCCTGACTATGCTAATTAGCAAAGGAGAAAACAAACTATTATCTGCTGTAGAATCAGGAAGCATTCCAATCTCACTTGCAGTTGAAATTGCCAGAGTAGACTTCGAAGGTGGGCAAGAATTACTAATTAAAGCTTTTGATGAAGGTTTAATAAAGCATAAAGATGTTGGTAAAATTAGAGATATACTGGATTCCCGAGATGAAGGTTTAAAAGGTTTTCTGAACAATAGTTTCGGAGTTGCAAAGAAAAAGAAAAAACTCACTACTGATGAACTTAAACAGATATACCAAGATAACATTTCGCAGCACAGAAAAATAAAAAATAAAGCTGAATATGTCGAGAGAAACTTACTCATAACCAGTCAAATATTCAAAGAGTTATCTGATAGTGAAGAGTTTAGTAAAATCTTAAACGAAGAGAATTTAAACGAAGTAGTTAAAGTTATAATTAAGAATACTTCTTGCTGAGGTTAAAATGATTAAATACTGCTTTAATGAAAAAACAGTCAGCTTTAAATTATCTGATCTTATTTATACAAAAAAACCTCCTACCAACTATAAAAGTAGCCAAAAATACATTCAAATAAAGAGCACGATATCTGCACTTGGATTAGTCGAACCTATACTGATTTACATTGATGGTGCTGATGGCACTGCAAAAATCCTTGATGGTCATCTGAGAGTTGAGGCATTAAAAGATATTGGAGAAGAAAGAGTTGCTTGTCTCGTTTCAACTGTTTACGACACTTATACTCCCAACAAAAAAGTTAATAGAATCACAATCATTCAAATTCAGAAAATGTTAAAAGAAGCTGTTCGAGTAGGGGTTCCTGAAGATATGCTCTGTTCAGCCTTGAATATAAGCTCCGAATCTCTTAAAAGTAATCTATCAGTTTTGAAAGGCATATGCCCTGATGTTATAGAATTATTTAATGATAAAGACATACCTAAGAACACATTTATGATCTTAAAAAGAATGATTCCTTTTAGGCAAATTGAATGTGCAAACCTAATGATAAAATTTGATAATTATTCAAAGATTTTTGCTCAATCGCTTTATCACAGTTCATCACCGGAGCTTTTAAACGACAAAGGTAAACCTAACATTGATGAGAGATCTGGTAATAGAAAAGCAATTGAAAGACTTGAAAAAGAGATGGCTCAGGTCCATTTCGATACAGAAAAGATAAAAGAAAACTACGGTTCAAATAGTCTGAAGCTAACGATTGTTATCTCACACATAAAAAAAATACTCGAAAACCCTAAGGTTTTCCACTGGCTTCTTAGGAATAAACAAGATTATCTTAGTGAACTGACCAAGATATCTGACATTCAAAAATTAACTTAAAGCTTTTTTCTTCAACAGATTTTCGGATTAAAACTATTCGAGAATGATATCAAACTCGCTTAAGTTAAGAAAACCCAGGCTATTGATTTAAATGACAGCGATGCCGGAGGAGTTGAGAAGAGCAGAGAAAGAGCATTGAGCTTAGAAGAGATTGCTCGTGTTTTTAAAGTCTTCAGAGAACACTCGGAGATCTTCTCTCGTGATAACTACCTTGCCTGTGCTCTCGTATTGCTCCTTGCTGTTCGCAAAAGTGAGTTAACCGAGGCTCCGTGGTCCGAATTCAATTTAAAAGAAAAAAATGGTTTTTACTAAACGAAAGGAGCAAATCCGGCGTAGGTATCGTCATATCGCTATTGAGATTTTAGAAAAAATAAGGGTCAGAGCATGGGAAAAGACACTCTGAACAGAGCCATAGCGAAGTTGTTCGTTATCGAGCCTGGCAGGAAGAAGCAATCGACAAATGTTATGTGTGATATTGAATATTTAAATGTTCATGATCTGAGAAGAACGAGTAGGAGCTTGCTTGATTCATTGGCAATTTGGCAGTTCCTCCATATGTAGCAGAAAGATGCTTGAATCATAAACTCAAAGGTGTTGAAGGGATGTATGACAGGTATCATTCTATTGAAGAAAGAGAAAATACTCTAAAGGGATTATCAGATTTAATGAATAAAATATCGAACTAACCCCTTACTTAAATTTCAGTTATTATAAACTGTTCTACTTTTTTTTGTTACTTACCCAGATCGTTGGGTTTTTATTGCTAAGATTAAATCTTGATGTATTATCATTCACTAAAACCTCATCGTTAATATTACTTACATCTTCTGTAAGTAAAAATCTCCAATTAGATGGATCTCTCCTTATTTTTTCTAATTTACACATATAAAATCTAATTGCAGGATCATTCCAAAGCCCGCCCCTACCTACTTTTTTAGTAATATTCTCGAACAAACTTTCACCCCACGGAGACTTGGAAATAAGGGCTTCCCTAAGATGGTTGATTTCAGCTAATACTTGAGAAGGGTGGTTTATAGACAAAAACATATTGATAGACTTTTCATACCACTCCTTCCCAGAAATAAAGTCCCCTAATTTATAGAATATAAATCCCGAATTAGCATAAGCATGTGCTATTGTCCCCTTGTCCTTAGAATGAGATATATTTTTTATAAACTTTAATACTAAGCTAAACTTCTCAACAGTTAAAGGTTCATTTTTTATTTCAGCTAACGATATTTCAGCGAAATATTTATTTAAATTTAAAGTCTCATTTTCGGGTTCTACAATTAGACCTTTCTCAACAATGTTAACCATTTGTTCATAATCATCAAGCAAACCAGCTAAATAGCTACTTAATATTGCTGGCTCACATGTATAAGGTTCTTCTTTTTGCCATAACATAGCGAATTTTAAAGCAGACTTCATATCACATTCGGCATAGCAAGCCCAACATTTTGCCTCATTTGAATTTTTTTGTTTTTTCAAAAAATCATCATCAACCAAATTTTTAAGATCACTAGTCCTTTCTGCCCATTTAGCTTGAGCCAAAACATTTGCATTAGGATGTTTTAAAGAATTTATAAAAAGAGATTTTGCTTTTTTTTGATTGCCATCTAATAGCTCAAGAGAAGCTAAACAACTATTTAATTCTGTAAGATGAAAATCAGATTGTATAGTTTCAGTTAATTTCTTCGCAACTTTCCAGTTTTGAGGGTTTCTACCGTTAGCTTTTGCCACTGCAATTTCCGCAGATAAAATCCAGGGATCAGAAGTTAAATTAGGATTCTTTTTAAGAATTTTATGAGCAATGTCGTTTTCATTAATGCTAATGAAAAACCTTGCGGAAACCCTCGATATCCAACGATGATGGTTGGAAAGTTGTAAGCCAGTTAGTATACTTTTCCTTGCTGACTCATGTTCTCCGATAGATACAAATGCCCTGCCTAAATCAATCCAACTCAATGAATCTTTTGGATGCTCCTTTAACCATTTACGTTTTAATCGAATCTCATCTTCAGCAAGACGACCCACAGACTCTAAAGGAAAAAAAGCATTTCCATCTAAAATATGTCTCGCCAAATCTTTCAATCTCAAAGGCGAATTTTTGTCATTTAAAATAAAATTAGCCACATGGCTAACCTGAGATATGTTGTTAGTAAGAATAGCTATATTAAGTAGTTCAGCACCAACTCCAATAGTTCTGTTGTGATTGAAATCATGGAAAAGCTCTGAAAAATACGAGCTTTCAATTTCAGGCTGGTCTCTTGCTTTTAAAGCTAAAAACTCGACAGATGAAACCTCATTGGAGTGTTTCCATATAGGTATCAAATCTCGCCTATCAACTTTTTTAAATACGCTCATATCATATTCTCACTTAATGCCTTCAAGCTTCATTTTTTTTATCATAAGGTCAAAGTCACTTACGAAGCGCTCGATACCTAAAACTGGGTTCTTCATAGTTATAGTTTTTGACGAACCTCTTAATTTAAAATTAGGATGACTGCATTGATATACGATACCTTTCAATTTTTTAGACATCCATTCAGGATTAACAGTATCAAACTCTGTCAAAATTTTCTCAAAAGCTTGTGTAAGATGAGGCAAAGAAAGCTCATAAGAGTTTCCCGTTCCTCCCCATCGTTTCGGGGCTATGTCAGAAGGAAGTTTTAATTTCAAAAGTGTATTAATTGTGGAACCAGTAAAAAGAAATGTAATAAGAGAGCCGAATTGATACAAATCACATCTTTGCCGTCTGTCGAACCATTCGTTTACGCTATAACTGTAGATTTGTTCAGGAGGTGCATAAGAAGGATCACCAGCAATTGGATATGCATCATGTATCTGTGGTTGACCTTGTAAGCTTGCCCTGCCCAAATCGCCAATTTTGGCACCTAACTCACTGAAAATCATGATATTAGACGGCTTTATATCTTGATGGGCTATACTTGAGTTATGCAACTGGATAAGTCCTAAAGCAACATCCTTTAAATGCTGTAGCTTAGCAAGAATTGATATTTCAGCTGATGTTGATAGATATTTCCTAATATCACCATGATCAGCCAATTCTAAAATTAAGTAAGGAACAACATGCATATAGTTGTTATCTAGTACTTCGTCACCAGCATCTAATACTCTAACTATTCTTTTGAGTCTTTTACTATCACATAATTGATGAAGCATGTTTTCGAACTGATAAACAGAAGTCAGAGTATTCAAATCTGCCATAACATTGCCTTTGGCATCAATTGTATGTTGCAATCGCCTCATGAAATCAAAAGCTTTTAGAAAATAAACTTTACCATCTTCCTTATTTTCAACAAGATAAGAAACAGAAAAGTTTCCTCCGGTCCCTGGAACTCCATCTTCTCCACTGCTGATTTTCTTAGATACTTGCCACTTATTCTTTAAAAGCATACCTTCTAATCTTGTAGCCGGTGTTTGGGAATGCGACATATGATGCTCCTTTTTAGGAGTATTCTTACCCAGAAAAATATGTAAGTAAAGGTTAACTAATGCAATGTGTTACAATTTTTAATTTCATTGAAAAACATGCAGTTAAAACTAATTTAATTTTCAATATATTCCAATGAGAAAAGATTAGCAACAGAAGCATTAATGTATCTGAAATTATTGATTTCATTAAACTTTTCATTACAATCGAGAAGTTTTTGAGTGAATATTTTCAAAAGATTTATGGCTGTTTTCAACTTAATAACATCATACGCAACTATATACTGCAATATATAAAATGCCTTTTTTATATCAAAAAGAGATAACAATCTGTTCATGTTTTTCAGAAAAATTTGATCATTATGTTTGCACCGATCAATGAAGGATACTATAAAACTATCATTTGCTATATCATGAAGATAGTTCATATTTAAAGCCTCATTTTCTGTGGGATATTTAATAACATGACTATTATGGCCTATTTCAAAATACAGGTGCCTAATATTAAAACTATTCTTTGTTAAGAGTATATGTTTTATTGATTCTAAATTTTCCCGAAAAAAATCCCTATTGGCATTTAAGTCTTCTAATTGCAATCCCAAGTGCTTAGCATTATTCAAAAAGATTGTATTTTTATCGTTAATATATATTTTGTTGAAAGAGTTAACTTTAGTAAGCTTTTTAATTCTGTCATTAATATTTGAATGACAAGTGCTTTCAATTATCATAGTTCCATAATTCTCCTTTTTTATATCTAAATAATCGATATAAATGAAAAGTCAACTATCAAGAATTATTGATACTTTTTTGTAAGTAGTCTAAAATCATTTGCACTGAAAATTAAACATGTGAGTGACTTATGTCTTCCAATCGTTTTATTCTTTCACGCGTTTGTGTTCCTGATTATTTTTTTCCGTTCCTTCCAAATACTCTTCAGATTTTTAAAGAAGAAAGTTTATGCCCTTGTGGCTTTATATCTGTTTATATGATATATGATAAGATTGAGAAAAAAACAGTTAGCACACATTATAATTACTCTTTTGCATTAAAAAAAACAAAAAAACTTAATAACAGCAAAGATGTTAAATTAACTCTAAGGTGTGAAATTTTAAGTATAGATCCTAATTTTCATGTAAATCATATAATTAATTATCTTAATATTGAGAAACTTAAAAAAATTGATTTTTATGTGGTAATAAATAAAATATATCAAACAAATTCAGAATATCAAGACACTGATTTCGTGCAAAGTTTTCAAGAAGGTATTTTGCAAGAAGCATTCAATCAAAGAGTGAATATCGTTAAAGACCAAGAGTTACTTCTTCTTCAAGATGAACTTAAAAACAATGTAAAACTTAATGATCCGCGAAAAAATAACACCGTACCTAAGTAACCTAATTTAGTAAATAATTTAATGAAGCAAGGGCTAACTGAGCGATGCTCAGTTGCCTTGCTTTTTCTGCCCTGCGGTTGAAAAAGAAAAAAACATCGAAATCAACACATAAGACATTGACACACTTACATATTATGATAGTTAATCATTCATAGCATACGGAATTGCTATAAACCACATAATCAAAAGGAGTTGATATGGAAAAATTTAATAATATATTCGATGACGATTTCCCTTCGTCAGTCAGTGATGATCCAAAAGCAAAGAAATTACCACCTAACCGCATTCGCAAACATACCGTTACGGTTCGTCTTAGTGATTTAGAACTCAGGCAAGTAAATGACTCTCGAAACCAATTGAGTAAAAGCTGCTGGCTGAGAAGCTCAGCTCTCAACCAACTTCCCCCTTCTGTTCCCGAAATCAACAAAGAAGCTTGGCACGAGCTTACTGGTTCCCTACAGAAACTGAATGATCTTACTTCGTTCCTGCTCCGCAGAGGCGAAGATGCTCAGCCACTATCGCAGGAAGTAAGCGCTTTAAAATTGAAACTGTCGCATGTAAGAGATGCTCTGCTGACACTTGAAAAGTGATCATCCAGGATGAAGGGTATGAATAAAATAAAAAGGGGTAAAAACTTCCGAGGAGTCGTCTCGTATGCTCTTTCCCCTGCTCCTCATCATATGACTACACCAATGGTGATTGGTGGCAATCTTGTAGGCATGACTGTAGACGAGCTGACCGCCGAGTTCGCAAAGACTCAGAAGCTAAGAGAGGATGTTACGAAACCAGTTTGGCATAACTCCCTTCGTCTCCCTGTCGGTGAATCACTCACAAATCAACAATGGAGGAACATTGCTGACGATTACATGCAGCGAATGGGATTCTGCGACACTCACCTCCGTTGTTATGTCCTACACGATGATGAAGCTGGTCAGCACATACACATCATTGCTTCCCGTATAAACGTTTTGGTAGGTGGCCAGCTTTACTTGGGTAAGAACGAGAATCTCGATAGCACAAGAATCATTCAAGACCTTGAACGGGATCATCAGCTCACCAGAACGAAAGGTCCTTCTCCTGCTAGACAGCCCAAGAAGCAAAGTAAGCTCACTCGTAACGAAAAGATGATGCAGGACAGGACCGGAGAGAAACCTTCTAAAAAAGTGATACAGGAAGCTATAGATGCAATCCTTACCTTCTTCGATACCATCACTATCGAAGACTTCATACATGAAATGCAAAAGCAAAACATATCAGCGACAGCAAACATCGCTTCTACTGGCAAGATGAACGGTTTTTCATTTGAGCATCAGGGAGTCGCTTTTAAGGCATCACAGCTCGGTAAGGCATACAGTTGGTCAAACATGAGTAAGCGAATCATCGCTTCTCAACCAACAGAGGCTATCAATCCTGTAGAGATTCCGGTAAATGTTAACTCCCTTATTCACATGGAAGATCATCCCACAGCTACTCCAGCACCACTTACGGCAAGTTCCAGTGAACATACCCGCTTTCACTGGTTGCAGTGGATACCTTACCTTGAGGAGCTTGTTACCAGTTTAAAAGCCATTGGTTCAACGATTCTCAATCCTCTCAAAAGAAATGTCATCTATACAGCAATACCAACCGGCAACTCTGAAACACCAAAGATTTCTGAAATAATTTTTCAAAACTCAGCGATAAAAAACGTATTCAAACGACCTTAAAGAGCTAGTTTTCAGTGAGTTAAAACCACTTACTAAGTCAAACTCGATAAATATTTTCATTCTATTTCAAATTGATAGACAAAAACGATCGATCGTTATTACTGATCAATAATATATACACGATAGCCTTAGGCTATCAAAAGAAAGCGATCGATCGGTACAAATGATTTGCTAGACACTCATTCATGGCCGTAATGTAACTTCAAACGAAGCGATATAGCTCACTGATTTATCAGCAAAATTAGCTGATGGATGAGTGCGCTCTGAATCCAACGAAACAATACCGGATGGTTCTATGACAACAATGACTGAAATAAAACAGCCCAACTTTCTTTTGATGAAAAGGGTATGGATAGCTATTGCTTTACCAATCATCATTTTTTACTTCCTGGGTATGCAAGGTTTGGTTCAGCTTGCAATCGTCTGGGTTTTCGCAAGCATCATGCTCTTGATGTTTGCCTACAAAAAATTCCGCATTAAGAAGTGGAATGCCAGCACCAGAGACCATTTTGGCGAGCAAGACGGTATGTGGAGTCATGAATTCGGTTCCACTTTTATGAAGCTCGACCAGCAAAGAGGACTTATCCATCTCAAGGAAGAGAACAAACAAAAGACCTATCCGTTCTCAGCAATCAAAGAGTGGCGATACAATTTGTCTACTACCAGAGAACGGGCTGGTATCAACAAAGAACTCGACCGCACGCATGATTTCAGAGAGTCAGGCTTTTACATCGCAGTGGACGATGTTCAGCATCCAGAATGGAGAGTAATGTTCTTTCCCCAAAAGGGTGACTTCAACTCGCAAGAAGGCATCCGAGACACTGAAACTCAACTTAAGCGATGGATGAACATTTTTGATAAAGTGATAAACAGATAACAAAAATAAATCTAAATATCATTGACTTACAAAAAAGCCAGCCGTAAGGACTGGCTTTTAAATTTAAATAATCATAAAGTAAATCTTACCAACCATTGTCAAAAGTGTTTATGGCAAAACATTAAAATTTTATTTCCTCTTATATTATCAACTATGGATAGTATTTCATGTAATTTTTTTAGAGAAAAATAACATTAAAACCTCAAAATTCATTTTTAAAAAATATAATTAAAAATCAAAAGGAGAAGGAAAATGGCTGTTCGCCTGACTACAATATCAATAAAAAACTTTAGATCTTGTAAGTTCACTGAAATTAACTTGAGACCTTACACTGCATTTATTGGTTATAATAATGCTGGGAAATCAAACATCATACTAGCCATCAAGTGGCTTTTAGATGGTTCTCTTTTAAATGAAGCTGATATGTATGACCCGTTAAAACCAGTTGAAGTCCAGGGAACTATAGTTGGAATTACGGAGGATATCCTGACTTTACTTAATGATGAAAATAAGAAAAAAATTGAACCATTCATTATAGATGGAACATTAAAAATTTCCAGAAAACAAGAAACAGAAATTATTGATGACAACAAATCAAAAATTAAAAAGACATTGGAAGTTTTTGATGGAGAAACCTGGAAAAAAAATCCTGGCGGCATTGATGGTGCTATATCAAATATTTTTCCTGAACCTATTCATATCCCAGCAATGTCTGACGCAGCTGAAGACTCGACGAAAAACAAGTCTGGAACAAGCATTGCAAAAATCTTAGCTGCAATTGTTGATGAAATTAAAAAGGAATATGAAGACAAGTTCTCAGAAAATATTTCTGAAATTGGAAAATACCTTTCGCATGACGGCACAACAAGACTGGAAGGGCTAAGTAGAATTGACGATGGTGTAAACCAAAAAGTAAATCAGTTCTTTCCTGATGTAAGCATAAAATTACACTTTCCTACACCAACCCTTGACGAGATATTCAAATCTGGGACGCTAAAAGTTTTTGAAAAAAGAGCAGAGTCCGCGATTATGAGAGACATAAATAGATTCGGTCATGGAACACAGCGCTCGATTCAAATGGCCTTAATTCAATATCTTGCCGATAGAAAAAAGAAAAGTGATAAAGCAACCAAATCAAATACCTTAATATTTATAGACGAACCTGAATTATATCTACATCCATCAGCTATCAATTCTGTTAGAGAATCACTAGTCTTACTTAGCGACTTAGGTTTTCAAGTAGTTATATCAACACATTCTGCCAGTATGCTTTCCGCAAAACACGCATGTAATGCCATTCAGGTTTGTAAAAACACCGATGGAACTGTAGCACGGAAGAGTATTTCAGATAAAATACAAGAACTCTATGAGTCTTCATCGCCACAACTTCACTCCGCATTTACATTGTCTAACTCATCTTATTTTCTATTTTCAGAAGAAGTTTTATTGGTTGAAGGTAAAACTGAAACGAACGTGCTATGTAGCTTATATAGAAAATTAAGAAATAACGAAATTAATGCATCTAAAATAAGCATAGTGGCGGTTGATGGAAAAGGAAGTCTTTTAAAGATGGCAAATGTTATTAATGCCATAGGCATAAAAACTCGAATACTGGCTGACTGTGATTTTCTTTCTATTTTACTTACTACAAATCCTCATCAAGATGAACTTAGCGAAGAGTGTGATGATTTGATAAGATCTATAAGAGATTTAACGGAGCCTGATAGCCTGCCTCTTGCTAACCCTATAATTTCCCCGGATTCTTTTAAAATCATATCAAGTAAAGACTTCATAAAAATTTGCAACCATGAAGAAACTAAACTTCACATCCAAAAAATACACTATAAATTAAAAGATAAAGGTATATATATTTGGAAGTCCGGCGATATTGAGCAAGTATATGGATTTGGAAAAAAGCAAAGTGAATGGGATGCGTTAATTGATTGCTTGGATGACGAAAGTAAACATGCAAAAACGATCATTAAAAACTATGAAGAAATGGAAGATTTTATTCTGTGGATTTAAAGTCATGACCACTCGATCAATCTTAAGATGGTATAGTCATATATAGAAATCACTATACCGGTATAAAATAAATTTTGAGGTTATTAATATGAATATCGATTATAGCCGAAATTATCATCCACGATCTGAGTATACATTCACCTCATTAGTCGCTGAATTACTTGAGTGTCTTGAAAAAAAAGATGTAAAAATAGAGCCAATTCTTGATGGAAATATGAGGCCGGACATTATATTCGGCTCCCAAGACTCACTAACGATGATTGAGGTAAAATTTTACCGGCGATCTTCTCCGCCCCCAGTATCAATGATTAAAAGAGCATTACTACACACCGCAGGAACAGCACATAAGATCAGGGCGAAAAATACAATACTCGCAATATCTTGCCCAATGGAAAAAAGTTTTTCTCAAGTTGCAGATAATTTTTCCAATATAGATATTTGGGACGGTGATAAAATTCTTAATATGGCATCCCCATTCCCTGAACTTTTTGAAAAATTAGAGAATTTGTTTGAGATAGGTAATTTGGATAATGGAGAAAAATACAAAACTGATGATTTATTAATTAATGGTATTGAAACTAAGCTTAGCTCCAATAAAGGCTCTACCCTTGCAAATAATTTGCTAGCCATAATACCCGGCAGAACAATGGCAACTGATTTTGAAAATGCATGTATTGATGGCTTAAAATACCTTTTCGAGAATGATCTTCATGGATGGTATGAACAATCAAAAACCATCGATTCTTTACATCGTAGAGATTTAGTGTGCAGAATATTAGCAAATTCAGCTGAAGTATGGCGAGTGATGTTAGAAGATTTAAAAAGTAGGTATGTGATATTCGAATTTAAAAACTATAGCACTCCCATTACACAGAGTGAAATCATCACTACTGAGCGTTATTTGTATCCTTCGGCTTTAAGGAAAGTAGCAATCGTTATTTCTCAACAAGAATGCGCTGAATCTGCTAAAGCAGTTATTGCAGGAGCAATGCGAGAACAGGGTAAATTAATTATCCACTTATCCGTGCAAGAGTTAACAGATCTATTAATTGCAAAAGATAGCGGCTCTGATCCAAACACCTATCTATTCGAACGGGTTGATGAGTTTCTTTTAGGTCTTGGAAGATAGCAACTAAATTGTCTACTACGAGAGAACAGGCTGGCATCAAGAGAGAACTCGACCGCACGCATGATTTCAGAGAGTCAGGCTTTTACATCGCAGTGGACGATGTTCAGCATCCAGAATGGCGAGTAATGTTCTTTCCTCAAAAGGGTGACTTTAATTCACAAGAAGGCATCCGGGATACGGAACTGCAACTTAAGCGCTGAATGCATATCTTTGACAACTTAATTAACAGATAAATTTTTATTATTTATCAGTAATTTATAAAACCAATCGCTTGATTGGTTTTTTTTAGGCTGCTGACGAAGTTTGGTGAAAAGTTGCTATACACTTTGGCAATATGATACTTATTGTAGGCGGAATCATAGAGGGCACTTTCGATGATGTATCAACAAATATTGTTAGAAATGTCGCTCGCAAAACCTTCATTGAAAATAGTCCTTTGATAAAAAACGGGCAATGAAAAATTGAATAAGGATGTTATAAAGTGCTTAGTAATTTAGACTCGAATAAAGAAAAATATTATTCACTATTTTTGAAATTATTAAATTTAGTTCCCATAGCAGGGCTGATATATTCATTAGGTGTCTCAAGTTTATGGATATACTTTGACAGATTAGGAAGGCTTGACGTTTTTCATGCTGCATTAGAAGGTGAAAAATCATTTGACATAATCACAATATCTCTATTTATATCGCTTTTTCTTTTTTTATTACTTTTTTACACCCCGTCGTTGCTCATGGTGGTTTTTTTTAATAATAAATTTTATACAAAAGACGGTTACCCTGAAACCATTGAGTATTCTATAAAAGCTGTACTTATAACCTCACTTTTGACTGTAGCTCTAGTTTTAACTGGCACATACTTTTTTTCTTTAGATCCCACACGAAAGGAAATGCTATTATGTATTATAGCAATAATAATAATCAACTTAACCTCGCTTTATATAAACAAAAGAAAGGAAATAAAACAAAATAGAATTAGTCCCATGAGAAAGCTCAAGGCCTATTTCTTAATAACACCTGTATTAATTTCCATTATATCACTCGCTCCAATGATGGCACTGGCACTTTTTATACCGTTGTTGAAAATAAATAATGAAACATCACCACTTAGCTTTATGAGTATCGTAATGATCACAGTTTTTGTGATAATCTTCTCTCAGATACCTGCAACTGTCTTTCTAAGAGATGACAAAAAAACATCATCATTTAAAAGAGCATGTTTGGCTATAGGATTTGCGCTGCTACTATTAATCCCTATTTCTTTTGTTATAAAACCAATACCTATAATGATTATAGATATAACCATGAAATTAGCAGGTTTAACTGATTACAGAGAACATAATTATTCCATTAATTCAGAAGACTACTCTGAAAAAATTTTTAACAATCCACTTTGGAAAAAGGAAGTTGATAAAAGTGAAAAAAAATACACAATTAAAGGTGTTACTTTTTTCGCTTATAAAAATGTCAGCTTAGTATGTCCATTAGGCATTGAAAATACATACAAAGAAGCAAGAAAGTTTTCAATCTTTGATCCAACTTTTGACACGGACATTTTGAAGGAGTTGGATAGAAAAATGCAGTCATGTTTTGTTTTCGATAAAAACAAAATCGTTCAGTGGAATGACATAAATTAAATAAAAAAAGGATCGTACTTATTTTTATAAATATGATCCTGCTTTTAATCTTTAGTTAATAATCCATACGTAGCAATTTTCTTTCATGTCAATTTTTTTCATTTGCAGATATCCTTCGCCGAAAATCCATTCTGAAGGAGCTTTTGCTCAAAATAGATGATTTTTATCATCCTGAAAGACATAAGATAAAAGAAAATATATCATACATTAAAGCTGAAATGCCATACGATCCATTTGCAGAACACTCGCCCTAAGTTAAGTGTAAAGATCATATGGCATAGTCATTGTATCGCTATATTGAATAAAAAGTATATACTAAACCCTTTTCTTCATTTTGAAGCCATCCGCTTTAAGCTCTGGTGAAGGCGTAAAGCTCTGTTTTTGAGTAGCAAATATTCTTTCTACTTCATACTCATTCCAGATGATGTATTCAATAATAAACTTGTAGAAATACAGCACTCGTTCGAGACTGACATTTGAAGGTATTGTATAGAAGTTTGGACTGAGCAAAGCCGAACTCAAAACTGCAATAATGTTACTTGGCCCCTTTAGATAGGGATTCTGATAGTCTTGCTGATACTTCAAAAAGTATCCTACACAGAACAGGTAGGCATCTTTTACGATCTTTTCTTTGTTGCAGTCTGATTCATCGTATCTAAGAATGAAACGATTTAGGAGTATCAAAAATTTCTGATCTGGCAAATATCTGTTTAATTTATTCATAGTAGCATCCTTGCTGTTGTGAATGTCATCCTGACACTTAAAGAAATATCATAATATTTAATCATGTCAATAGTTAAAACCTATCAATTTATATTTGAATATCTTTTTTAGGTAAAGGACGATTAAGCTCTTCGGCTGTCATTTGCTTTAAATGAGAATTATATAGCCATATCTTAAATTGCTCTAAATATCTGTTATTTAATGCTATCAAAGCTTCGTTTTCAGTTTCGAGCCTTTTTATTCTCTGACAAGCAATTTTTAAATTAGCAGGTTTAACCGCACATATTTCTTTCACTCCAGACTTGAAAAGCTTCTTTTTTGAATTATAACAATCCGCAATTTTAACATGACTACTTAAAGATTGCCTCGAAGGTCTCTTCCCAATTATCTTTATCAACTCGTCACATAAAGTCTCCCAGGTCAGCTTCTCATCCTCATTCCATGTATTGATAACTTTCATTATCAATTTTTCATCATAACCAGTAATATGTTTAGCCATTTATTCTCCTTTAATTATTTTAGTTTGAAATTCATACCATTTATCAGCATTAACATTCCCATCATTTTTATCATAATTGGTTTTTTCAAGAATGTTAGTGTGTATCATCCTTAGTTGGCCATCATCCTTCCCAGAGTCTTGTAATGGATAATAACCACATGGGTCAAAAGCATATGAGTGCTTGCAGTAGCCATGCTTAGTGACGAGCACAGCTCCATCATTCAATAAATCAAAATCAGTTATATCCATAACAGCTATTTCTTTTTTCCTATGACTGTTAACGGCTCCAATTAAAATTTTATCTTTCATGAGATTGATCATTTGTAAATGTGATCGGTGATCATAGGAAACATTTTGTGAGACCAGCTTCCTTCCAGACCATCTGGCAATGCTAAACTCGTCCATACCGCTGATCTGGGAAAAAGTATTTAGTAAATGTCTCAACTGATGCGTTCTTAGCGAATATGGGCTACCGTCTTCGTTAATATAACCGTGTCTTTTAAACAGGTTGGTAGTGCCTTTGATACTTGCAAATGCATCAATATCCAGTCTAAAAAACTGAGCAGTTGGTCTGAATAAAGGAGCCAAATGCTTGCTCGTTTTCTGACATAATTGTCCCTCAAATAACAGACATAAAGCATTTGAATATTTGATTTTCTTTTCTTCATCATACCAGGGAAAATTTTGAGGCTTTTTAGTAAAGAGTTCATGTCTGGATGACTCAGGGACCTTCCCTTCCATTGTTCCTGCAACAAACCTTGGATGGTCAGACAACTTCCTCAACCGGGCTATTGCCTTTTTAGCTACAGGGACCATTACTGTAGGAATCCATTTGATGTCTCCAGCATACCCCTTCGCTGAAAAAAACCTTAAACCATATCGTTCGATGCTATTCTCATCATGCTCTGTAATCTCACAATCCGCAGGAAGGCTTAAGATTTCCGAGATTCGTCCTGGTGCACACATCAGTAGTGCAAGAACAGAAGTTGTGAAAATGTCCCTCACAGACAGTTGGCTTTCATCTTTTGAGAAAATCTCCGCAATGGCTATGACGGATTTTATATCTGGTAATTTTGAGTGCCCTTCCAGCGAAGGTTCATAACCTTGCCAGCTTTGAGTTATTTTATGCCTTAGCGGATTTACCCAAAAAAAGTATGATGAGCTTGTCATTCTGTTTTCACTCAAAAACGAACATAGTTTCTCAAGTTCCTTACCAATTCCAACCGCTTGTAATTTCATATATTTAGCCGTTGCCACTCTTACACACTCATCAAAAATGTTATTACTACACTTGACTACGTTAGCTTCACCGTATGATTTCAATAGCACAAACTCAACGATCTTCAACATTGCTAAGGCATTCTGGTTTAACTTTGATTTTTTAAATGAATGAATATGGAACATATAAGCTTTAGCAAAGTCAATAAAATTACTATCTAATTCCTCTCTGTTATTTCGATTGTTTTCCATGTCGAATTTACTGAATCTGTAACATCTTTTCCATACATTGCTTTCCCATGAACTGGCTAACTTAGAGTTAAAAACATTACTTTTACAAAATTCAATAAAACCCTCAACATTTAGTTTTGGATTATTAGTATTTATTGGCTCGAATAAAATCACATTTGTCATTCAGAACTCCAAGCTCTAAAGCTGTTGCAGGTGAAACATTCTATGTGTTCGTGTTTAAAATCAGTAAATCCAAAAGAATTTAAAATATATTCTCTAAAGAGCTTCTTGTTCTGTGTACTATCGGCACCAAGAAATATCTTCGATAGAGGTTCGAAAAATGAATGAAGCTTTATATCAATATCATGAACATTATCTGGGCTATTTTTTACATATATCCCTGATGAGTTAATAGATTTATGGTCTAATGCTTTAGCGATCACTTCAACTGAGGCTCCTTCCTTTGCTAATCGAGATCCAAGCGTATACCTGAATCGTCTTGCATTAAGTCGCATATTTTCTTTATTTCTGGATAACCCAAAGTTAAATTTAGTAGTCAAAGTATTTAATTTACCTGAGATATATGAGTTCTTCATATGTAGAAAATCAGTTGCCATAATAGTATCTAAAACTTGACCAGACTGAATTGATACGTATTTTTTGGCATCCATGAATATAGGTAATTCATTTTTTATATGTCCAATACTCTGATTAATATCATCTTCAATATTTTTTTGATTCATATCAATCAAGGTTTTTAGTTTTTCATAAAGGCAGTCATCGATACTTACCAAGCTAAACTCACTTCTAAAGGCCTTCCTTTGTTTTACTTTCGGTATATTTAGAAAGCAATCTTCTCCCGTTCTGATAAGGTCCTTCGCTTTTAAGGACATTAACTGTAATGGCCTCCTCCCCGTGGTTGCTAAAAGAATGATATAGCAATAAAGATACATGGGGATTTTATCTTCTTTTAACAATTTGCTGATACTTTCAAGTATGATTTTCAGCTCTTCTTCCGTTAGCGGTCCACTATTTGGATCTCTTCGTTTGACCGCTTCACCTGTCAAATTAGTCTTAACCTTTATTTTTTCCAGCATTGTTAAAGCTGAGGTTTCAACTCCTACATAACCGAGCTTTTTCCACTTCGTTAGAAACTTCCTTATAGAGTTTAGTTTATAGTTTTTCTCAGGACCTAAATTAACATTAAATTGATAAACCGCATTAGCATCTATCGTCTTAATGTCTATCACCCCTAACCATTGACTAAAAATCTGGTTTATGTTTTTTGTGTAACCTGCACTGTATTCAGCCGAAAAGTAAGCCAAGGTAGTAAGGTAACCAATACGCATCGGTTCTGGCATTTTGTCGGCAATTTTATATGGAAAAATACAAGTCTCTTTATCTAATTGCCATTTGATATCAGAAAGCTTGAAGCTATACCCCTGCATCGTTGCAAAAACCAGATTCTCTTTTCTTAGTTTACATTTTCCCATTATATTGACCCTCAGTTATCTTTTTCAAAGATTCATAAACCCTTCCAATAACTTCCTTTTCTTTAATTGATATGTGTTTGAAATTATAATTCTCTGACATCTTTGAATCTTTAGACCAACCCATTAGATAGCATCTCAATCCTGATTTTCGGCTGACATCTAAATTTGAATTTTCTATTTCATTTGAATAAAAATAGTTCCAAGAATGTCTCAATCTATGTCCTGATAAATTCTTTAATTCCGGGCTTGCTTTTTTAATGGTTGAAATTATTTTCTCATATGCTGAAACAGATAATGGTTCTCCTACAGTTTTACCTGCGCTGTGAGTTACAAATAGGAAGTTATGTTTTTTCTTTTTAGCAATTTTACTTCTACAAGTATGTATGTAATCGAAGATTTCCATCACTAACTCGTCTGATAATGGGATTATCCTTTCGCCAGTTTTGACTAATGGCTGATTCAGCCTCCGGTCTTCAATGCAGTCATGTCTTCTAACAATACTCAGTGTATTATTTCTAGGATTTAGATCATTTACCCTAAGATTTAGTAATTCACCTGCCCTCAACCCACAATTCAGTAGTAAGGTAAAAATGAGCCTGTTCCTCACTTGAACCTCCTTCTGAAAGGGGTTTTGGCTCCCTTCGACTTCCAACAGCCTAAACAGAGTTTTTATTTGTTCTTCACTTATCGATTTATCTGTTCTGTGATTGATGCTGAGTGAGCTATTTCGCGGGAAGTGCGCCTTTATACTTTCAATGAAACTATCGACTTCATATCTTGCATGGATTCCCTTTATAGAATGAATCAATCCACACAGCCATTTTAGGTAGTTTGAAAAAACGTGTAACCTGTAGCCAAAAGTTCTTTTAGCAATCTGTTTACCTTTAAGTAATCTTACATTCGTAATTTTTTGTTTATCGAATCTTTGCTTTGCATACCGTATAAGGTCATCGACTTCGGCTACACTCAGGAACCGCTTGCTTTCAATCCTATCAATGATGTTTATTGCCCTACTTTTCATAAAATTGCTAAGGATAAGTAAATTAGTTGCGACTATCTCCATCGTCGATGCAGTCGCACTTCTGTTCCTGACATTAGTTGTGAGATAAAGGTTCTGATAGTAAACTGGTAGCATTGTTTCTTTGTTGAGAATCAAGCAGCCTCGTTCTCCATTGCTCATGACAAATTTTTTTATTTTAAACGACATTATAATAACCCTCCAAAAACTTTACATTTAGTTATCACTACGGCTTATCATTATTTTATCGATTTAAATTTTGCAATTTTATTTTGCTATTTTCGTATTTATTTATAATCCATTTAGATATTTAAAAAAATTTCTTTCACGTGAAAGAAACCAGTACGGCTAGTTAAAGGTAGTCATACCCGATTCAAGAAGAAAAACTAATAAAGCCTTATTGCATAAGTAATACAAAGCCGCCAAAAAATATTTTGGAAAATATTCTGTTAAGTTTCATTATCTTTTATGATCTAAACTTTACGTTTTTAAAACTTATAAATTTTTCGACAACTATTCACATTAATACTTTTCTCTATAATAAGTACTTTCTACTTCCGTCCAGTATTCCTCTTGAATAACTTTAGCTTTACTGCGGAGTTCATCTCCCATATGAATTACCAATGCTCCTCTTTCCAACATGTCACATAGCAAAATTTTATTTATATCTTCAGTGGTTAGCTTAAGATGGTCAATGTCATCTGTCATGAAGAAATCTTCATCTGGGAGAAGACACGGCATTGTTTTCACATAATTGTTCAGCATCCCTTTTGGCACACTTAAGCTACAGAGCAATACATGGTCTTCACCCTTTTCAGTCTCTTTTACAGCAATATTAATTTCATTCTTGGTGATTTTCTTCGATAACTTTCTGAGTAGCTCATTACATTTAATCACTGATAGTATGGTTTCATAAATATAGTTTCGGCTCTCTTCATTTAACTCAGGTAAAAACTGAAATGGATTGTATTCGCTATCTTCGAGGTAATAGCTTAAACAGGCCACGGATTTCTTACTCAATGTATTCACAGGTAATAACCTGATAGCTTCAGCATCAAAAATCTCATCAAAATTTTTTTGACTCACAAGCCGTGAAAGGCTCCCAACATTCATGAATTCTTTGATTTCCACATTGTCCTCACTTTGCAGTTGTTGTTGGTCTGGATTCTTACTATCGAGCCATTCTCGAATTGCTAATGGCGTCAGAAATCCACTGATCGATCTCCGCCTCAATAAAGGCCACAGCCCTGGAACCTAACTTGATAGGTTTAGGGAATCTATTTTCATAAATTAATCGGTAAATCCATGCTTTCTTGTAACCTGTTTTATGTAGCACTTCAGGTAAGCGGATGAGTCGAGTGGTTTGTGTAGTAGATGTGTTCATGATTGTATCTCCTCGTCTGGTCGATGAGTTGATACTAAGTAGACGGGAACAGGCTTTGAAGGGATGTTGTGGATATTATTACTTGCGGGCCATTACGGCATTAGTGTCTTGGGGGACGATTTTTTTAAAACACTCCCCCTTGACATTCTAAAAAGAAAGGAAGTCATACTCTAATACATGTAATCACTCTCATTCATTAACGACTTTATGACAAGGTGCTTTTTGAATACCTCTAATAGCTTCATAAATATAGAATTTTTATCTCCTGAAAGAAAAATATTCCTTGAATGTGTTTAAAATAGTTGTTGTATTGCTTGGTAATTCAACAATGCCAGTTTCTTTATTAAAATATGCTTCAAGAACTGCTATGTAAGCGTGTCCAACTGCCTCAGTCAATGCTATAGCTGTTGTTGCCGAGATCGCCCCACCAACGACACTGCCCACACCTGGAATGAATTTTAGTAAATTCGAAACAACAGCTTTTCCAACCTGAGCAATAGCAGTTATTCCTAATATACCAGTAACAACGCTGGTTGCATTTGATATATCAGAGCTAAGCTCAAACTCCGCATTTATCTTATAAATCATAGCACTTTGAGCAGCGGCTATTAGTGGTGCATCTGAACCTGGGATGGGTGATGCACCAACTACACCCGCAGCAACGGCTCCCGCATGAACAACTTTTCTTGCGCTGCTTTTCATTGCTTCAAGTCGTATTTCAGACTTTACCACTTGAGCCTTTTTTAGGGCGTTACTTGCCCCTTTAACTCCCTCTGGAAGTAGTTTTAAACTAATTTTAAGTAGCTCATCCATACCATGAGATGGGATAGTAATATTTTTATTAATCCTGTAGTCAGAAGAGAGAACTTTCACATAATTTAGGTTTTTTATTTCATTTTTCTCGCTGCTGATTTCTTTAATCGCACATTCTATAAACTCGTCCTCAGACTCACCATAGGCTTTCGTAAATACTACAATTGTTGGAATTCCATATTCTTCCGTTAGCTTTAAAAGTTCAATATCTCTCGGCTCAATTCTTGAGCTTGAGGAATCCACACATAACCAGCCAAGATGAGGAACATCATCAACATGTTTATACTCTTCAAAGCTATTCTTAATATCTTTTTTAAGTTGATTAATGGTTAGATCGTAATCTTTTGCTTCAATTCCTTTTGTATCCCATAGAACCACGCCTTTCTTTTTAGATTTTATTTTGGTGAGATGCTGGGTTACAGGCTTACCTTTCCTTGCATCTGCTAAATCCTCGCCAAAAAACGAATTTACTAAAGTGCTTTTTCCAGCACCTGTAGCTCCAAAAAGAATTATGTTGAATTTATCTTTTCCATTAAAAGCGTTGTCTTCAGCTTTTGCCGAATCGAAAGTATTAGTTTCTTTATTATATGCATCACCAACAAACTTATCGAAAGCATCAAATACAGTGGAAGCTTTACTACCCATTTAATTTTCCTTATTTAATAAGATAAAAACAACCATAGCTACCATAATAATCTATGGCATATCCGTATAATAAATTTCTGTTGTTCTGTTAAGCTTGAAGGTAGTTCTGAAATGATTGTATTTCGGATTTTTCTTAATTACTATGTTTTTTTATGATATCTTTTGCATAGTTATAGAACTTAAAGCGTCCTAAGGTGCAACTTTCACTCTAACTCCTTCTATCACTTAGGTTTTTTGGTAATTACTGGGCAATATTTAAACATCAGTGGTAAGCAGATATATACCTAAATTAGTTCTCGTAGCTTTGACAACGGTATATCTATGAGATGGCGATTCTTGTTAATAAAGCTCTCAATGTTTTTACTGGTCTCACCTGACATAGCTTTCTCAGCTATTGGACGATCAGTGTCTTTGAGTTGCTCATCTCCTCTAACCTCATCAGTGAGCTTAGGATAAAGCACTCTGGAAAGGATGGTGTTTGAAATAGAGACATCATTTAACTTAGCCCACATGAGCAGATCAATCATTGGAAGGATACGGTAGTCAACCAACTTTAGAATCTTTCCCAGACCAAAAGCCTCTTGCTTCCTGCTCTTGATTCCATACTCTTTCCTCCATACCGGAAGTAGTGCACGAAGCGAGCCTATGATTTCTTCATCTGATGAGTTTTCCAAGTCAAAGTGTGTATACACACGGCTTTCATTGGTTCTCATAAAAACGGCTCTCATACTTTGAGTTAGTGGCTGCTCTTTGACCTCTTTCGTAAGTTGATCACTTCCTTTAACAAACGATTCTTGCGAGAACATTTCAAGAGATCTTTTGAGGCTTTCAATATGTCCAAAGGTGACTTGTCGTATGTGAGTTTGGCTTTCTGTCAGATGAGTGTTGGTATCTAACGTTTTACTGATTAGAGGCTTACCTGCAAGGATCTGGTCAAAATAAACATCTCCTTCCCCAAAAAACTCAATTGAATCGAGGATGTTCTTTCTGACCTGTAACTCCTTATGTAAGCCTTTCAAAGTGCAAGACTCAACATCAACATAGTTGTCATAGTCGAACCAAGCCTGTAGCTCTTTGTAGATCTGAACCGTATCCATACCGAGGCCTTACATTTGTGTTTTATAACTCAATGTACAAGTCAGCTCATCATCACCTTGAACCAGCTCTTCAATCAACAAGCTGTGAAACAGTAACAACGGCTGATAAAATTGAGTATAATTAAGACGCTTTTTTCAGTGTCTCACAACAGTTTTTAAAGTAATTTTGAGTGTTGGTATCTATGATGGTATAAAAGGTTTAAGTTCAATATAAACCTTTAAAATCAGTAAATTAACTACTAGTTCGATTTCTGCAGGGGACACCATTCTATAGTTCGCCACCCTCCGTAACAGTTCGCAAAACCCCTTTAGATACAAGCCAACAGCCAATTATCCATTCGTAACAGCCCGC
>Ga0308160_10001922_pt1 | contig 26976 bp, 18 predicted proteins | sample PhyFR1_FD_201036 | JGI IMG/M metagenome (GOLD analysis project Ga0308160, IMG submission 201036) | Phyllosphere microbial communities from UC Gill Tract Community Farm, Albany, California, United States - DLSLF.R1 | ecosystem: Host-associated > Plants > Phyllosphere > Unclassified | place: USA... | reverse complement strand
CCAGGCGCTGGCGCCGTCGAGCAGGGTGCGCTTGGAGATGATGGCAACCTTGCGGGTCTGGGCCAGGTGCAGGGCTACCGACAGGCCGGCCAGGCCGCTGCCGACGATCGCGACGTCGAATTTCATGGGATGGTTAAACTGTTTACAGAGGCAATACTATAAGCGATTTGCCAGCGGCTGCGGGACAGCCTTACCAGGCCGAAGTCAGCAATTGCGGGGCGCAAATGTACGCCTGCGCACCGAACGGCGGCGTCGGGCACGCTAGGATGAGGTATTACTCACCCAATCAAGGATTTACCATGACCGCAGACCGCACCCACGTAGCAGCCCTCGAAGACCGTATCGGTTCCCTGCGCTTTGCCATGTTCACGTTCCGTGACGAGCACGACCACCTGGCCAGCCAGCCGATGACCAAGCAGGACGTCGATGCCGACGGCGGCATCTGGTTCTTCGTGCATTCGGCCACTTCGCTGTGGGACAGCATCGCCCATCAGCCGGAAGTGAACATCAGTTTTTCGGACATCGATGACAGCACCTATGTGTCGGTCAGCGGCACCGCCGAGCGCATCGTCGATCGCGACAAGATTCGCAGCATGTGGAACCCGATGGTCCAGGCCTGGTTCCCGGCCGGCCCGGAAGACCAGCACGCCGTGCTCGTGCGCGTGGTCCCGCACGCAGCCGAGTACTGGGATTCGAATGACAGCAAGATGGTGCGCCTGTTTGCGGTCGCCAAGGCAGCCGTGACCGGCAAGCAGCCGGATCTGGATTCGGAACACGGCACGATCAAGCTGTAAGCATTCTTCTTTAAAAATTTGCGGCAGTGCATGGGAGTGGCGTAGAGTAGCCGCTCTCATTCACACGAAGCGTTCCATGTTCCCAGCCTGGGCCCGCCGCACCCGATGACATCTCCTCTTGAACTTGCTGCGAATGTGTTCACGGCAGCAGCCATCCTGCTTGCCGGTCGCAACAACGTCCATACGTGGTGGACCGGCATTATTGGCTGCACGCTGTTCGGCATGCTGTTCCTGCAAACGCAACTGTATGCCGACGTCGTGCTGCAGGCGTTCTTTGTCGTGACGGGTGTCGTTGGCTGGTGGCGCTGGTTGCACGGTAATGGCGGCGCACCGCTGCCAATTACCCATGCGGGCTGGCGGACCATGGCCTGGATGACGGCCGCAGGCCTGGTCGCTACCGGCGCCTATGGCGCGGCACTTCACTTCCATACCAATGCCTACGCGCCGTTCATCGATTCGGCCGTGCTGGTCTTTTCTGTCATCGCGCAATTGCTGATGATGGGACGGCGTATCGAGAGCTGGCCCGTGTGGCTTCTGGTGAATACGATCGCGGTCCCCCTGTACTTCAGCCGCGGCTTGTACCTGACGGCGTGCCTGTACCTGTGCTTCTGGATTAATGCGATGGTGTCGTGGATTTGGTGGCGCCGATTGGCGCAGCGCGAACTGACAGCGATGCAGGCGGCAGGCCGGGCCACCGTTGCTGACGCCGTCACGGCAGGAAGCCCGACGTGACGGTGATCTTGGTACCGCCCGGCCAGTGCAGACGGCTGGCCAGGCAACGACAGACGCGTTAGCGGAACAATCGATCAGCGCGTAAACGGCGGCAGATCGCCCGCCGCCTGGTTGCCGCCCGTTTCGGGCGTGCCCATCCCCGTGACCTTCGGGCCAGCCTGACCTGGGCGTGTGTCCTGCGCGCCGGGATTGACATGCGTTGCCGCGGTATCGAGCGGCACGGTGCTTGGCGCTTCCGGCTGCGGCGCAGCGCTGCCGTCGGTCAGGGGCGGGTCGTTGCGCTGGGCGCCATCCGGTGCATTCACATACGGGCCGGACTGGTTACGGGTGAGGCCCGGTCCGCCATTGCCACCGGTTTCCGTCTGCGATTCGTGGGTTAATGTCGCGCCTTGCTGGCCGCTGGTCTGACCGCCAAGCCCGACTGCGCCTGCGTCTTCGGTGGTGGTCGTCGATGTGGATGCGTTGCTGGTCATGATGGTCCTTTAGGTGAAATGGATACGCCATTGTCCTGCGGGGCGGGGCGCGCACGTATCGGCGCGCAGGGCATGGCGCTGTAGGACGGAAGCGCCCGTCGCAGGCAATCTTGCGAAGAATCGCGATATCGACCCTTACAAAGCCCGCTTGCACGATGTTATACTGTATATCCATACAGTTCTCTTCGTTCAGCAGCCATGCCCGTATTCCTGCCAATCGACCTTGACCCTCTGCCGCCAGCCGATCCTGATCGCGCTGCCGCAAGCCGACCAGGTGCGGGCGGGTTCTCCAGCATGTACGACGAGCCGGTAACGTCGGCCACGAGCGATGCCGAACTGGCGCGCGAATATATTTCGCATGGCGAGCTCAGTCCCAAGTCGATCGCGAATCTGCAAAAGGAGTTGTATCGTTTCCTGACGTGGTGCCGCGAAGAGGCGGGCAAGACATTCCAGCAGCTGAACGTTGGCGACCTGAACCTCTACAAGGAATTCATCCGGCAGCCACCGCCGGCGTGGATCAGCACCACCAAGTGGCCGCGACACGACCCGCGTTACCGGCCGTTCAGCGGGCCACTGTCCGATACCAGCCGGCGCCAGGCAATGATTGCGGTCAAGGGCGTGCTGACGTTCGCCGAGCAGACCGGGTACCTGCGCCGCAACCCTGCGCGACTGGTGCGCAATGTCCGCGCCGCGCATGCAAGCCGTATTACACGTTACCTGAGTCCGGCTGAGATTGCCTATGCATTGGCCGCGGCTGAAGCACGCCCTGGCGACACCGAAGCAACGGCGCGCCAGCGTGCCCGCGACCGCTTCCTGCTGATCGCATTTGCGCAGACCGGCGCGCGCCTGAATGAAATCGTCAGCGCGACAATGGGCGCAGTCTATACCGAGGGCGATGGGCGCTGGTGGCTCGATGTGCTGGGCAAGGGGAACAAGCCGCGCCGCTTGCCGGCGCCGCCGGCCACGGTCAGCGCGTACCGCGACTACCGCCGCGCGTTCGGTCTGCTCGAGCAGACGAGCAGGGGCGATCGCATGCCATTGGTGCTATCCAGCCGTACGAAGGAGTGTGTGGGCATCACTGACGAAGCTGCCTCAGAAGCACTGAAGGCGATCTTCCAGCTTGCGGCGGACGAGGCTGCTGCGACAGGGGACGGTGACAGCGCATCGACACTGCGCCAGGCATCGCCGCACTGGCTGCGCCACAGCATGCTGACGAACCACGCCAATAGCGGCGTGCAGCTCAAAACGCTGCAGGACACGGCAGGGCACGCAAATATCGCAACGACGGCAGCCTACCTTCACAAGACCGACCATGAGCGGCACGACGAAATACTGCGCTCAGGAGGTGACAGGGGCATTCAATAAACAGGAAAGGCAAGGAAGCCTTTCTCGTAAAATGTAACTAACCAACTGATAAATAAAAGATTATCTGTTATTCGACGGCGCACAACTTCGGAACAGGCAACGCTGATCAACCAGGCTGACAGAAGGGCGGTCAGCCTTGGTAAGGCCGTGGCGGTGACAGTCAGAAGGGCAGGCGCTGTCGCTCACTCAGGCCACCGCCGATGGTTCAGACGGGAATCGACGACGTACCGCCCTCTGCGCTGCCGTAATTCTGCAACTCGTCGAGTGTCAGACGACGTTCGTTCAATGCCGTGATGATCGCCCCAAGCTGCTCGGCATCCGGCTGGATATAAACGATCCGCTGTTCGAGCAGATTATCCCAGTACGGCGTGTACGGAACGGCGGTTTCGGCCATGACTTCTGCTGCAAAGCTGCCATCGTGCATTTCGCCAACCAGCGTGATGCGGGTTGTGGCCGGGACGGTATTCTGGACGTTGATGTTCATGGTGTGCCTTTGTGTGTTCAGTAAATGTATTTCCATTGTCACGCAGGCATCGATTGGGTGCAAATCGCTGTCTTGTGCCGTGCGCGCCTGGGGGGGGGCAGGTCCTCGGCCGCAACATTGCGCTGACCGGCGCTGGCGAGCAGGTGACCGCCAGGCGACCTGCAAGGGCGATCGTCAAATGAATTGACCAGCAGAGCATGAAGCAGGGGACCAGATCGATTCAGATGCGCATGCCGTACAGGCATGGCCCTGGTAGTGGATTGCAGTCGTGGTGTTTTGGCATGGCCGGCGGTTGTCGTGCAATACGCGAGCCGCAGCTGATGTTAGAGATGGGCAGTCTTGCGATGCCCAGTCAACAAGCGATACGCAGGTAAAGAGAGATCCCCGCATTCAGATTAGCAAGCAATAAATGTAACTAACCAACTTCAGAATAAATCAAAAAAGAAATAGGACAAGAGCAGGCCATAACAGCACCTCCAATCAGGATACAAGCGTACAAGAAGGAAGGTCGATCTAGAGAGAACGGTTTTTGCCATCAGCGGGCATATGCTGCAAGCATTACTTTTCGGTCAGCGAACGATCTTATTAATCGACGGGTCATCAGGATCATTTGATGCAATGCGGTAAATCTTGCGCTGGCGGACAGACCACTAGTCAAGTTATCTGATCGGGATCAAGCATACCCACTGAGGCACTGATCTGGCACTGCTACATAATGATGACGACATCGTTCAATTCACGATGGTTTGCTCAGGCTTTTGCAGAACTACAACCGAAGAGAGCCCGACCTCCGCATGCTGTCAGCCCGTGCGGTCACGATAAAACGCATTGATGGCAGAGCGAAGTTTTAGCGGCTGGCAGCTTGTCAGAATTTGACGACCAGTATGTAACCCATGGATGTGCGCATGCATTATCGCTTGCTGCCTGCGCAACTCCAAAAGTTACGGAATAGTGAGTTGATTCAATGGCTTCTTTTGGCATCGTTCTTCGTCACAAGCCGGCAACGTTTTTCTTCGGTTATCCAGGCACACCGGTATTAAAAAACAATCAATGCAGGTTGTGAAATTACTACGTATATCGGTACCACTGAATGACCTGAAAGCAACAGTCTGATCCTGGCATCTAAAGTTTCTGTATACCAATAGAGTAATTCTTGATTACCATACGATGAGCTGCCGGAGCATATGGAGATCAGTTTTTATCGGTTTATCGAGTATGCCGCCGTCAGGCGCCATGCCATATCTCGTGATTCTTTCGCCAACTCAGAAAGTTGAAAAATGACGTTCAAATCTAAAAAAAGCTTGTCCATTGTTGCATTGATATCGGGTATCGGAATGGCCGGGTTCAGCGTGCCAAGTTACGCGTGTGCGTTTGAACCTTATACCGGCAGTGTTTGTGTGATGGCAGTATCGCCGACCCGGTTCCAGGGCATTGGATCAACGTATCTGCTGGCCATGGGACAAACCATGCAGATCAACCAGGCCACAGCACTATATTCTCTGATTGGCGTGACCTTCGGTGGAAATGGCAGCACCAACTTCAACCTGCCCGATCTGCGCGGCAGGGTCATCGTTGGCTATGACCCGCGAAACGCGGCAGGCGGCGCGATGGGCGCAACGGGTGGCAACGCCTCGATCAAGCTGACCGTTGCACAGCTGCCCATGCATGCCATGGCGTTCAACGCGCCGGTCAACCTGTCTGGCCTGACCGCCCAGACGACCTTGACGGGCCTGAGCGCGACCGCGAATCTGTCGGGTCTGGTGATTTCGGGTGCGCCCAGCGGTCTGACCGTGAAGGCAACATCGGGCTCTGGGGGTTTGACCACGCCGGCCAACAACTACCTGGGCAAGCCCACGAGTCCCACCGCTGGTTCATACACCGCGAATGCGCCGGACGTGACCCTGAATGCGGGCACCATTGGCGGCACGCTGTCGCTGACCGTTGGCCAGGGTGTGACAGCACCGGTAACCATTACCGGCAATGCGTCGACGACACTCGCCGGCGCCGCCAGCGTCAGCGGGAACACCACACCGATTGGCAGCAACGCAGATATTCCGACCATGCCGCCGTATCTCGTGATGCCTTATTACATTGCAGTCAACGGCATTTACCCGAGCTCGAACGACTGAGCATTGTCCAGAGGCCGGCGGCGCAAACGCATCACCGGCGTAATGGTCCACAGTTGATTCAATTCAGGAAACCATGGTACGTCTTCCCATACTGCTTGTCGGTCTGCTGCTGGCCGCACAGGTACAGGCACGAACGTCGATGCAGGACTGGTCCAGAGACCTGGAAATGGGCCAGAAAGCACTGGCTGCACGTGACTTCGCTGCCGCGTATCCAGCATACGCCGCGCATGCGGGCACCAACCCCCTGGCCCAATTTACTCTCGGGTTGTTCGAGCGAGAAGGCTGGGGGCGCAAAACCGATCCGGTTGCCGCTTGCATCTGGTTCGAAAAAGCTGCGCAGAAGCAGGTTCCTGCCGCTGAACAGCTATTTGGCGATTGCCTGGCACACGGCATTGGCCGCGCCGTCGACGGGCCGGCTGCGGTGCAGTGGTATCGCAAAGCCGGCGCATCCGGTATCGGTTACGCGTTGTACCAGGCGGCAGAGCTGTATATCAGCGGGAAGATCGTTGCCAGGGACGTCGCACAGGGATTGGCACTGTGCACGGCTGCAGCCCAGGCGGATTCGCCGCCTGCCATGCTGAAGCTGGCTGACTATTATCGCGAAGGCACCGCCGTGCCACAGAACTTGCGTCTTGCGCGCTATTGGTACGACCAGGCTGCGCAGCGCCACAACCACGAAGCGCAGTTTCGCCTGGGACTCATGCTCAGCGAGGGCGAGGGCGGCGATGCGAACATTGCGCAGGCGCGCTTCTGGCTGGAGCACGCGGCCATGGAAGGCTACGCGCCGGCCTACCTGCCGACGGCGATCCTGTACGCGAACGCTGCGCCCGATCCGGACACCGGTGCGCTGACGCCGGACGACCTGGCCAAGATCTACATGTGGAACCGCGCCGCCAGGGCGCGCACCCCGAATTCGGTCCAACTGGCGGAAATCGATCACATCGAGAAACTGGTACTGACCGTCATGCCGGCTCAATGGCAGCCTGAGCTGGATCGCCGCGTTGCCGATCATCTTGCGACATACCCGCAATAAAACGTCGTTTTCAGTCAAAAACAAAGTCCTAGAGGGAACCAAATGGACCGCCACGCCTCACTCAATCGAATTTATCGGCTCGTCTGGAGCCACGTGCACAAGACATGGGTCGTCGTCGCCGAAACGGCGCGCGGCCGTGGCAAGAAGACCAATCGCAAGCTGCTGGCGGCAAGCGCCCTGGCTGCTGCGGCGCAGCTGGCGCACGCGGGGCCCACCGGAGGACAGGTAACCGCCGGCAGTGGCTCGATCCACCAGGCCGGCAGCACCACGACGATTAACCAGTCCAGCCAGAACCTCTCGTTGTCGTGGCAGAGCTTCAATACGAGCGCCAGTGAGACAGTCAATATCGTGCAGCCCTCGAGCAGCGCGATCGCGGTCAATCGCATCTTCGACACCAATGGCACCCAGTTCATGGGCAAGCTCAATGCCAACGGCCAGGTTTTTCTGATCAATCCGAACGGCGTGCTGTTCGGCGCCGGTTCGCAGGTCAATGTCGGCGCTCTGGTGGCCTCCACGCTTGACATCGACGATGCTGCGCTCGATGGCGCGGCGCGCCGGTTCAGCGGCGCCGGCACCGGCAGCATCGTCAATCGCGGCACTATCACGGCGCCCGAGGGCGGGTACGTGGCCTTCATCGGCAACCGCGTCAGCAACCAGGGCAGCATCGGTGCCCGGACCGGCAGCGTCGCTCTGGGAGCGGGCAGTGACGTGACCCTGTCATTCGCCGGCAATAATCTGGTCAACATGCAGGTCAACAAGAGCACACTCGACAACCTGGTGGAAAACGGCGGTCTGATCCAGGCCGACGGCGGCGCGGTGATCCTGACCACCGGTGCAAAAGACGCCGTGCTGGCCAGCGTGGTCAACAATACAGGCATCATCCAGGCGCGCACCGTGGACAACGTCAATGGCACGATCGTGCTTGGCGGGGGACAGCAGAGCACGGTCAGCAGCAGCGGCACGCTGGACGCCTCGGGAATGGTAGCTGGTCAGCAGGGCGGCGCCGTCAAGGTGCTGGGCGATCACGTCGCGCTCGCGGCCGGCAGCAAGATCGATGTGTCGGGCGATGCGGGCGGTGGCACGGCCCTGGTAGGTGGCAACTTTCTCGGCGCCGGCGCCGAACGCAATGCGCTGACGACCGCTGTGGCCACCGGCAGCGCCATCCATGCGGACGCTGTCACGCGCGGCAATGGCGGGCAAGTGGCGGTCTGGGCCAACGACACCACCCGGTTCGATGGCAGCATCAGCGCCCGTGGCGGCGTCCAGGGCGGCGACGGCGGCCAGGTGGAAACCTCGGGCCATGTGCTCAAGGTCAGCAATTCCGCGACGGTCGATACCTCGGCCGCCCGGGGAGCGACTGGCAACTGGCTGCTGGATCCGGCCGACATCACCATCGGCAACCGTAGTTCGTGGGGTGCTTCGGTCAATATCGATGTCGACTCCGTTGCACTGACAAGAGCGCTCAATACCACCGACGTCACCATCAAGACAACCGCCTCGCTGCCCGCCTGCAGCGGTGTTGCTTGCACCAATGGCAGCGGCGCCAACGGGGATATCAATATCCTAGACGCGATCGGGGGCGTAGCCGATTTCGACGATGGCGGCCGTATTTACAACTGGGTCAGTACGAAGACCCTGACGCTGAGCGCCTATCGCGATATCCGTTTCGTCGCCACGCGCGCTGCGACAACTGCAGGGGGCGTTGGCGATGTGGGTGGTGTAATCGAGGTGCAGGGTGGCGGGAAAGTCGTCCTGCGTACCGATAACGCTGGCAGAGGGCTGGGCACCGTCAGATTCGACGATCCGGGTTACTCGTATCTCTATGCGGACAGCGCCAGCACGATCGACATCTTCTACAACCCTGAAAGGGATGGTAACGGCACGTGGATTGCGACCGATTACAACGCGTACAACCTGGGAAGCCCTGGCACGCTCAATACGTTCATGCTCATCAACTTCGCAGCAAACGTCGGCAGCAAGACCTATGACGGGACCACCACGGCGAGCGTCAACGGCCTGACAGTCGTGGGCGGCGCGCCCACCGATATCAGTATCGATACCAGCCGGGCCACGGCCACCTTCCAGAACAAGAATGCTGGTGTGAACAAGGCAGTGAGCATCAGCGGCATCGACCTGGTGGGGGCCAACGCCAATGCGTACGCCATCAACGGCCTGGATGACAAAACCGCGACCATCACCAGGGCCGACATTACCGTATCGGGCGTGGCTGCCAACAACAAGACGTACGACGGCACCACGGCAGGCACCCTGTCTGGCACTGCGACCGTCAGTGCTTTCGGCAGCGACGTCGTGTCGGTAAGCGGCAGCGGCAGCGCGGTCTTCAGCGACAAGAATGCCGGTAACGCCAAGGCCGTCACCGTCGTCGGCTACACCCTGAGCGGCTTTGACGCAGCCAATTACACGATCCGTCAGCCGACCGGGCTGACGGCCAGCATCGGCAAGGCCAACCTGGCCGTGACCGGCGTCACCGCGAACAACAAGACGTATGACGGCACGACTGCCGCGACCCTGTCGGGTAGTGCGAACGTGGCCGCCTTTGGCACCGACGCCGTGAGTGTGAGCGGGACCGGCAGCGCCAGCTTCGCGAACAAGAACGCCGGCAACGGCAAGCTGGTGAACGTCTTTGGCTACACCCTGAGTGGACCGGACGCGGGTAACTACAACATCGTTCAGCCGAGTGGCCTCAGCGCGACCATCGACAAGGCCAGCCTGCAGCTGAGCGGTCTGTCGGTCAGCAACAAGGTCTACGACGGCACCACCGCCGCGACCCTGTCCGGTAGTGCGAGCGTGACGCCCATCGGCGCCGATGATGTATCGGTGACAGGCAGCGGCAGCGCAGCCTTCGTTGACAAGAACGCCGGCAGCAACAAAGCAGCGAATATCAGCGGATTCTCTCTTGGCGGCGTAGACGCGGGCAACTACAATCTGCTGCAAGCAGGCAGCCTCACGGCCACGATCAGCAAGGCCGACCTCGCCATCGCCGGCGTGTTCGCGAACAACAAGACCTACGACGGCACCACGGCTGCGACGCTGTCAGGCACCGCGACCGTCACGCCGTTCGGTGCCGATGCAGTGACCCTGGCGGGTAGCGCGACGGCCAGCTTCGTCAACAAGAACGCCGGTGCAGGCAAGGCAGTGACGGTCAGCGGCTACACGCTGCAGGGCGCCGATGCCGGCAACTACAACATTGCGCAGCCGACCGGCCTGAACGCCGACATCGGCAAGGCCAATCTCGCCGTAAGCGGTTTCACTGCCAACAACAAGACGTATGACGGCACGACCGCAGCGTCGCTCTCCGGGACTGGTACCGTGGCCGCATTTGGCAGCGACATGGTTTCGGTCGGCGGCACCGGCACGGCCAGTTTCGCCGACAAGAACGCCGGAAACAGCAAGCTGGTGAACGTCTTCGGTTATACCCTGGACGGCGCCGACGCAGCCAACTACAACCTCCTGCAACCGACCGGCCTCACGGCCACCATCGACAAAGCCAGCCTGCAACTGAGCGGCCTGTCGGTGAGCGACAAGGTCTACGACGGCACCACCGTCGCGACCCTGTCCGGCACTGCGAGCGTAACGCCATTCGGCACCGATGACGTGTCGCTGTCGGGCAGCGGCAGCGCGGTCTTTGCTGACAAGAACGCTGGCACTAACAAGTCCGCGAACGTCAGCGGCTTCGTGCTTTCCGGCGCGGACGCGGGCAACTACAGCCTGCTCCAGGTGGGCGGTCTGAGCGCCACCATCGCCAAGGCCGATCTCACTGTCGCCGGCGTGTTCGCGAACGACAAGATCTACGATGGCACCACGGCGGCGACGCTGTCCGGTACGGCAACGGTGACGCCACTCGGCGGCGATGCCGTAACCCTGTCTGGCACAGCAACAGCCAGCTTCGTGAACAAGAACGCCGGGGCGGGCAGGGCGGTGACGGTCAGCGGCTATACGCTGCAGGGGGCCGATGCCGGCAACTACAACATGACGCAGCCAACCGGTCTGAACGCCAGCATCGGCAAGGCCAGTCTGACCATGACCGGCATTACCGCCAATGACAAGACCTATGATGGGACGACCGCCGCGACCCTGTCCGGCAATGCGACCGTGACCGCATTCGGTGGCGACGTCGTCGCAGTCAGCAACAGTGGCAGCGGCAGCTTTGCTGACAAGAACGCGGGCACCGGCAAGGCCGTCTCTGTCAGCGGGTACACGCTTGGTGGCGCGGATGCCGACAACTACACGCTGGTGCAGCCGGGCGGCTTGAGCGCCACCATCGACAAGGCCGGCCTGGCATTATCAGGCCTGCGCGTGGCCGACAAAGTGTATGACGGCACGACGGCGGCGACGCTCGGTGGTAGCGCGAGCGTGCGCGGCATCGGCACCGATCTGGTCGGGGTCAGCGGCAACGGCGCGGCCATCTTCGCAGACAAGAATGCCGGTAGCGGCAAGGCGGTCATCATCAGCGGTTTCAGCTTGTCAGGGACCGATGCGGGCAACTACACGATTCTGCCATCAGGCGGCCTGAGCGCCACCATCGGCAAAGCCGACCTGGTGTTATCCGGGGTATCGGCGCGCAACCGCAGCTATGACGGCACGACGACGGCAACGCTGTCGGGGACCGCCATCGTCAACCCGATCGGCGCAGACATCGTGACGCTCGGCGGCGTTGGCGTCGCTGCCTTCGCTGACAAGAATGTGGGCAGCGCGAAGCGGGTGACGTTGTCCGGATACACGCTTTCAGGGGCCGATGCCGGCAACTACAACATTGTTGGCCTCGACAGCCTGCGCGCGGACATCTCCAAGGCCAATGTTAACGTTTCGGGCATCGTGGTGCGCGACAAAGTATTTGACGGCACGACCAGTGCCACTGCCGATACCAGGAATGTGGTGTTCGAAGGGCTATTCGGCACGGATCAGCTCACGGTCGCTTCGCTCGGCGCCTTCAACGATGCCGGCGTGGGTGACGGCAAGATCGTCCGGTTGACCAATACCTATAGCGGTGCTGACGTCGGCAACTACGCAATCGTCACCGACCAGAGCACAAGCCTGGCCAGCATTACCGCAGCGCCGGTGCTGCCGCCAGTGCAGGCTGAGCCGCCGGTTACGCCGGTCACGCCGGTCACGCCAGTCACGCCGGTCACGCCGGTCACGCCGGTCACGCCAGTCACGCCAGAAGCGCAGGCACCGGAGCAGGTGCGCAACATTCTGGCGCAGGTGCAGTCGATCGTCTTGCCTCCGCAAGCGAGCGCCCAAGCCGGCACGCTCCGCCTGTCGTCCACGCTGCAGGTGTCGTCGGATGACAGCAAGGCAGCGCCCTCGGCGCAGACCGACCGGAATGCGCCCGCGCCATCGATCATCACGACGGTGGGGGGCGGCGTCGGTGCGCCGCGCCTCCAGATCCAGAACGGGGGCATGCTGATGCCGCCTCTGGCTTCCGTCACCACTGAATGAAGACACGCATGAAATCTGCTTCCACACGATATTTGATGTTAAAACCGCTCGTCGCCGCGCTCGCGCTGTCGTCACTGCATGTGCATGCACAAGCGCAGCAGGGTGTGCCTAATTCAGGGGCGATTCTGCAGCAGGTGCAACCGGCGCTGCAGCCGGCGGCGCCCACGAACGCGCCGACCATCCAGGTCGCGCCCGTAGCACAGGGCGGCATGTCGGCATCGGCGCCATTCCGGGTCGAGGCCATCCGCATCGTCGGTAACACCGCATTTTCCACCGATACCCTGCATGCGCTGGTGTCCGGGGCTGAGGGCACGAGCATGACCCTGCCGCAGCTCGAAGCACTGGCTGCGCGCATCACCGCGTATTACCAAAACAACGGCTTTCCGCTGAGCCGGGCCGCGATCCCGGCCCAGACGATGGTCGGTGCCAGCGTGACCATCCAGGTACTGGAAGCGCGCTATGGTGCGGTAAGCGTGAACAATGGCAGCCGAGTAGGCAGCTCACTGCTGGACGCAACCGCGGCGTCGCTGCAAGCCGGACAGGATATCGGCGAGGAGGGCCTGGACCGCACCCTGCTGTTGCTCTCGGATATTCCCGGCGTGGGCGTCAATGCCATCCTCAAGCCGGGTACTGCCATCGGCACGTCCGACCTCGACATCATTACCAGCCACAATCCGGCTGCGTTCGCCAATCTGGCACTGGACAACGCTGGCAACCGCTACATTGGCCGGGCGCGCCTGAGCGGTTCGGTCAATCTGTTCAATCCGCTGCACCGCGGCGATATCTTGAATGCGACCGTTGTCAGCACTGGTGAGCGCATGCAATACGGCCGCATAAGCTACGACACCCTCGTCAACGGTGCAGGCACCCGCGCCGGGCTCGCTTATTCGGCGGTGCGTTACAAGCTGGGTGACCAGGTGCGGGCACTGGACGCCAACGGCACGGCCGATGTCGGCAGCGCCTGGCTCAGGCACCCGTTGATCCGCGCCAGGAAAGCCAACGTGTACGCCGAGCTGCAGTACGACGGCAAGCAATTGCGCGACCGGTTGGACCTGACCGGCGTGCGTACCGACCGCGACCTCACGAACTGGGTACTAAGCCTGAACGGCGACCTGCGCGACGAGTTCGGGGGCGGCGGGGTGAACCGATGGAGCCTGTCGTGGACTGCGGGTGACGTCAATTACCAGGACGCCACGGCGCGCGCGGCCGATGCAGCTTCTGCCCGCACCGAAGGCGGATATGCGAAATGGAATGCCAATTTCTCCCGGATCCAGGCCCTGACTTCGAGCACGATGCTCTATCTCAATCTGGCCGGCCAGTGGAGCGACGCCAATCTCGATTCGGCCGAAAAGCTGAGCATCGGTGGTCCGTACGCGATGCGCGCCTATGATGTCGGCGCGTTGTCGGGGGACACCGGTTACTTTGCAACGGTCGAACTGCGCCACGACCTGGGCCTGTTTGCCACCGGCCGCTGGGAGGCCACGGCGTTCGTCGAAAGCACCCGCACCAGGATCAACCGCGACGCCTGGAGCCGCAGCGAGAACCGCGCCACGCTCTCGGGCGTCGGTATTGGTCTGACCTGGGAAGGGCAGGACCAATGGCGCGCCAGCCTGTCGCTGGCCACGCCCATCGGCGGCGAATCGCCGCTGCTCGCGTCCCAATCGTCGGTGCGCACCTGGTTCGTCGCAAGCAAGGCTTACTGACAGGCGGCGGCATGTATCCGCCCTTGCTGGAGCAGGGGCGTCATACTGGCTCGAAACGACATTGCCCGATATCCCAGTTGGGGGATCGCACATGCGCGGTCGTAACGTAGATCGGGCGTGCGCCCGTCGCAGCAGACCATAAGCCGTCAATTTGCTGCATGCGTCGGCTGCTTGACACGAAGCGATGAGATCGCAAGGGACGGGCTGCGCGTTGTTTGCTCCGCATTCGACAAGCTGACGTCATGTGTTTAACTCGACATTAGGAGATATATTGTCGAGTTAGATAATTGCGTAGCCTTACCTGCTTGTTCTCTCCGACCGACCGGGGTAGAGTTCACGCAATGATCAAACAGACACCACAAGATGAAGCTTGAGCACGTTTGCGCCGGCGCCCATCCCGATCCCATGCGCAATGATGACCACGTCGCTGTGTTCAACTCCGCTGGGGTGACCGATATTGTCGTCATCGACGGTGGTTCGTCCGTCGCCGACCGCGACTACATCGATGAGCATCAGGGCGATGTCGCGTGGTTCGTTCGTGCGTTTGCCGCCGCACTCCGGAACGCGCTGAAACCGGGGCGCGACCAGCAGGATTGCGTGTCGGCCGCGATCGCTGATGTCCGAGCGCAGTTCATGCATCTGGCAGATGGTCTGGCCGTCCCACTGCATGCGTGGCCGATTGCAGCGATGACCTGGCTGAGGATCTTGCACCGGGACGGCGCCGTGCACGCTACGCTGTACAGCCTTGGCGACTGCAAGACCCTGATCTGCACGGCCCCAGGCATCTGCATCGATCCGGATCCGTTCGTGAATCCGCAGGAGGCGATTCTGCAGGACTGCATTGCCACGTTGAAGCGTGAAGGTATCGACGATCCGCTGCATCGTCGTGAACGCATGCTGCCGATGCTGCGCGCACGCCGCGAATCGCAAAACAACGCGCCATCGCCCAGCGTGCTGTGTGTGGCGCCGCAGGGACCTTTTCAGGCGCGCTTGCGCAGCCTCACACTCGCATACGGTGCCAGTGTGCTCGTGATGACGGATGGCTTCTATCGACTGGTCGACCCGTACGGCTTGTACAGCGACACGGCGCTCGTGGAAGCTTGCATCGATGCCGGCTTGCAGGCGCAACTCGACAAGTTGCGGAACCACGAGTTCAAGAGCACAGAGACTGCGGCACGCGCCGTCAAGCAGGCTGACGACGCGTCTGCGGTGCTCTGGATTGCAACTTAGATCCCATTGACAGGGGGGGCTACTGAGGTTGCATCTGTTCACATGCATTCATGTGGATAGCGCATTTAACATAATATAGATTATGCGGTGTTTAGGTTTTGCAAGTGTAGGGAACTTTCTGTGCTGATTGATGCCGTTTCTGTCGCTCGGGAAACCCCACCCTTGTCGCTGTCAGGCGTGCGGGAATCGCAAGTGGCTTTGGCGTCAACTGAAAGAACTGAATCAGGCACGCTCCAATTCAGTTATCTCAGCTTGAGCTTGCTTCATGCACTTACAGCAGCCGGCTGGATTGAAGAAGCCATTGGGCAATGAAGACAGCTGTGATCAGTTATCCAACTATTGCTCTCGTATGAATTCGCCGGCTATATAAACCGTAGCTAGCGAAAATCCGTTGGTTCTCAAACGACAAACTGATCCCGAGCCAAGGCTCAGTCTGGTAAGTCATAGAGCTGCATTCGAACTCGCGCCAGTCAACGCATCGCTAATTCCTGGTACGGCAACAAAGATTATTTATCGGGCAGTCCTTCAGCGGCTTGATCAGCCTCGTTACCGCTGCGGATCATGGTAACCAGCCGGCTGCTACGTACGCTCGCCTACTCAGCTTCAGCGGCTCGGTCTTGACTCTCGGCAATCTGTGTTTCCAGCATGGTGATACGCGACGCGTTAGCTTGCAGCTGCTTGACCTTTCCGCGCGAGGCTCCGGGTACAGCCCCGCTCGAGGTGCAATGCCTGCATACTGGCGCCGAGTTCGGTCCTGCTCAGTCGACGCCAATTCCCGCGACCAGCCCTCCAGCGCTTACCGCAAGTGGACAAGTTGCGATGCCAGGGTAGCCTTGACAAGCTCGTGGATTGCCAGTAATTCAGCCATTCGGGTATGCACTACATCGACCTCAGTGGCGGCTCCACCCCGGAGCTGATCCGCAAGCTGATTAACCGAGACTTGGATGGATTCACTAACGCTCGCTTGTCGATCGCCCTCCTCGGCTTCAATCTCATGCAGTTCTCGCATTAGCAACTAAAAAGAATTTTTAAAAAGTTACTATTGGATGGTTTTCGCTAAAAAACCGTACGTAGAATTGGTCAGGAAATTCCAGCAAAGAACATCTCAGTTGTTGTAGCCGTCCCTCCCTCCGTTGCACTGTTTTTCCTGTTTCTCGTCTAGCCCGTCACTTCATAGAAAGTGCAGCCATGATCGAAAATAGCGGTTCCAGCGTCAGTCTCGCCCTCTTGCATCCGCATCGCCACCGTCAGCCGTCACGACGGGGAACTTGACAGCGCATTTATGCAGCACTTCGGCGTTGCCGAACCAGGCGTCGCCACCAATTCGCTGTCAGCAAAGCACCAAGATCGTTGACCCCGTCGCCTCCAGCGCAAGCGTGATTCGCTGCTCGCGTCGCCTACCGCAACGCATCCCCACGGGATGTCCGACATAAGAAGGACAAACAATGCGAGCTGCACAGATCCGCCGTCACCTCGGCACGCCCTCGGCCATCCTGCCCCGCACCGGCACTGAACAAGGCCTGCCACCGACCACGCCACATCTGTTGCGCGGCAAGATCTCGCCAGCGGCCTGTAACAAGGCCGCCGGGACAGCGCCGCTGAACCTGGAATTTTCGCCGCGCGACTACATTACCTACCTTCTGTCGATCGACGCCGAAATCGAACACTGCCTCATGGTGCAATACCTGTACGCCGCTTATTCACTGGGCGGCCCCCAGGTGCCGGAGGTGTTTCGCGACAGCGTGCGTACGTGGCAGGAGGTGATACTGGGCATCGCCAAAGAGGAAATGGGCCACCTCATCTCGGTGCAAAACTCACTGCGCCTGATCGGTTCCCCGCTGCACATGGAACGCGAGGACGAGCCTTGGGACTCCCCGTTCTACCCATTCCCGTTCACGCTCGAACCTCTGACGCTCGACTCGCTGGCCAAGTATGTGTACGCCGAGTCGCCTGTGGACTGGGACGGCGGTGCGCTGGGTGACGAGATCCGCCTGCGCGTCCGGGCTCAGACCGACGATTCGCACCAGGTGGCGGCGCTGTTTGACACCCTGATTCCGCTGGTTGCCGACCCCGACTACCTGCCCGACGTCGCCTTTGACCCTTCAACCCTGCCAGCCCAGGCCGATTTCGCTGAGTGGGGCCGCGGCTATCAGGGTGGCCATCGTGGCCGCCCCAGTGGTCAGCCGACGCAGACACCGGACGTGCTGGTGGAGCCGCAGACCTGTCGCGACGACATGGTCGCGGCGCTGCAAGCGATCTCCCAGCAGGGCGAGGCCACCAGCGGCACCACCGCCTCGCATTTTGTGCGCTTCCTGCGCATCTATGTCGAGATGCGCGAACTGATCGAGTACACGCCCCTGACGGGCGAACACTGGAACGCTGCCCGGCCGCTTGATTTCGACGCGTCGCAGTGGCAGGCGCTGCGCCCTGAAACCAAGGCAGGCCTGCTCGGCGGCGGTCACATTCACAGTCACAGCCATAGTGGCCGCGCCGCGTGGGCGCCGGCGCGGCAGGTTGCCATCAACCCTTACGTCTCGCTCGATCCCGATGACGAAGGCAACGACGAAAGCGCTGGCACCACCCGCATCACCCATCCCGAATCAGTGCTTTGGGCGACGCTGCACAACCTGCGCTACCGCATGCTGCTCAATTACCTGATACACAGCTTCACCCTGTATGGTGGCCTGAATGCAGCCGGCTCGATCACCCCGCGCGGCGCCATCGTCAACGCCACCTTCGGCGAGATGTACAACCTGCGCGCCGTCTCCGAAATCCTGATGCAGTCCCCGGTCTCGATCGACAATCCGGACGCTGGCTTTGCGGGTCCGCCGTTTCAGATGCCCTACACCCTCAACAGCCCGTTCGGCGAGGCCAACAAATGGCGCGGGCACCTCGACCTGCTGACCGCGTCGGCCAGCGTGGTCGAAGCCCTGCAGTTGCTGGCGCCCGATTCGCGCCACACCTATCTGGCGTCGCTGCGTGAAGCCGACCGCAAGATGCGGGAGCTGATTTTGCGCATCCTGTCCGGCACCATCGATACCGCACTGCTCTAGGAGACCATGATGCCGATACTGGAACTGAGAATTCTGCCGCCGCTCGCCGTCGCACGGCTGGGCGGGGCAGCCGTGCCGCTCGAAGCTTTTGACCTTGAAATCGATCCGGACAGTCCGATGAACTACCGCCGCATCGTGCCGCGCGAAAGCTTCGAGATCGATCCGCTGAACGGCCGGATCGTGCGTGCTTACGTGCCCGACAAGATCCGTTTCAGGGATGCGGACAAGCAGGTGCGTCCGGTTGCGCCCTTCCTCGAAGTGTATGCACGTACCAGCGATGATCCCGAACAGCTGCAACCGCTGACCACCACTTTGTTGATCGAGGAGGGCCTGACGCTGACCAACCTGCACTGGGATATCGAGCTGGGCAACATCAAGATCTATCGCCGTACGAATAACCCGAACGACCAGATCCACGCCAATCTGTTCGGCCTGCAGGACCACGCGGGCCACGCGCTGGAAGGCCTGTGCGCGAACTTCAAGGCGGGCAAGACACTGCCGCTTGGCCACGTGCAGTTCATTGCGCCCACCGATGACTTTCCGGAAATCCGCCTGCGCTACACGCCGGCCGCAGGCAAGGTCTACGGCAGTCGCATGCAACGCCTGGAACCGCAGGCCGACGGCGTGCCGTTGCTGGTACCCGACCCGATCATCGACAGCGAGGCGCTGGTACTGTATGACGCTGCGCGCGGTGACTGGCTCAACTACACCGAAGGCAGCGGCCCGACGCTGACCAATCCTGCCGGTATCTATGCCGGCTACGCCAATGCCGACGGCCAGCAGGTTAGCTGGGGCTATCTGGACGATGAATGTGATGGCCAGGTGCGGGCGGTTCTGACGCTGGCCGACAGCACCACGTTAGTGGCCCAGGCGACCATTGGCGCCGGTCCGCCGGCTTACGCGCCGGACACGCTGCCGGTTCGCGTTGTATCGGACGAGATGGAGCAGCTGCTGCATGGCCCCACCGTGGCGGAGGACGAGGTGTCATTGGCGCAGGCGACCGAACTGGTGCTGCGCGCACTGGAGACGGTTCGGCTGATGAACACGGCGATCATGAATGGCAACCCGGTCCATGGCCGCCTCAACGTGGCCAGCACGATGGTACGGCAGAACAGTAACGACTTCGAGCGTTACTACGAGCCGATTGCTGCTGCTTCGCTGGTCGACAATCTGGCGCTGCGTGCTCTGCACGAGCGGGTCTTCAGCGCCCTGTCGGCCGGCGGCGCCCCTTGGTTCGCCCAGACGCTGCGTCTACCCGAAGAAATCGGGGACTTGTCGGCTGGCGCGCTGCGCAAAATGCCGGCGCTGATGCGCGGCGCCGACGGCCGCAGCCTGACACTGACGCGACGTCACATCGATATGGTGGTCAAGGCCGCACGCAACGCCATGTTCAGTCAACCCGACAACCCTGCAGGAGAACTGTGATGGCCGCCAAACCGCCCAGCCTGAGAGCCAGCAACCTGACCGCGCAAATCCACCACCGTGGCGCCGGCAACCCAGCCTCGATACTGCCGCGCAGCGCGATTTCCAACTGTTTCCCGGGTCTGGAATTCGATTTTCGCAACCTGTGGCGGCGCGCCTTCGAGGGCATCGTGCTGGTCGAGAACAACAATTACGTGGTCGATGCCGAGCCTGACTATCAGCATCTGGTCACGCGCCGCTTGCTGCGCTTCGCCGGCCTGGAGGTCGGAACGATGGTCAACACGACCGGGCCGGTGTTTCCCGACGGCAGTTCCAGTACGCTGGCCACGGCGGCCAACCCGAATGCGGTGTCATTCATGGAATGGTCAAACTCGATTGCCCGCATCCTGCACCTGCAGGGCCAGATGGTCAGCTGCGAATTCACCGCCCAGGCAGACGCCAGCACCGAGGTACTGGCCGGCCCGGACACGCCCACCATGACCGTCGAATTGCGTCTTCGCAGCTTCTTCGAACCTGACACGGCAGCGTTCAATCCTGCGCTGCTACAGCCGGGCGAACTGACCCAGGGCCTCTGCGCGCCGTGGCAGAACGACTACCGTGAATGCGCTTGCTACTATTGGGCGGCTTCGCGCCCGGACTATGTCAACGTCGAACCGGGCGTCGACGGCTTGTCGCACGGCGATATGTGGTTCGCCAAGAAGCGCACCGGCACCTATATCCCGGACAACCGCACCGACACCCGGCTGTACTCTTATGACGACCTGTTCAAATCCTGGCAGGAAGACCTGCGCTTCATCATCCGCGGCAAGGATGCCGATGAATCCTGACACCACGCTTGGCACGCCGGCCGGCGCCAAGGCCAGCGTGGTGGATGGCACGGCGTTGGCCCGCGCGCTGCGCAGCCGCATCGTCGCAGCCTCGCGACCGCGCCAGCGAGACGCCCATCTGGTGGAAGATGGCCAGGGGGCGCAGCTGCTGATGGTGAACGGCACGCGCCTGTACCGCCTGCCGCCGGCGTTGACGGCGCAGTTTCGCGTCGCGCTGGGCAGCGCTGACCCGGCCTTGCTGCAAGGGTTGGTCGATCGTTGCGGTTTGCGCGCCGAGGTGGTGATCGACGACACCCCGCTGGCAGCGCCGCCTCTGCACGCGCTGTCGCTGGCGATTGCGCAGAAATGCAACCTCGGCTGCACCTATTGCTATGCGCAACAGGGCGAGTTTGGTGACAAGGCCAAGAGCATGGAAGAGCATCAGGCGATCAAAGCGGTCGATCTGCTGCTGTCGCAGGCGCAACCCGGGGCCAAGGTGAACCTGGCCTTCATGGGCGGCGAGCCGCTCTCGAACCGCGCGGTACTGCGCAGCGTGACCGACTACGCCAGCAGGCAGGCCGCGCTGCGCCAGGTCGACTGCCGATTCTCCATCACCACCAACGGCACCCTGCTGCGTCCGGACGACGCCGATTTTTTTGAACAACACGGCTTCGCCGTCACGGTCAGCCTGGATGGCGCTGCCGAACAGCATGACCGGCTTCGCCCTTTCAAGGGCGGCAAGGGTTCCTTCGAGCGTATCGTCGAACGCATCGCCCCGCTGCTGGCGACGCAGCGCCACATGCAAGTGTCGGCGCGCGTCACCGTCACCCCGTTCAACCTGAACCTGCCCGGCACGCTCGAGCTGTTCATCGGCATGGGCTTCCACAGCGTCGGCTTCTCGCCGCTGCTGCACGCAGCCAATGGCCGCGCCGAGATGGGAGAGCCCGAACTGGGTGACATGCTGGAGGGGATGATCGCCTGCGGTCTGGCTTTCGAGCAAAACGTGCTGCAGGGCCGCCGCTATCCGTTCATGAACATGCAAAACGCGCTACGCGAGCTGCAGCGCGGCACGCACCGGCCCTACCCTTGCGGCGCTGGTGCCGGCTACTTCGGCGTGTCGGCCGATGGCGAGCTGTCGGCCTGCCACCGTTTTGTCGGCGATGCCAAGGGCGCCATGGGCTCGCTGGAGAGCGGGGTTGACCGTGCCCGACAGGCAATCTGGCTCAGTGAGCGCCATGTGCACCAGCAGCAGCCCTGCTCCGACTGCTGGGCCCGCTACCTGTGTGGCGGCGGCTGCCACCATGAGGTGTTGGCCCGTGGACGCAGCGCATGCGACTACATTCGTGGCTGGCTGCACTACACGATCGGCGCGCACCAACGCCTGAGCCAGTTGGCACCCGGCTGGTTCGCCGCGTCCAGCGGCATAGCCGACCAAGCCTGATGCGCGATGGCGATGGCGACCACATGGTCGACGCACTGGTGATCGGTGCCGGCCCGGCCGGCGTTTGCGCCGCCCTGCGCCTGCAACAGCTGGGGCGCAACGTCATGTTGGTCGAGCGCAGCGCCCTCTGGCCGCGGCCGCAGGTAGGCGAAGCGCTGACGCCTGGCGTGCGCAACATCATTGAACTGCTCGACGCCAACGACGCACTGGCCAGTGTGCCGCACGTCGCCCATGCCGCAAGCAACGTGCTGTGGCGCAGCCAACAGCCCGATCTGCTGCCGCACGCCGGCTCGGCCATCGTCGACCGCGGCCAGTTCGACGCCGCCCTGCTGGCCTTGGCGCAGCGTCGTGGGGTTGCGGTTGAACAGCCGGCACGTCTGCTGCAGGTGGCCGGTGCCGCAGGCGACTGGCGGGTCAGCCTGCAGCGCGGCGACGCGTCTGTCCGCTCGGTGCGGGCGCGTTTCATCCTCGACGCCAGCGGTCGTCACGCCGGGCCCCGCATCGACTGTGCGCCGCGGCTGGCAGCCGTTTGGGCTGAGGTCGACCAGTCTGCGTTGGAAGAGCTGGACGGGAACACCCAGGTTGAAGCCTTGCAGCATGGCTGGCTGTGGGCCGGCCGCCTGCCCGGCCGGCGCTACCGATTGATGTTGGTATGCGATCCGCAGGCGGCCCGTGAGGCTGGGCCGGTGCGACCCGAGGCGCGTCTGCGCGCCGCCTGCGCTGACAGCCGGCTGCTGCGTGCAGCGGCCACGCTACCGCTGATGGGTGCGGTGCAAATGTGCTCAGCCACGCCCTACCTGGCGCCCGACAGCTGGCAGGACGGCCGCCTCAAGTTGGGCGACGCCGCTTTCGCGCTTGATCCGATTTCCTCGTCCGGCGTGGAAAAGGCGATGCGCTTCTCGCTGCAGGCTGCGGTGGCGCTCAATACCATCCTGGGCGACGATCGCGCCACGCATCGTGAACTGGCGCGCAGCTTCTTCGAGAGCAGGCTGGTAGAGGCTTGCGCACGCCACGCGCACTGGACCGAAGCGTATTACGCCCAGGCCTGGTGCGCCGACCAGTCCTTCTGGCGCATCCGCGCACGGTGCGAGCCACATGATGACGGTGCGGTTCGGCCAGCGCTGCTGTCCGCCCTGTCGGCACAGCGTGCCCGGCTGGCAGGATATCGGCCACCGGATCTCCAGCCATTGTCCGGGCTGAACCCGGTGCTGCCGCTTCGCCTGCACAGCAGCGTTAGGACCGTCGAATTGCCATGTGTCGTCGACGACCGGGTGTGCCTGCACACGGCGCTTGACCATCCCTGCCTTGAACGGCCGCTGGCGTTCCTGGAAAACGAGGCACTGTTCCCGCATCTGACCCGGCTGGAGCAACCGCTGCTGCTGTCCCAGTTGCTGCAGATGTTGGTCGCGACGATGCCGGAGCACAAGGCCCGCAGCATCGCCGCCTGGCTCTGGCAGCGTGGCTTGTTGGAAAGTGTCGGCTAACTGACCCGCAGTTGATCGTTTCAACATGCCTGTTGCTGTACGTCTCACTCCCGCCGCAAACGTCAGGTTGGAACGCCCGAAACTTCAGAGCACACTGATCCCGACAAAAACACACGCTCATAGAACTATCGTATGAATGATATGTCAACGCAAGCAGCCATAATCAGTCGGCGGCGACCTTGCGCACCCCGCTCCAGGTTGTTCACTCGATGAAAGCACGGCCCATCCCATGAACCAGGTCCCACACACTGCCTTGTCAGTCCGGCCCCTGCGTGATCCATACCCACATGCGGCGTCATCTTGCGCAAGCGCGGTCGACCGCAAGCCCGATGCAGCCTGGCAGCTGGCGGCCATGGTCACGCCGGTAACGGCCAGCCTGGAACAGGCGGCCTGCGAACTGGCGACCATCTGCGAAGACGACGCAGCGCCGGCCAGCGCTGCGCTCTGCCTTGCCAGTACCGGGTTTGCGGCAGGCATGCACTTGCCGGAACTGGCGCGCCGCCTGGCCCAGGCCCGGTGCCGGCCCGCTGGCGCGGAGGACCGCGCGGAACTGACCGGACGCGCCGCGCTGCTGGATATCCTGCTGGCCGGCGACGAAGCGATGGCATCTTCCGCACCCGATGGCGCAGTGCTCGAACATCGCTTCGGACACTGGCTCACCGTGCTGCAAACAGCCTGGTATGCGGGTGCGCAAGCCCAAGCCATGCACGCCATCGACCAAGCCCGCGCGTTTGCCGGTGCACTGCAGTCTCCCGCAGAGCGTATGAGTTTCCACCTGTTCGCTGCGCTGGCCATGTCGCGCAGCATGGACGCGCGTCCCGACTGCAAGCCGGACATCCATTGCGCCGAGCTGCGCCGCATGGCCCGGCTGCACCCGGCCAACGCCGCCAGCTTTTCCCTGTTGGCCGATGCAGCGCACGCCGGGCAGAACGGTGATGCCCTGGCCGCCTTGCGCGGCTATGAGGCGGCGGCCGACGCGGCGACTGGCCAAAGACGGCACTGGCTGGCGGCCCTGGCCTGGGAAGAAGCCGCTCACCTGGCCGAGGCTTGCGGCCTGGGTTCGGTTATCGGCCACTTCCGGCAGGCTGCGCTCACCAGCTACGGCCACTGGGGGGCCCACGGCCGGCGTGCGTGCCTGCGCGCACGGTGGGGCCTTGTGGAATCCGGCCACGTGGGCAAAGCGCCCAGCGTGCCGGCGGAGGCGCATGCGCTGCAAGCGGCTGGCCTCGGTGAACTCGGCTTGTCCATCGCGCACGAGGTCAACCAGCCGCTGGCAGCGATTTCGCTGCACGCGGCAGCGGCCAGGAAATGGCTGCGCAAGGCGGAGCCGGACATTGAGCGCGCGCTGTCATCCATCGCCCTGATCAGCGAGGCCGGGCGGCACGCCGGCGAAATCGTGCGCAGCATGCAGCGGCTCGCGGCGCACCGCAATAACGACATGGGCCAGGTGAAGGTCGACCAGACTGCGCGCGACGTCCTCCAGCGCCTGCAGCGCCGCCTGCGCAAGGAAGGAATCGAGGTGAAGGCTGCGCTGGGCCTGGGCGAGACGACGATTCACGCCAATGCCACCCAGCTGCAGCAGATCATGACCAACCTGCTCGTGAACGCGATCGAGGCGTTGACCGGTTCCAGCGCACCGGCCGGACCGAAACGCATCAGCATAGCCACGCGCCCGCTGGGCGGCCACGAGGTGGAAGTGCGCATCAGCGACAACGGCCCCGGCGTCCCCCTGCACCACCGCGAGCGCGTGTTTGGCAGTCTGTTCAGCACCAAGCCAGGCAGTACCGGCCTGGGACTGGCGATCTGCCTGGCGATCGTGCGCGCCCACGGCGGGCGGATCGCCTACGAGCCGGAGCAGCCCCGGGGCGCCTGTTTCCGCTTTATCGTTCCCGTGCACCCAGGCCGGCTTGACCTGGTCTGAAAGCCGCGCCAGACTGTTATTCGTTTTACAGCCTGCCGACATCGACACAGAAACATGACCCATCCCGACCAGCCGATCCGCGTGATGATCGCCGACGACCATCCCATGATGCGAGACGGGATTGCCGCAACCCTGCGCGCCCAGGGCGGCATGGACATCGTCGGCCTGGCCAGCAATGGCGCCGAAGCCATCGCCCAGTTCGCCCGCCACCGGCCGGACGTGACGCTGATGGACCTCCAGATGCCGGTCAAGGATGGGCTCGAGGCGATTGTGGCGATCCGCGCCATGCTTCCCGATGCCCGCATCATCGTGCTGACGACCTTCAGCGGTGACGCACGGGTGACCGCTGCACTGAAAGCGGGCGCCGCTGGCTACCTGTTAAAGGACGTATCCTCGGCCGAACTCGCCCATACCGTACGCCACGTCTACCAGGGCGCGAGCGTGATCGCCAAGGTGGCCCAGGACGAGGTCGATGGCCATTTTCCTGCTGACAAACTCTCTGCGCGCGAACTCGAGGTGCTGCGCCTTGCTGCCAACGGCAATTCCAACCGCATGATCGGCGCCATCCTCACCATCAGCGAACCCACCGTCAAGAGCCACATGAGCACGGTGCTCGTGAAGCTGGGCGCGAGCGACCGCACCCACGCGGTGACCCTCGCCATCAAGCGCGGCTACATCACCCTGTAGCGCCGATCCACCTGGCGCGCAGTGCGACCCCGTCATTCGGCAGGGTCGCGCTGCGCGGCGCCGCCGTAGGATAGACGTGACGGACCATGCCGCCTTGGTCCGCCGCTCTTCATCACCACGGCATCGATCGACCATGAAAACACGACTTCTCCCGGCCGGCATACTCGCCATGCTTTCCTTCTGCCTTGGCTCGGCCGCCCGGGCCCAGTCCGACATGGTCCAGATCTACGGGCGTCTCAATCTGGGCCTGGAGTCTGCGCAAGCCAGCGGACAAGCCGGCCGTTCGGGTCCTGCCGCATCGCGCCTGACGCGGCTGGCGAACTACCGCTCGGTGATCGGACTGCGCGGCGACGCCCCGCTAGGCGGCGACGCCCTGCACCTGATCTGGCAGGTCGAGGGCTCGGTTGCGCCCGACACCGGCGCCGGCGCGCTCGCCTCGCGCAACACCCGGGTCGGCCTCGCAGGCCGCTGGGGTACCCTGTTCGCCGGCAACTGGACCACGCCCTACAATGCCTCGACGGCCGATCTCGATCCCTTCTACGTGACGACGGCGGGCTACATGAGCATCATGGGCAACGGCGCTGCACCCAGCAGCGACAACCTTTCCGATATCAGCTCCTTTGATCGGCGCCAGCAGAACAGTCTGCACTACTGGACGCCGGCCTGGCGGGGCCTGTCGCTACGCCTGGCGCACGGCTTCAGCGAGGAGCGCCCCGCCGGCGGCGCCCGCCCGGCGCTGGACTCGGCAGCCCTGCTGCT